>Ga0081455_10007224_pt1 | contig 11732 bp, 10 predicted proteins | sample TabmetS3T2R1_FD_70207 | JGI IMG/M metagenome (GOLD analysis project Ga0081455, IMG submission 70207) | Tabebuia heterophylla rhizosphere microbial communities from the University of Puerto Rico - S3T2R1 | ecosystem: Host-associated > Plants > Roots > Rhizosphere ...
GCTCGACGATCCCGAGATCTCCGACGCCGAGTACGACGAGCTCATGAACGAGCTCAAGGCGCTCGAGGAGCGCTTCCCCGAGCTCGTGACGCCCGATTCGCCCAGCCAGCGCGTGGGCGCCACGCCGGCCGACCTGTTCGCGCCCGTCCAGCACCGCACGCCGATGCTGTCGCTCGACAACGCGTTCAGCCGCGAGGAGCTGCAGGCCTGGGAGACCCGCGTCGAGCGCGGGGTGGGCTCGGGCGCCGAGTACTCCTGCGAGCTCAAGATCGACGGCGTCGCGTGCGCGCTCACCTACGAGGGCGGCGTGCTGACCAAGGGCGCGACCCGGGGCGACGGGCGGACCGGCGAGGACATCACGGCCAACGTCCGGACCGTTCGGAGCGTCCCCCAGCGCCTGGACGTGAAGGACCCGCCCGCCTACCTCGAGGTCCGCGGCGAGATCTACCTGCCGGTGAAGGCGTTCGAGAGCCTGAACGAGGAGCTGGTGGAGCAGGAGAAGCGGCCGTTCGCGAACCCGAGGAACGCGGCCGCCGGCTCGCTCCGCCAGAAGGACCCGAAGGTGAGCGCCTCGAGGCCGCTCGCGCTGCTGGTGCACTCGTTCGGGTACGCCGACGGCATCCGCTTCGACTCGCACTCGGGGTTCCTGGGCTGGTGCAAGGCCGCCCGGCTCCCGGTCGCCTACACGTCCGAGGTCGTGGAGGACCTGGACGGGATCGCGGCCTACCTCGCGCGGTGGGAGAAGGACCGCCACACCGTCCCGTGGGAGATCGACGGCGTCGTGGTCAAGGTGGACCAGACCCCGCTGCAGGTGGAGCTCGGCGCGACCAGCCATGCCCCGCGGTGGGCGATCGCCTACAAGTTCCCGCCCGAGGAGCGCACCACGCTCCTGAACGAGATCGGCGTGCACACCGGCCGGACGGGGATCGTGACGCCGTTCGCGTACCTCGAGCCGGTGCAGGTGGCCGGCGTCACGATCTCGACCGCCACGCTGCACAACGAGGACGAGGTCCGCCGCAAGGACGTGCGCGAGAAGGACACGGTGATCGTTCGGCGCGCCGGGGACGTGATCCCCGAGGTCGTGGGGCCGGTGCTCTCCAAGCGCAGGAAGGGCCTGCGGCGCTGGACCTTCCCGAAAACCTGCCCGTCGTGCGGCACCGGGCTGGTGCGCAAGCAGGGCGAGGCGTACTGGCGGTGTCCGAACAAGCGCGGCTGCCCCTCGCAGAACATCGAGTGGCTGTTCAGTTTCGCCTCGCGCGGCGGCCTGGACATCGAGGGCCTGGGCTACAAGACCGGGATCGCGCTGATCGACCTCGGCCTGGTGACCGATCCCGGCGACGTGTTCTCGCTCTCCGCCGAGGACCTCGAGCAGCTGCCGGGGTTCGCCGACAAGTCGATCGCGAACCTGCTGTCCTCGATCGAGGCCGGGAAGGACCGTCCGATCTGGCGGCTGCTGACCGCGCTCAACATCCCGCACGTCGGCACCCACGTCGCGCAGGTGCTGGCGAGCGCGTTCGTCACGATCGACGCCATGCTGGACGCCTCCGAGCAGGACATCGACGACGTCGAGGAGATCGGCCCCGAGATCGCGCGCAGCGTCCACGCCTGGTTCTCGGACAAGGGGAACCGCGCGCTGATCGAGAAGCTGCGGGCGGCCGGCGTTCGGATGAAGGACCAGGCACCGAAGAAGCCCCGCGGCAGGCAGCCGCTGGCCGGCAAGACGATCGTGCTCACGGGCGGGCTCGAGGGCCTGTCCCGGGACGAGGCGGCGGCCGCGGCCGAGGCCGCGGGTGCGCGCGTGGCCTCGAGCGTGTCGAAGAAGACGGACTTCGTCGTGGTGGGCGAGAACCCCGGCACGAAGGCCGCGCGGGCCGACGAGCTCGGCGTCGAGACGATCGACGAGAAGGAGTTCGTGAAGCGCCTGGGCAAGAAGACCCGATGACGGCCGTCGTGATCGACGGGAACGCGATCGCCGAGCAGCTGCGCCAGAGCATCGCCGAGGAACTCCAGGTGCTGCGCCTGTCCGAGGTTCGGCCCGGGCTCGCCACGGTGCTGATCGGGGAGTCGTTCGACGCGGCCGCGTACGAGCGGCACGTCAAGCGCCTGGCCGAGAGCCTCGAGTACCGGTACGTCTGCGAGCGCCTGCCCGAGGACATCGAGCTCGCGGACGTGATCGCCACCCTCGGCAAGCTGAACGCCGACCCGCGCATCACCGGGATCCTGGTCCTGCATCCGCTCCCGGACCACATCCCCGAGGCCGAGATGAACAGCGCCGTGGATCCGCGCAAGGACATCGAGGCCGTTCACCCGATGAACGCGGGGCTGCTGGCGCAGGGGCGGCCGCGGTTCCTGCCGTCGACGCCGGCTTCGTGCTTCTACCTGCTCGACCACTACGCCGACACCTACGGCGGCGGGCACGAGAGCTTCTACTCGGGCCGGACGATGGTGGTGATCGGGCGTTCGAACAGCGTAGGCAAGCCCGCGCAGATGCTCGGGCTCCAGCGCCACGCGACCGTGATCGCGTGCCACAGCCGGTCCACGCCGCTCGAGGACTACACGCGCCAGGCCGACATCCTGATCGTTGCGGCCGGCTACCGCGGGATCGTGGACGGCTCGATGGTGAAGGAGGGCGTGGTCGCGGTCGACGTCGGGATCCACGCGGTCAAGGACGAGGAGACCGGCAAGACGAAGATGGTGGGCGACCTGGACTTCGACAGCGTGGCCGAGAAGGCTTCGGCGATCACGCCGGTGCCCGGCGGCGTCGGGCCGATCACCGACGTATGGCTGGTCGGCAACGCGCTGATGGCCGCTGCGATCTCGCACCAGGTGGAGCCGCGGTTCGGCCTGTTCCGCTGACCCCGTAGACTGCGGCGCATGCCGGTCGAGATCGACATCGATCACGTCGCGCGCCTCGCGCGCCTCGAGCTGACCGACGGGGAGAAGGCGCGCCTGCGCGAACAGCTGGGCGCGATCCTCGAGCACGCCGCGAAGGTGGGCGAGGTCGCGGCTGAGGACGTGCCGCCCACCGCCTACGCGATCCCGCGCTCGAACGTCCTGCGTCCGGACGAGGTCACGCCGTCGCTCACGGTCGAGGAGGTCCTGGCGAACGCGCCCGAGGTCGAGGACGACCGCTTCAAGGTGCCGAAGATCGTGGAGGTCGAGTGAGCGAGCTCTCCGACCTCACCGCGACCGAGCTCGGGGCGAAGCTCCGCGCCCGGGAGGTCTCGAGCGTCGAGATCCTCGACGCCTGCCTCGCGCGGATCGACGCCGTGGACCCCCGTGTCGAGGCGTTCCTCGAACGCACCGACGACATCGCCCGCCGGCAGGCCCGCGCCGCGGACGATCGCATCGCCGCCGGCGACGCCCCGCCGGCGGCGGGGATCCCGCTCGCGCTGAAGGATGTCCTCTCGACGCGCGGGGTGACCACGACCTGCGGCTCGAAGATCCTCGAGACGTACGTCCCGCCGTTCGACTGCACGCCGTGGGAGCGGCTGCAGGCCGACGGCGGCGTCCTGCTCGGCAAGACCAACTGCGACGAGTTCGCGATGGGCTCCTCGAACGAGAACTCCGCGTTCGGCCCGGTGCACAACCCGTGGGACCTGTCGATGGTGCCGGGCGGCTCGAGCGGGGGAAGCGCCGCCGCGGTGGCGGCCGGCGAGGCCGTGTGGGCGCTCGGGACCGACACCGGCGGCTCGGTTCGCCAGCCGGCGTCGCTCTCGGGCGTGGTCGGGTTCAAGCCCACGTACGGGCTGATCAGCCGGTACGGGCTGATCGCGTTCGCCTCGTCGCTCGACACGATCGGGACGTTCACGCGGAGCGTCCGGGACACGGCGGCCTTGCTGTCGGCGATCGCCGGCAAGGACCCGATGGACGCGACGAGCCTCGACCAGCCTCGGCGCGACTACACGGCGGATCTCGAGGGAGACGTGGCCGGTCTGCGCGTGGGCGTCGTGAAGGAGGCGTTCGGCGAGGGCGTGGAGCCCGGGGTGAGGGCGAGCGTGCAGAACGCGATCGACCGCCTGTCCGAGCTCGGCGCGACGGTGAGCGAGGCCACGGGTCTGCGCGTGGGCGTCGTGAAGGAGGCGTTCGGCGAGGGCGTGGAGCCCGGGGTGAGGGCGAGCGTGCAGAACGCGATCGACCGCCTGTCCGAGCTCGGCGCGACGGTGAGCGAGGCCACGCTGCCGCACGCCGACTACGCGCTCTCGGCCTACTACCTGATCGCGCCGTCGGAGGCCTCGTCGAACCTGGCGCGCTACGACGGCGTCCGGTACGGGCTGCGCGTCGACGGCGGGGACTCGGTCGAGATGATGACCAGGACGCGCGGGGCGGGGTTCGGCGCCGAGGTCAAGCGCCGGATCATGCTCGGCACGTACGCGCTGTCGGCCGGCTACTACGAGGCGTACTACGGCCAGGCGCAGAAGGTCCGAACGCTCATCATCCGCGACTACGAGGCGGCGTTCGCCGGGGTCGACCTGTTGGTGTCGCCGACCTCGCCGACGACCGCGTTCCCGATCGGGGCGAAGGTCGACGATCCGCTCGCGATGTACCTGAACGACGTGTTCACGATCCCGGCCAACCTGTCGGGCATGCCGGCGATCTCGATCCCTTCGGGTCTGGACGAGGCGGGGTTGCCGGTGGGGGTGCAGCTGACGGGCCCGGTCCTGTCGGAGCCGTTGGTGCTGCGGGTCGCGAACGCCCTGGAGGGCGCGCTCGGGTTCGAGGCGCGGCCGCCGATCGTGGGTGAACTGGCCGCCTAGGAGATGTCGGTGCCGCCCGCTACGGTTCGACCGTGGGCGGTGGCGTCGACCAGTCCTCCCCGCCTGACGATGCCTTCTTCGACATCGGCGGTCGCCGAGAGATGTCTGGGCGGGACCCGATGCCTCCGGCGGCATCGGAGGTCTGGCCAGGATCTCCCGGCGAGCCTGCATATCGGGAAAGGCATCGCCCACCCGAGGGCTCGGCCATGGGCGCCGGCTACCTCGTCCTGGTCGCCCGGGAGCTCACCGGCCTGTCCCAGCGCAAGCTGGCCGAACGAGCCGGAACCTCACAGCCCTCGCTCGCCAAGATCGAGTCCGGATCGCGCATCCCCACGCTCCGGAGCATGCTCCGGGTCGCCGCCGCGGCCGGGTACGAGCTCGTGCTCGGGCTGATGAGTGCCGACGAGGATCCGCCCCTCCCCGAGGAGCTCGAGATGTTCGCCCTGCTGGGCGTCCTCCGTACCGATCCGGAGGACGACCTCGCCAGCTTCGTCGTCTTCCGCGAGCCGAGCGTGTTCGACGGACCGAGCGATGACCGGAAGCCGATCTAGGCCGCCGTCTCCTCCAGCTCGTCCGCCGGACGTTCGGGGTCGGCACGAGCGCTCCCGCCCCCGCTCACGATCAGGGCCACCGCGACCACGATGATCGCGCCGGCCACGAGCGTCGACGGCGTGAGGGACTCGTCCAGGATCAGCGCCCCGACGATCACCGCCCCGATCGGCGTCACGTACGCGTAAGTGGCAACCAGCGACGTCCTCGCGTTCCGCAGCAGCCACAGGTAGCACGTGAACCCGATCCACGAGCCCACGACGACCAGGTACCCGACCGCGATCCACGACGCGCGCGAGACCGTCGACGGGTGGAACTCGCCGAACTCGCCGATCAGCCCGCCCACCACGAAGAAGAACGACGCGGCGACCACCATCTCCATCCCCGCCGCGACCAGCGGCCGCTCCGGCAAGCGAGCGTGGCGCTGGTAGATCGAGCCGACCGCCCAGCTGGCCGCGGCGCCAAGCGCGAGGATCAGCCCGCCCATGTCGATCTCGCCCTCGAGCGCGTTGCCGCCCACCAGCAGCGCCGCGCCCACGAACCCCACCCCGAGCCCGATCGCGACCATCCTGGGCTGCCGGTGCCCGAGCACCACGCGATCGAGCGCCACCATCCACAGCGGGACCGTCGCGATCGCGAGCCCGGCCATGCCCGAGGGGATCGTGCGCTCGGCCCACACGATGCCGCCGTTGCCGCCGAACATCATGAGCAGCGCCACGACCGCCGCGCCCTTCCAGTGCCCCGCCTTCGGCCGGTCGCCGGCGCGGTCGCCGAAGCTCAGCGCGATCGGCAGCAGCAGGCCGCCCGCCACCAGGAACCGGAGGCCGCCGGCCAGCATCGGGGGGATCGTCTCGTTCGCGACGCTGATGCCGACGAACGTGGTGCTCCACGCGACGTAGACGAGGGACAGCGCCGTCCAGATCGCCGCGGTGGACGTGCCCCGGCGGGCGTTCGGGAGGGCGACCGGGGCTGCCATGCGCATCACGATACGGCCCGCCCCGGGCCGCCGTCACTGTCGTGCAGTCGATTGCCGGTTACGCGCTCCGGACCCACCACCGGCTCCGACGCACGCCTCCGCTAGGCTTGGCGCGACATGGCCGACTACGAGACCGTGATCGGGCTCGAGTGCCACATCGAGCTGTCGACCCAGACCAAGATGTTCTGCGGATGCCGGAACGCGTTCGGCGCGCCGCCCAACACCAACGTGTGTCCGGTCTGCCTCGGCCTCCCGGGTTCGCTGCCGGTCCCGAACGAGAAGGCGATCGAGTCGATCGTGCGGATCGGGCTCGCGCTCGGCTCCGCCATCGCGCCGAACTCGCTCTTCCACCGGAAGAACTACTTCTATCCGGACATGCCGAAGGACTTCCAGATCAGCCAGTACGACCTGCCGGTGTGCGTGGGCGGCGCGCTCGAGATCGAGGTGGACGGCGACCGGCGCTCGATCGGCATCACGCGCGTGCACATGGAGGAGGACACCGGCAAGACCTCGCACGTGGGTCAGGGCGGCCGGATCGGGCAGGCCGACTACGCGCTCGTCGACTACAACCGCGCCGGGGTGCCGCTGGTCGAGTGCGTGTCCGAACCCGACATGCGTTCGCCGGAGGAGGCGCGCGCCTACCTCACCGAGCTCCGCACCACGCTCGAGTCGCTCGACGTCTCGGACGTGCGGATGGAGGAGGGGTCGCTGCGGGCCGACGCGAACATCTCGACCCGCCGGGTGGGGGAGACCGGGCTCGGCACCAAGGTCGAGATCAAGAACCTGAACTCGGTGCGCTCGCTCGAACGCGCGCTCCGGTACGAGGAGGAGCGGCAGCGCACGGCGCTCGAGGCCGGCGAGGCGCTGGTGCAGGAGACGCGCCACTTCGACGAGGAGAAGGGCACGACGCACACGCTGCGTTCGAAGGAGGAGGCGTTCGACTACCGCTACTTCCCCGAACCCGACCTGCCGCCGCTCGAGCCCGAGGGCGCATGGATCAGGGACCTCGGAGCCACGCTCCCCGAGCTGCCGGCCGCCCGCCGCGAGCGATACGCCGCGCAGGGCCTCACGCTCGACCAGGCGCGGATCCTGGCGGGCTCGGCCGCGAGCTCGGCGCTCTACGAGGAGGCGGTGGCGCTCGGCGCCGACGCTCCCGCGGTCGCGAAGTGGATCACCCAGGACGTGGCCGGGCTGCTGAACGCCGCGAGGGCGGACCTCGCCGACACCAAGCTCACCGCCGGCCACCTCGCGGACCTCGTGCGGCTGGTGGGCGACGGCACGGTCTCGGCCACCGGCGCGAAGCAGGTGCTCGAGGAGGCGTTCGAGACCGGGGACGACGTCGAGACGATCGTCGAGCGCCGCGGCCTCGAGCAGGTGCAGGACACCTCCGCCCTCGAGGCCTGGGTGGACGAGGCGATCGCCGAGAACCCGGGGCCGGTCGAGCAGTACCGGGGGGGCAAGGAGGGCGCGCTGAACGCGGTCCTCGGGCAGGTGATGAAGAAGTCCGGCGGCTCGGCGAACCCGCAGGCCGTCCGCGAGCTGCTCCTCCAGCGCCTGTCGAGGTCGTGATCGACCCGGCGTGAGGGTCGACCGCAGGGCTCCGAAGCGGTACCCCTGGTGGCAGCTGATCCTGCTCGGACTCGTCGCCATGCTGGAGGCGCTGTTCCGGCCGCTCGCCCGCATGTGGCGTTCGGACAGCCCGCTCGACACGTACGGGCTCGCGCATTTCGGCAGCGTGGCGGGCGACGCGATGGTGGCGATCGCGCTCGCCGACTCGATCTTCTTCCAGATCCCGCCCGAGCAGGCGGAGCTCAAGGTGGCCGGGTTCCTCGCGCTCACGATCGCGCCGCTCGCGGTGGCCGGCCCGATCCTGGTTCCGCTGCTCGACCGGGCGGGACCGCGGCGGGCGATCTCGTTCGGCGCGGCGCTCGGGCGCGCGCTGGTGTGCGTCTACGCGGCACCGCGGTTCGGGACGCTGCTGCTGTTCCCGTGCGCGTTCCTCCTGCTCGTCCTGTCGAAGGTGCACGCGATCACCAAGAACGGGCTCGCGGTCGCCTACGCGGGCCCGAACGAGGGCCTGGTACGAGCGAACGCGCGGCTCGGACGGATCGCGGCCGGCGGCGCGGTGCTGGCCGCGGTGCCGGGGCTCGCGCTCTGGAAGCTCGGTGGCGCCGAGGCGGTGCTGTACGGGGCGGCGGTCGTGTACGCGATCGCCGCGCTGCTGAACCTGCGGCTGCCGAACCCGCACGTGGAGGGCGGCAAGGCCGAGGTCTCCCGGCTCGGCGCGATCCCACAGCTCGGGCCCCCGGCCATCGGCGCGGCCGGGCTCAGGGCGGCGAGCGGCTTCCTGCTGTTCGCGCTCGCGTTCGGCCTGCGCCGCAGCGGCGAGCCCGCGTGGTGGTTCGTGGTGCTCGCCGGCGCCGCCACGGCCGGGGGGTTCCTGGGCGACGTGATCGCGCCGCGCCTGCCCTCGAAGCTGCGCGAGGAGGCCGTGGTGGTCGGCTGCCTGATCGGGGCGGGCGTCGGCGCGACGCTCTCGTTCTTCGCGTTCGAGCTGTTCGTCCTGATCCTGTTCGCGGCCGCGGTGGGGGCGTCGTCCGAGCTGGGGCGGCTGGCGTTCCAGACGCTGATGCAGCGCCTGGCGCCCGAGGGCGCGCACGGGCGGGTGTTCGTCCGCTACGAGATCCTGTTCCAGCTCGCCTGGGTCGGCGGGGCGCTGATCCCCGCGCTCGTGCCGATCGACTTCCGGCAGGGGTTCCTGATCCTGGCGGCCCTGTACCTGGTGGCGATCATCGGCTACCTCACGCCCGACATCCTGGCGCGGTTGCGCGAGTGAGCGCCTCCCATCGGGTTCCGGGAACGGTGCGATAGGCTCCGGCGGAAGCCATCCCGCACCCGGTTGCGGGCCGTGGGCCGTCGAGACGAGCAAGGAGCGAGGGGCATGTCGGAGTGGGTCAAGGTCGGCTCGGCCGGGGAGGTCCCCGACGGTGAGGTGACGGCGTTCTCGGCGGGGGACCGGCAGATCGCGATCGCCAACGTGGAGGGCGACCTGCATGCGTTCGACGAGCTCTGCACGCATCAGCAGTGCTCGCTGGCCGAGGGCGAGCTCGAGGGCACCACGATCGAGTGCGCGTGCCACGGGAGCATGTTCGACGTCACCAGCGGTGAGGCGATCGGAGGACCCGCGGTCGACCCGCTCGGCGTGTACCAGGTGAAGGAGGAGGACGGGGAGCTCCGGGTCCTGGTCGAGGAGGAATGACGACCTTCGTCGTCGTCGGCGCCGGCGAGGCCGGCGGGACGGCGGCGGCCACCCTCCGCGAGGAGGGGTTCGACGGCGAGATCGTCCTGATCGGCGCCGAGCCCATGGCGCCCTACGAGCGCCCGCCGCTGTCCAAGGAGTACCTGCGCGGCGAGTCCGACCACGTGTTCGTCCGCCCGCCCGAGTGGTACGGCGAGCACGCCATCCGGACGCGGTTCGGCACGCGGGCCGAGCGCGTGAACGTCGAAGACTCGGTCGTCGAGCTCGAGGGCGGCGAACGCGTGCCCTACGACCAGGTCGTGATCGCGACCGGGTCCCGGAACCGGCGTCCGCCGATCCCCGGGCTCGAGCTGCCCGGCGTCTTCGACCTTCGGTTCGCGCCGAACGCCGACGCGATCAAGGAGGCCGCCGAGAACGCCACGAAGGCGGTGCTGGTTGGGATGGGGTTCATCGGGGCAGAGGTCACGGCATCGCTCCGGCAGCTCGGCCTGGAGGCGACGGTGATCGAGGCGACGAGCACGCCGATGGAGCGGGTGCTCGGGCCCGAGCTCGGCGGCGCGATCGCGGCGCTCCACCGCGACCACGGCGTCGAGATGATCTTCAACGACGGCGCCGAGCGCTTCGAGGGGGACGGGCGCTTCGAGGCGATGGTGACCCGGGAGGGCCGCCGGATCGAGGGGGACTTCGCGGTCGTTGGGGTGGGGGTCGAGCCGGTCACCGAGGTCGCGGGCGACGGCGTCCCGGTCGACAACGGGATCCCGGTGGACGCGACGCTGCGGACGGCGGTCGAGAACGTGTGGGCGGTCGGCGACGTGGCCCGGCACGATCACCCGGTGTTCGGGCCCATCCGGGTCGAGCACTTCGACAACGCGCTCAAGATGGGGGAGCGGGTCGCCAAGAACATGCTGGGCGCCGGGGCCGTGTTCGACGACGCCCACTGGTTCTGGTCCGATCAGTACGACGCGAAGATCGAGATGGCCGGTTTCGCGACCCAGTGGGACGATATGGTCGTGAGGGGCAGCATCGAGGACCGGAGCTTCTCGGCGTTCCTGCTGAAGGACGGGCAGCTCCTGTCGACGTTCAGCATGAACCGGAAGTTCGACGTCCGGCGTTCGATGCCGCTGATCTCGGCGAGGCTCCGCCCCGAACGCGAACAGCTCGCCGATCCCGAGCTCGACCTGCGGACGCTCCGTCCGCCCAAGGAGTAGTGGTGTTCCAGCCCAACATCACGCACATGCCGTGCGACCTGAACCAGCAGCAGAAGCGCCACGACGCGCGCAAGGACTCCCTGGCACGCGCCGTGGCGTGGCGGAACGGGAAACGCTCGCTGCTGGACCGGCTGCTCCGCCGCGGCGCACCCGGGCTCGATCTCTCGGCCGAAGACGTGCGTCCGTGCGAGAGCGAGGACGCGTTCCACGGGTTCCAGATCTAGCCGGTTCCCGAAACCTGAGGTCTCCGCCCCATGAACATCCCCACGACGATTCGGCCATCGTTGCCTTTGCGAATGACGGCGAGGGTCACATCCGGAGGCGATGGAGAGACTTCATCCGGGTCTCCGCAGGCAGCCCCAGTCGACGCGGATCCAGAACCCTGTCAGTCCACCGTGAGTCTGGGCGCGACCTCCTCCGGTTTGCCCTCGGCCTCGACCAGGCCGTCGCGGAACAGCACGACCCGGCTCGAGAAGCGCAGGGCCTCCGGATTGTGGGTGGCGGCCAGCACCGCGCCGCCCCGACGGATGACCTCCCACAGCGCCTCGAGGATCAGGTCCGCGTTCTCGGTGTCGACCTCGGCGATCGGCTCGTCGGCCAGGACGACCTCCGGCTCGGCGATCAGGGCACGGGCCACCGCGACCCGCTGCTGCTGACCGGCCGAGAGCTCGAACGTGCGGTTGTGCAGCCGGTCCCCGAGCCCGAGCCGCGACAGCCACATCTCGGCGCGAGCGCGCGACTCCTGCAACTCGACGCCCGAGACCCGGAGTGGCAGCTCGACGTTCTCGATCGCCGACAGCGTCGGCAGCAGCCCGAAGCTCTGGAACACGATCCCCATGCCGGTCCGCCGGAGCTCGATCTGCTCCTCGAACGAGAGCTCGCGGATCGGCCGTCCCTTGTACCGGACCTCGCCCTCATCGGGCGCGTCCAGTCCCGAGAGCAGGCCGAGGAACGTCGTCTTGCCCGAGCCCGACGGCCCCATG
>Ga0081455_10007225_pt1 | contig 11730 bp, 7 predicted proteins | sample TabmetS3T2R1_FD_70207 | JGI IMG/M metagenome (GOLD analysis project Ga0081455, IMG submission 70207) | Tabebuia heterophylla rhizosphere microbial communities from the University of Puerto Rico - S3T2R1 | ecosystem: Host-associated > Plants > Roots > Rhizosphere ...
TATCAAGTCACCTTGCCACGCGAAGTCCGTCAAGCGCTACAGGCAAAGGTTGGAGATCTGCTCGTCTTTGTCCCCCAAGCCGATGGTTCTTTTCGGGTGCAGATTGTCCCCCCGCGTCTGACCGATGCCCTGCGGTTGGCAGGACAGCAGTTGTCTCCCGTTGATTTTCAGCAGGTTCACCAGGAGTTTGAAGAGGGCTGGGACGATGCTGAGGACTGATCGTCCGCCTCTCGCCTGCCTCGACGCCAATATTTTCCTGGCTGTCCTCATCCCGGAAGCCACGAAGGCCCCAAAAGAGGAAATCCGAGGGGCGACACGGGTGCTCAAGGCTCTTGAAGAAGGATATCTGCACGGGGTTTCCACGACCATTCTGCTTGGGGAGATCCGCTATGTCTATCTGCGGGAAAACAAGGTAGGGTTTGAGATCGCCCGCGCCGCCATTGAGGCGGAGAGACACTTGCGGCTCCTTGTTATCACCGTACCACTGGCTGTGCACGCGGCTGAGTTACGACGGCGCTACTACTCCAAGCGCAACGCGTTTTCCTACAACGATGGGTTGTATCTCGCCACAGGTCTGGCTGAACAAGCCGATATCCTGATTACCACGGATCCACATCTCCTCAGTGTCACCGACATGAACGCTATTCCTCCGAGCCAGTATCAATAACGGTGGGTGGGGTCTTGAGGATACTCTCCGATCGAGCACGCTCATGCCACTCCTTCTACTGCAAATGCTCCTCCCACCGCTGTGTCCGGGGATTGAACAAAGTATTGATTTCTTATAAGTTGTTCTACGGGTAAAGTGTGCTAATTGCCGACGAGCCGGGCTGCTCGTTGGCAGCCCGGTCGGCATGACTACAGTCCTTACTTGCCTTTCAATGGCCGGAGTTCGTGCCGGACCACGAAGCGGCCGATCTGCGTGCCTTGGCGTGCACCGGCCTCACAGCCCTCGCGGAAGTGAATGCCGGCATACACACGAGCATCCTGCGACTCGGCGGCTGCTTCGGACAGCGAGTTGAAGCTGCGGGTGATCGTCTTGGCCGGCAGCGGCGCCAGCGGCGCCGGCAGCGGGACCTCCGGCGCGTTGATGGTGCCGCTGGAGGCGATGTCGTCGGTGTCGAAGAACTGGCGCAGCACCTCAGTGGCGGCGCCGACGCCAGCGGGCAGGTTGCAGGGGTAGTCGGGGTAGGGCGGGGTCACCAGGAATGGGCGCCAGCTTGGATCGCTGACGGTATCCGGATTGCCGTCGTCGGCCCAGCGGATTGCGGTCACCGGTCGCCAGAAGTTATAGGTGTACTTCCAGGTCATGGTGGCGATACCAGTATCGGCACCGGCCATGTTCAGCAGCGCGAACAGGCGGGCCTGCTGCCAGCTGTCCAGGCCCCGGCCGTTCGCGATCTCGCGTGCGGTCTGGTTCAAGTTCACGCCGCCATTGGCCCAGAAGCGCGCGATGTCGCTCTCCTCGGAATCGGGCAGGACGCCGCGCACGCGCGCGTCGCCGACCTGTTTGACCTCATTATACGCGCGGGCATAGGCCGCGCTGGTCAGGTCGAAGATGGCGCCGGGTTTGACTTTGAACCGAGCGCCATATGGGAGGGCGAACGGTGTGACGTGCGCCCAGCCGGCGAAGGAAGGCGTGATCACGGCCGGAAATTCCGGGTTCGGCGTGGGTTGGTAGACCCCAGGCGCGGGATCGAGCGTGTAAGGCAGATGCGGCGTGTCTGAGCCGTCGTCTTCGCGCAAGGCCAGGATCACCTTGGCCGCCGCCGTGCCCGCGTCGATGCCCGCCTGCGTGGCGGCGTCGTATGGTTCCGGGCCGACGGTCGCGGCGTAGGCGGTCTCGATCCTGTCGATCGCGGCCTGCTTCAGCGCCGAGGCCAGCAGCGGGTCCAACAACTCCAACAGCGTCTGACGCGCCGCGGCTGCGACCGCTGCGTCGGGCGAGGCGTCGTGGTGGGCCCGGGCGGGCCCTGTGTAGCGCTCATAGCGCGGCTCGATAGCGTTGAGCGCGTCGTGGACGGCGATCTGGGCAATGGCCCGCACGCGCGATGGTATGGGCGGGCCGCCGAAGAGCGGGGCGACCGCCTCGGCGATGGCGTTCCAGTCGGTCACCACGTCGGCGTGGGCCGGTCCCGACAGGGTCAGGGCCGATAGGAGCGCGAACGCCAGCGCGCATGCACGCCACGCGGTCGCGACGCGGCGGCCAGCGGCAAGACGGATGTTCATGACAACCTCCTTGTATAGCAGCAAAGAATACGATCGCACCCGGCTGACAGATTGCCTGAGCACATGGACTATCTCCTGGTGCGCGGAGCGCGGTCGCTCTGTGCTCCCGGACTCCCGTGGTCCTGTACGCCTGCCGCCCGGTGCGCCACACCTCGCCCAGAGGCCTCTACGCAAAAGCCGTGCCACAGCTCACGAGGCGCGGGAGCGCTTGCCCCTGTCATGATTTTGCTTGCCTCACCACTCTGACCTCGCACATAATGGGACCATCAAAGCGGCCCCAGGGGCCAGCCCAGGGGCCAGCTTCGCGTCGCCTGTGGCCAGAAATTACGAGAGGGTCCGATGACTTACCCACTGTCCCCGTGCCATCCTACCGATCGCCTCGTCGGAATGTGCCCCGCCATAGAGGCCTTGCGCGCCCAGATCCAGCACCTTGCAAGCTTTGATACGCTGGGCAACCCCGCCGTCCCTACTGTGCTGCTCCAGGGCGAGACGGGGACCGGCAAGGGCCTCGTGGCCCGCGTGCTCCATGACAGTGGCCCGCGCGCCCAGGGGCCTTTCCTCGATGTCAACTGCGCGGCCATCCCGGAGACCATGCTGGAGGCCGAACTGTTTGGCTTTGCAGCGGGGGCCTTCACCGATGCCAGACGCGCCAAGCCCGGGCTGTTCGAAGCGGCCGCGGGAGGCACGCTGTTCTTAGACGAGATCGACGCGCTGCCGCTGGCATTGCAGAGCAAGCTTCTGACAGCAATTGAGACCAAGCGCGTACGGCGGGTGGGAGCGGTGCGCGAGCAAGCCGTCGATGTCAAGGTGGTGGCGGCTACGCAAGCCGAGTTGAGTGCCCGCGTGGCCACTGGGCGGTTTCGTGCCGACCTGTACCATCGCCTGGCCGTGATCGTGCTGGTGCTGCCGCCCTTGCGTGACCGGAGCGCGGATCTCGTACTCCTGGCGCAGCAGTTCTTGCAGCAGTACGCCGAGGCCCATCGGCTCCCGCCCAAACGGCTGAGTCGGGCAGCTGCAGAGTGGCTACAGCGCTACGACTGGCCGGGGAATGTGCGGGAGTTGAGCCATCTCATGGAGCGGGTGACGCTACTCAGCCCTGAAATACACATCACTCCTCAGACGCTGGCGCAACTGTGCCTGCCACGGGTGTCGGCTGCCACGTCCGAAGCAGTGGCTCCAGCGGAAGCGGTGGACCAGCCGCTGGACGAGGTCAGCCAAATTACCCAGGCTCTGCAGCAGACCAGAGGGAATGTCGTACAGGCGGCGCGCGTCTTGGGGCTGAGTCGGAAAGCCCTGCGCTATCATATGCAGCGCTATGGCCTGACACCCCCGCGTGCAGCGAGGTCGGGGGAGGAGGCTAGAGGTTATCGGGACCCCGTGGACGCCATAGGGCCGACTTCCGCCTGGGAGCAGAAGCCGGTGGCAGTGCTAGCAATCGAGGTGACATGGCCAGCCGCTGTCGAGCCTGACACCCTGCGCTATGAACCCTGGACCGTCCACGCCCAGTGGGAACACACGGTGCTGGAGAAAGTGCAGGGGTTTGGGGGCATGGTCCTCCAGCAGGGGCCGTCACTGCTGCTAGTGGCGTTTGGACTTCCCCACACGCTCGAGCAGTTGCCACACCGGGCAGTGCAGACCGCGTTCGGCATTCGCCAGCTGACGACGGCAGTATCAGCCGCTGGGGAGCGGGCACTGTGGCCGGTGGTGCGCCAGGCAGTACACTGGGGCCAGGTGTTGGTGGATGGTGGGGCCCAGGACCCAACCTCCCGGGTGCTCCCCATTGAGGAGACACTGGCGGAGCCGGTGCGCTTGCTCGGGCAAGCGAAGCCAGGCACAATTCTCGTGTCCGCACCAGTGGCACGCCTCGTCGCTGGTTGGTTCGAGGTCCAGGCATGCGCGAGTCCGGTGGGAGAGGCGCAAGGTGATCGGCCTGGTGCGTATGCCGTGCTCGGCATCAAGCCCCAGCGCTCCCCACTGGCATTGCATGGCCGGCGGCCTTTGAGTCGATTCGTAGGCCGCGAACGGGAATTGGCCCTCCTCGCCGAGATCCTGGAACAAGTTGCCCGGGGGCACGGGCACGTCGTAGGGCTCGTGGGTGAGGCCGGTGTGGGCAAGTCGCGTTTGGTCTATGAACTGGTGCACTCCCATCATACCCAGGGCTGGCGAGTGCTGGAAAGTGCCGCGGTGGCCTACGGCAACGCGATACCCTACTTCCCGGTCATTGATCTGCTCAGGCGCTATGCGCATGTGGAGCAACGTGACAACTTGCGCACTATCCGAGCCAAAGTGACCGAGCAGGTGCGGACGCTCGACGCGACTCTGCAGGATACCATCCCCGCATTGCTCGCGCTGCTGGACGTACTTCCAGAAGACGACCCGTTCCTGAGGCTCGATCCCCCGCAACGGCGCCAGCGGACCCTCGACGCCTGTAAGCGGATGGTGCTACGCGAAAGCCAGGAGCAGCCGCTGCTGCTGGTCTGCGAGGACGCGCATTGGATGGATACGGAGACGCAGGCCCTGCTCGATGTCCTGGTCGAGAGCCTGCCACGGGCACGGCTGCTGGTGCTGGTCACCTATCGCCCCGAGTACCAACACGGCTGGGGCAGCAAAACCTACTACACGCAGATGCGCCTCGATTCCCTGCCGCCGGGAAGCGTTGGCGAACTCTTGCAGGCGCTCCTCGGTGACGATCCGAGTCTGGGGGCGTTGAAGCAGCGCCTCATGGAGCGCACCGAGGGCAACCCGTTCTTCCTGGAAGAGAGCGTCCGGGCGCTAGTCGAAACCCAGGTGCTGGTAGGCGCACCAGGGGCCTGACTCTTCCGATACGTGATTTCAGTGAGCATTCATGTGTATTTCGCGCCGATAGCCCATGAAAGTGCTTCACACTCAATGGGTTATGAATACACACCCAGCATTGTTGGGGAGCAAGAGCGTGTCCACCGGTGTCGCGTTACGCCAGCGTGTCCAGCAGCGACTTGGCCTCCTGCAAGTCCGCCGTGTCAAAGCCCTCGGTGAACCAGCCGTAGACTGGGGCTAGGAGGTCATGGACTTCCTGGCGTCTGCCTTGCTGCTGCCAGAGGCGAGCCAGGCTGGTGGCAGCTCGTAACTCGATCGTACAGGAATTTGCATTTTTTGCCCCTGTCCTGGCTGATGGTTGGGAGGAGAGTCAGAAAGAGACGATGTCTGGGAGAGGACCCAATGGCGGGATGGCTTTGGCAGCCTGGACGTGGTACAACAAAGCTCTACAACACCCCAACACCCCAGATCGGTGCGGACCGATGTATGCAGAAGTCACTCCCGGTTGGAACGTTTTTAAACAGATCTTTACCGAGCATTGGGAGGGGTTTAAACCGTTCCGTCCTCGCTACAATACGCCCTACTACGATGACCTTGTCGACAAGATGCTCAGGTGTGGGAATCCTGACCAGATAGGCTATATCGAATACCGCTGTCTCCATTGTGGTCAAGGGAAACATCGCGTTGCCATGAGCTGTAAGTCGTCGTTGTGCCTGCGATGTGCCAAGGTCTATGTCGACCATTGGGTCGCTCAGGTTGGTAAGATGCTCCATGACGGGGTCATCTATCGGCATATTGTCCTCACCGTGCCGGATGTCTTGAGAACACCATTTTATCAGCATGCCGAAGCGTTGCTCAGTCCATTCATGCAGTGTGGGGTGCAATGCCTGGACGATTTCTTTAGTACGGTGAGTGGCAAGGCCCTCAAGGGCGGCTATATCGTCGTGGTCCAGACCCATGGGCGTAATGGCCAATACAACCCGCATCTGCATATCATTGCGACCAGCGGTGGATGGGATGCGCAGGCACACACGTGGGTGCATTTAGGCTATTTGCCCTATCCGATGCTGCACAAGAAGTGGCAGTGGTATGCCCTGGAGATGTGTCGAGAGGCCTTGAAAACCGACGCGATGGCTCGTCTGGTGCAGATCTGCTACGACAAGTATCCCAACGGGTTTGTGGCCAATGTGCAGAAGGGTGATGTGCCGTCGCGCTATCAGAGTTTGGCGATCTATTTAGCGAAGTATGTGGTGAGTCCACCGATCTCCCTGCGACGGATCGACGGTTATGATGGTCAGAGCGTCACCTACCATTATCGCTCGCATAAGACCGAGCGGGTGGAGAGGGAACGCGTGGATGTCTACACCTTTATCGGGCGGATGATTCAGCATGTGTTGCCGAAAGGTTTCCAACGGATACGCTACTACGGGGTGCAGGCGACCAAGACGTTTGCCAAGATCAAAGGCCTGATTCAGGAGGCCTTGGCGAAGGTGAGGGGTATCGTCAAGGGTGCCATCAAGATCATCGCGGCCCAGAGTTATCGGGAACGCTACCATCAAAATTCCGGTCGCGACCCGTTGCGCTGTCCGCATTGCCACCATGAGATGGACGTGTGGAAGGTGTGGCATCCGAAGTACGGTGTGGTGTATGACGAGCTCGAGGCGATGCGTAGGGGACGATATGCGTCGACAGGAAGAAGTGCCGCAGGCTAGAGAAGACCGCGATGAACCCTTTGGGCCACCTCCCCTCGAGTATCCGTATCGCTGTCCGGTATGTGGTACGGAGCTCTTGGTGAATGAAGCCATCATTGATGTGGGCATTGGTATGGCCAAATTCCAGAATGCCTATTATCCGGGGTTTATGCCCAAGGTGGGATGTCCCGGATGTAATGGGGATACCATGGAGTACGTCGAGCAAGACGAATAGTCCGCCCGCAGGGCGCTAATTTAAAGGACTTGGCTTGTTGATTTTGGGCTATCGCAATGGCTTGCTGGAAGCCATTTTCCGCCTCAGCCTGGTTGTCTGACGATAGTTGCAGGAGCAGTGCACCTTTGAGCCGATACAGCTCTGGCTCATACCATCGTTCTCCCGTGTTATCTACGACCGTCACCGCTTCCGTGAGCATTGTGAGCCCTGTCCCTGGCTGTCCCATGATCCCATATGCCTCAGCGAGGAGTGCCAAATAATATGACTGATTTATCTCTGCGCCCGTGGCACGAAAGGCGATCAAGCCTTGGTGCATCTGCTCAATCCCTGCCTGAGCCTGTCCCTGATGCGCGAGGGTCCAGCCGCGTAAGATAGAACCCTGTGCCATCCAGTGTGGGAATCCCTGTTCCATGGCAAGGCTGAAAGCGGCTTCAGCACACCCTTGGACTGCACGCACCTCGCGGCGCAACTGATGGAACACGGCAGCGAGAACCAAGGCAAAACCCAAGCTGAAAGGGTGCACAATCTGCTGCGCCAGCATCACCGCCTCCTGGCTCCGCACCAACATCTGGTCAGGATACCCCAGAGACCACAGCGCCCGAGCGGCAAAACTGTGACACACTACCCCAGCGTCCTCGCCATAGAGAAACGCATAGGGGCGGTGCTGCTGGGGATCGTAGAGCATTATACCCTGTGTAAAATGTGTGTGCGCATCTGCTGCCGTGCCCAGGTTATACAACGTCGTCCCCAAAGCGCGGTGCGCTGCCACAAGCATGGCTGAGTCCTGGAGCTGCTGGGCGAGGATCAGGAGTTGTTCACTCAGTGCATGCGCCGTCTGATGCTCGGCACGCACACAATAATAATTCCACAGACCGCGCAGTACCGTAAAAAGCTGGTGAGCATTTTCCAGGGATTGACAAAGCTGCCGAGCATACGTGTAGGTCTGTTCCACTTCAGGAGCCGAGAAACCTTTCGTGGCAATCAGCGATGCGCCTATGCCGATCAGCAGGTCCACTTCACGTTGGATACGCAGAGGGGTCTTGGGGAGTGTTTGGAGTAGCGCCAGCCCTTGACGGAGATGGGTAAGCGCTTCGACATGAGCTGATCGCTGGCTGGCTCGTTGACCAGCTTTATGCCAATAGCCAACCGCCTGTACAATGAGCCCTGCCTCGGTATAGTGATGCGCCACCAACTCAGGCTGTGTCTCAGCGGTCGCTGGGAACTGGGCTTCCAAGACCTGCGCAATCCGTTGGTGGTAGTGTTGCCGCGTACTCTTTAACAACGATGCGTAGGCAGCATCCTGAATGAGGGCATGCTTGAACACATAGGTCGCTTGTGGTGGCAAACCTCGTTGGTACACAATCTCCGCTTCAACCAGCCTTCCTAATTCCCGCTGCAAGGTGGCGGCGTCCAGTTGTGAGACCGTCGAGAGCAATTCATAGGGAAACTGCCGCCCGATAACTGCGGCATATTGGGCGACGGCTTTCGCCGTGACCAAACGATCTAAGCGTGCCATCAACGAGTCTTGCAGCGTGGTAGGAATGGCGAACGCAGACAAAGAACCGGTGAGTTCGTAGTGCCCATCCACGTCCTTCAGATACCCGGATTCAACAATGGCTTTCGTCAGTTCCTCAACAAACAATGGCACGCCATCTGTCTTCTCGACGATCTGTTGCATGACCTCCGGCGGTAAAATTTTTCCCTCAGTCAAGCGGTTGACGATCTGTTCCACCTGGACATGTGATAAGCGATTGACCGTGATCTCCGTGAGATACGACCGGTGATGCCATGCAGGTTGGAAATACGGTCTACAGGTCAGCAGCACAAGCAGAGAAGCGGTTGGTATCTGATCGATCACGAGGTTCAACAACTCTAACGTCGAAGGGTCTGTCCAATGTAAATCTTCCAGGATAAAAAGGACAGGGTGATGTTCAGCAAGTTCCAGGAGGATCGCGACAATGGTTTCCAGGGTTTTTTGGCGTTGCCGCTGGGGTGAGAGGTTGAGCGGAGGATAGTGATGTTCCGGCAGAGCGAGGGACAGGATAGGTGCCAACAACGGCACCGTTTCCTCGACGGGAAGGCTGTATTGGCTCAGTGCCTGTTCGAGTTTACCTATTTTCTTTTCAGGAGAATCGTCTGCCTGAAACTGCCACAGCCGGTGGAATAAATCCGTGAGAGGAAAGAGTGCTGTATGTTCAAAGTACGATAAACTCCTGCATTCCCAACAGGTATGCGGCTGGTTGACAATATGCTCTTTGAGCATTTGGACTAACCTGGACTTCCCGATACCAGCATCACCACTCAGGAGGACCACCTGTCCTTGACCAGATGTGGCTTGTTCCCAGCGTTCCTGGAGTAACGTGACTTCCGATTCTCGTCCTACTAACGGCGTCAATCCTCTGGTCACAGCCACATCAAGACGCCCTCTGGCTCCACTTTCCTGGAGGACGCGGTATACCTGAAGAGGCTGTGCTACCCCTCTGAGCGTCTGTGCTCCCAAGTCCTGACATTCGAAATAGCCCTGGACTAACCGATAGGTCACTTCACTCATCGCGATCGTGTTGGGTGCTGCCAGCCCTTCAATGCGAGAACACACGTTGGGCACTTCACCCAGTGCCAACTGCTCCTGACGCTGTGCTCCACCCATGTCCCCCACCACAACCAGTCCAGTATGAATCCCTATACGGATGGCGAGCTGGACACCTTTGGCGTGTTGCAGACCTGTATTCAGGTCTCCCAGAGCCGCAAGCATCCCTAACCCCGCACGTACCGCACGCTGCGCATCGTCTTCATGTGCCTGGGGATAGCCGAAGTACACGAGGAGTCCATCACCTAATAACTGCGCAATGTGTCCATCGTAGCGTTGGATAATTTCGGTACACACCCGCTGATAGGCACGCACCACGTCACGCCAGTCTTCCGGGTCGAGTTGGGAGGACAGTTTGGTGGAATCGACGAGGTCACAGAACATCACGGTCAACTGGCGACGTTCAGCGTCCGTGGAACGTACAGTAGTCGGTGGGGAGACGACATCCCGGGAGGCGTCGTCTGCCTGTGTTGGAGACGGGTGCACAGGCGCAGGCAGGGTTGGAGTTGGCAGTGGTGTTGCCCCAATAGCACCGGTCCACACCAGCATGATGCCATCCTGATCAACGGCACACTGGTGGACCTCAATGAGTTCCACCTTCAGATCGTCGAGGTACGCGTCATCAAGGTCGAATTGCCGCTGGAGCGCCCGATACGAGACGCGGCCGCGCTGGCGGAGCAACGCCAGGACCTGATCCAGCACAGCGTAAAAGTCCATGAGCGACCCTCTACGTGTCTGCCGGGCAGCGCCTCGACAGCCTCTGGCGCCTGAGAACTCTGCATGCAGCACGGCAAAGACGATACTCGGAGCAGCACACTATGATTGGTTCCAAAGCCTACCAAAAACGCCAAGCCAAAGCCAGACAGCGTCGCCGCCTCACAGCGCAGGAACGCCTCGCACGTGATCGCCGTCAGGCACAGCAGGCCGCCAAAGCCCTGGAGCAAGCTCTCCATGACTTGGGGCTTCCTGAAGACCTCGTGACGGAGATCGAAGGACGTTTGCGGAGTCAACAGAAGCTCTTGGGCAAGATCGTCGGTGTGATGTTTCCGCCCCTCTTTGGTTGCCGCACCAATACCGAACTGTGTCGTGTACGGGGCTGGGATAAGAACCTCCCCACACGTCTGCTCGGGGCGCTGCCCAAGCGCTCCTGGATCAAGCGCCTCAGACGCTTGGGTTTGGAGGTGCTGCTACCGCTATGGCGTCACGCCGCCAGCGCAAGTGCGGCCACTCAGAGCCGCTGGCAGTGGACCTGGGTGGGCGATAACTCGGTCTTCAAAAAGTATGGTGAGCAGTTGGGCCTGGTGGGCACCTGGTGGAGTGGGCAGGAGCACCGGGTGCTTTCTGGTATTGATGGGGTCCTCCTGGTAGTCGTCATCGGTGAGGGCAAACTGGTGGTCCCCGTGGATTTTGCCATCCGTCGCCCTGATCCGCAGGGGCCTGGCGCTCCTTGTTGTGACAAGCTCCGTTGGGTGCAGGGCATGCTCGACGGGCGTCTGGCGGCTTTTCGCCGGCGCGGCGTCGCGTTGCCCCCGCCGCTGGTCGTGGCCGATAGCTGGTTTAGCGATTCGAAGCTCATGCGCCATGTCGCGACGACCCACGAAGGCACCTTCCTCGTGGAAGGGAAGAGTACGTATACCTTCGACCTGCCCGATGGACGGCAGGTCAAGGGCCACAACTTGCAGCAGCACCGCGAGTGGCCTTGGCGGTCGAGTGAGCAAGTGCCAGGGGTGCGCTATGCGCGGTTGCGAGCGACCAGTCCGACGTATGGCGCGGTCACGCTCATCGTAGTCGAGGAGCCTGGCGAAGAGCAGTTCTACGTGATGTGTCTCGCCACGGCCATCAGCGGGCCACGGCTCATCCGGGCGTGGAAGCGGCGCCACTGGATCGAGTACTGTTTTCGCACCTTGAAGCACTTGTTGGCGACTGGGGCTTGCCAGGTGCACAGTGAAGATGCGTACTATGGGCATCTGGTGTTACGTCTGATGGGCTGCTTGGTGTTGTTCTACACGTCGCGCGTTATCTGCAAGGGGCGGATGACGATGGAGGAGATCATCTTCAGTCTGAAGCACTACTGGCGCTTTGTAGACTCCGAAGCTCTTGAACTCAAAGCACTTTCACAGGGTATGGACGAGAAAGTCGCATGAACACAAACCGAACTCAGAGATCGGAAGAGTCAGTATCATTTATCCTAATAC
>Ga0081455_10007226_pt1 | contig 11729 bp, 13 predicted proteins | sample TabmetS3T2R1_FD_70207 | JGI IMG/M metagenome (GOLD analysis project Ga0081455, IMG submission 70207) | Tabebuia heterophylla rhizosphere microbial communities from the University of Puerto Rico - S3T2R1 | ecosystem: Host-associated > Plants > Roots > Rhizosphere ...
AGGTTTAGCGTTTGGTCGAGATCGGGATCGGGTTGTCTTCGTTCTACTCGGAAATGTCGCCTTGTTTTCTGATTTAGGCGGTATCACTTTTCTTCGTCCGACCAATCGTCCTGGCGGAGAGCGCGACTCGCTTCGCAGAGCTCTGGCCGCAATGGGTTGTCAAATCAATGAGTCCTCCGCCTGGATGACTGAAGGCGATTTCGAGTCTGCCGACCTCGGGTGACTACGCCCGGTTCGGTGTGCTCGCTTCGCTGCCGTGCGATGACGCGCAGATCAGTACGGCAAGCCCGGCACATCCAGCTCGATACGGAACACGCCGCGCTGATTGCCGGTGCCCATGCTGGTGATGAACAGCGTTTTGTGCTCGGGCCCGCCGAAGGCCACGTTCGTCACGCTTTCGGCTTGGCTCACCGGTATGCTGGCGAGCTCGTTGCCTTGCGCTGAAAGCACCGCGATGCGCTTGCCCGCGGTCGCGTACAAGTTGTCTGCACAATCGACGCCCAGCCCATCCGCGGAACCGGAATATCCGTTGAGCCGTGTGCCCGAACCTGCACTGATGCTGCCGTCGGCCTGGACGGAATACTTGTAGATGCCGTCGGATGCCGAGACGTACAGGGTGCGTTCGTCCACCGAAAGTGTCACGCCGTTCGGTTGCGCGCGGTTGTCGTCGATGACTGTGGCTGTGCTCGTACCCGGCGCGAGGCGATAGACTCGCGTGCGGCTTTGCGGTTTGGTTGCGGGAGCTTGATAGTCGGGATCCGAAAAGTAGATGTTGCCATCGGATCTGACGGCCAGATCGTTGGGTGAATCGAAGCGTTTGCCATCATAGCTGCCGGCGAGGACCACCGGAGTTCCCAGTGGAAACGACATGCGGATGACAGCGCCGTTCCTGTGATCGGTGGCGAACAGAACGCCCGCGGCATCCACGGCCAAGCCATTCGTGCCGGTGTTCGCGAGCGCCACACTGACGCTGTCGTGCGCGGGATCGACCGCGAGAATGCGCGAGGTCGGTGCGGCCGTGAACGCAAACTCCGAGACGTAGAGTTTGTCACCGATCCAGACTGCACCTTCGATGTTGGTGCGCGTGTTGCCGTTGTTGTTGAAGGCGTCGGCTGGCGGCATGCCTGCGATGCGGCTGACGGTCGCGCCGCTTGGAACTGGCGAACCGAATGGGCCGGGCGGACACTGAAACGCCGCCTTGGTGGTGCCGCCGCTCCCAGCTGCGCTGCCTGCACTCGTTCCAGCACCCGCACCGGCAGTGCTCGCGCGCGTGCCGGCCGCATTTGCGCCGGCGCCAGCCAGAGCTGTGCGCGAGCCGCCGGCGCCGGCGTTCGAACTGCGCGTCGCTACGCTTCCAGTGCCGCCGTGCTCAGGCGCTCCGGCTGCCGCTTCGGAACCGGAGGCGTTGGCGCCTGCGCCGGCTTCCTGCTTGGATTCCGCTCCCGAGCCACCGCCCGGCCCGGCACCCATCGAGCCGTGCTGCGCGGGCTCACCGTCCCCGCTGCAAGCGGCGAGCATGCACGCACCGATGAAGGCGCGGAGACACATGAGTTTCGGAATGTGTACTGGTGTTGAATGCATGTGCAGTGCTGGGCTCCGGCGCTGGCCAGAAGGATTACTCGGCCGGCACGCGCCCGCGTGCGCAGCATGACACACAAACATGTCATCGCGTATCGCTTCTGCACGGCGTGCGCGCACACCGCGCCAGGTGCACAACCGCTCGCCTTTTCGCAGTATGTTGCGCGCTGGCGGCGAACGCGGCGCAGCGCCTGGGTAGTCTAAAGTCGCATGCTGGGGCTACTAGCGGCTTGCTGTCTACCGCTTGGAATCATCACAGTAGATTGTCGCATCCGTACTTTCGAACGAGCGACGAGACTACGAGTGGTACGTTCGTATCTCAGACTACAGGCAATCGCGGATCGTGCTGGCCCCGCGCTCGTGGTGTATGCGTTAGCACTCGCAGCTTGCGGGCGCTTGGGTTTCGGCGAGCTCGCGGAACCAGCAGCTGATGGCGGCGCGCCAGTCGTGCCCGGTGAAGTTGCGCCCGATGCTGCCGAACATTCCGACGCGTCAGCGACATTTGATGCGTCAGCCATGCCGGATGCGTCGGCGACACTAGACGCATCTGGCATGCTCGACGCGGCGCTGGCGCCCGACGCTGCTGCTTCCGACGCGTCGGCCGCGCCCGATGCGTCAGCGCCCGTCGACGCTGCGCTGACCACCGACGCAGCTCCCAGCTGCACGCCGAGCGCGAGCCGCGACTACTGCATGCAAGTGCCAGCGCTTTCGTTCGCGCCACAGCTCGACGGGGTATTGGACTGCGGCCCGAGTCTGATCGAGCTGCCGGCGAGCGGCTGGAATTCCACGCGCGCGCTGCCGAGCGATAACCACGCGCGCTACGCTGCGGCCTGGCGCCCGGACGGGCTATATGTCTACGTCGAGGTGGACGACATGTTGTTGCTGCCCGCGCTCGCTAGCGACGTGGACCCGTGGTGCGGTGACGGCGTCGAGCTGTACGTCGACGCCGACGGCAGATACGGGTCACCACCTGGCTACGACTATCCTGGAACGATCCAGTTGCTCGCAACTTCACCGGCGCGCAGCGCGAACAGCGCGTTGGCGGTCGACGCGCGCTATCACACACGCAGCCAACTCCGTGTCGGAGACTGGGCCGCATCGCGCCACGTCATGGTGCCGCGTGCCAACGGCTACGCGCTCGAAGCCTTCGTCGCAGCCGCGGAGCTGGACTTGAGTAGCTGGCGCTTGGCCTCCGGAGGCACGATCGGCATGGACATCGCAATCAACGTCTCGGTCACGGACGAGACCCAGAAAGTCGGCTGCGGTCACAACCTCGGCCAGTACTATTTGCGAGTCTCCCGCTTACCCTGCACCAGCGACAGCTGCCGGCCGTACTCCAACGTCGCATCCTTCTGTACGCCCGTTCTCGAGTGAGGCGCGCTGTATTGCTCGTGCACGGCGCGCGCGTACACTGCATTCGTGCCGAGACAGCTTGCTGCGTTCGCCGTGTGTTGCGCGCTGGTAGTGAGCGCCCGCGCGCAGTCCGGTGGCGCGCCGGTGCAAGCCGCGGCACCGTCCGCGCCTGATTCGAATGCGCACTACTTGTTCTACTTGCACGGCGCCATCATCGAAGAGGCTGGACGCCGTCCGCGGCATCCTCGCTTTGGCGTGTACGAGTACGATGCGGTGCTGCAGGCGCTCCAGGCCGGGGGAGCGATCGTCATCAGTGAACGCCGAGCGTCGGGCACGAACATCGACGCCTATGCGCAGAAGATCCGCGCGCAGGTGTTGAAGCTGCTCGAACACGGCGTTCCGGCCTCGCACATCGCGATCGTCGGCTTCTCCAAGGGTGGCTTCATCGTTCAGCGCGTCTCTGCCCAGTTGACCAATCCCGAGCTTCGCTACGTATTGCTCGGCGCGTGTCCAGGCAAAGACCAAGATGCGCCGCGTCTGCATGGTCGGGTGCTAGCCATCACCGAGCGCAGCGACTCCGTCCCGTCGTGTCGCAGATTGTTCGCGCGCTCGCAGTTGGATCGCGCTCGCGAGGTTCAGATCGCGATCGGTGGTGAGCACGGGGCGTTTTATCGTCCGAACTCGGCCTGGGTGCAGCCGGTGTTGGAGTTTGTACGTTGAGTGGCAGCGTCGCTGCTCGGATTCGGCGCTTTGCAGCGCCGAGCACGCGCGTTCGTAGGTCTGGAGGCCGCTTGCATAGTTTGCGCTGTCTGGACATTCTGGCGCTTCGGATGCTGCTCGCAAATGATCATGCATCATCGCTCGTCCCTGGCTCGTGTCGAGATCGTCGGATGTTCTCGATCGTTGCTCGATGGCTACGATCTCGCGATCGTCGCCCGATGGCAACGACATGTGGCTAGAGCATATAGGCTCGCTGTACGTCTACTCTTGGAAGACCGAGGAAACCGTTCAGGTTCCAGGCCGCTGAGGCGTCGAGAATAACGTCGTGGGAGATCGAGGCGCCGATGTAGTAGACATACCGTGTGTGCGCTCGCCGCCTTGGCGACATCAGAGCTCGTTGCTGCGAACGCGGCACGTTATGGCACACCCGCGGTCGTGCCGTGCATGATTGCGAGCTGTTGTAAGCGTGCTCCAACGCGTGCGGGCTTCGGTGATCCCCTGGCACAATTGCTGCGTGTGTGCAGAGCAGGAGACGGGACGATGCGTAAGATGTTCCAGGGTTTTCTGCTGCTACTCACCGCATCGCTCGGGTGCCAAAGCGAAGCCAACCTCGCAGCTGATGCCGCGCTCTCGGAAAGCCGGGATCTAGTGCTCGACGCTGCGGGCGCTGTCTCGCGATCGCAAGACTCCGGGATCTTTAGAGGAGAGCATCGCGCTGAGGCAGTCGCCTGCGGAGTGAAGCCGAGTGACTGGACACGACGACCGCTGCCGCATCCCAACGCGGTACCGCCGTGCTCGGTCAGTAACGATTGTGGCCCTGGCGGCCATTGCACTTTCGCGGACCTACGATTCAACGTTCCTGGCTGCGTTTGGGACGAATGCTATTCCGACGCGGACTGTGGCGATGGCCTGCTTTGCGCTTGCGGGACGTCACAACCCGAGACGGTGAACCGCTGCGTATTCCCTGAATGCTTGACTGACAAAGACTGTACGACGACGCATCTGTGCAGTCCATCGTATGGGTGCTACGGCAGTATATTGGGCGGCAAGAACTACCACTGCAGAACGCCTGACGATGAATGCCAAATCGATGCGGACTGCGGTGGTGGAAGTCGGTTTTGCGGTTTCGATGCAACGCAGCGCAAATGGCATTGCATCGAACCGACATGCTTTGGACGACCCACGTAACCAGCACGGTTAGGGACAGGTGGCACCGCAGAAGTTGATCGTCGTCGCTGCGACTGAATCACTCCACGTGCCCATATTCGCGAACCTGAACAGATAGGTGAGATTGTTGGAGAGGCATTCAGGTGCCGTGGATCTGTTGCGCGCGCACTGAGCGATGGCCTGTAAGTTGCGATAGGTACCGTAGTACTTGAGTGCGCTCGGAGCGGTACGCTTGAAGCCGTCGTAGCAAGTGTCATCGGCGTAAGCCGGTGTGTAGTGGTCGGCTAGCAGGGACTCGTCGAAGTGCGGCAGCCCGTCACAACCCGAAGCGACGGTTTTATGTGGGCAATCGGAGGCTGACGAGTGGGAGCAGTCGCTGTTGATCTTGAAGCTCCACTTTTGCTCGGGGACCGTCGGTAGCCGGTTGTAGATCGCCGCGTTCCAGCCATCGATATCGCACAAGTACTTGTCGATGATCGGTCCGACCAATGGGATTTGCTTGAGCTGATCGCAGATCTGGTCGTGGCTGTAGAGCATGTGCAGACTGCGCGTGTAGCTCGGCAGTTTGTAAGGGTTGCCGCCGCGCAAGATCTTGTATGGCGCGGACGTCGCGATCCATAGCGACGCCATGGCCCAGCCGCGCGTCGGATCGGTGAGGCGGCGAGCCCAGGCTTGTTCCGCCAACCACGGGACCATGCTTCCGCCATACGAGTGCCCCCAGAAGCCGATGTGCGTGAGATCCATGCGCAAGCCGGCTTCGCTCAGTAGCCCGGTCTTGCTTGCGGCTTGGATGAATCCCTGGTCGACCATGTCGTAGCTCGTGCCTCCATTCCCGAGCAGGCCAGCGCTGAGTTTGGTCGGATCCAGACAGAAGTTGGGATAGACAACGATGAACCCATGGCTGACCAAGTTCACGACCAGGTCGCCATACTGTTGCAATGGGTTGGAGTGATAGTCATACGTGCCACATACAGCTAAGCCGTGGGCGATGACTATCACCGGCCGATGCGTGTCGTCGCACGTACCGCCCATTTGAGGCGTCGCGCTGGTCCCGGTGGGGATCACTGCCCAGATTCTTCGGCCCGATGGATCTGCAGAGAGGTCGCCATCGTACGCAGGTGGCTTCTCGGGGAAAGCCGCGTTGACGACTCCATCGAGCCCGCCCACGAGCTTGATGCCGCACTGGCCCGTACTGCCGAAGGCAGGGAACGCTGGCTGCGGAGGTGGAGTTTGTGCGCTCGCGAATGACGCGATGCAGAGCGACGAGAGCACGATGGCTGCGGCAGATCTACTCGCCGTCGCGCGGACGCACGATTTCGCAATGCTTGTGAATGCTTGCACGATGCCTCCTAGGTTCTCGCGCACAGCGCGCGAGCAACGACAGCCTAGGCGTCGTGCGGAAGGAGGGCGCGTAACCTGTTCGCGACCATTGCATAACCATGCGAAGCGCGCAGTTGTGCGATAGAGTGCGCGTATGAAGACGCGCATCACTGAGCTATTCGGCATCGAGCACCCGATCATCCAGGGGGGCATGCACTTCGTGGGACTCGCGGAGCTCGCGTCAGCAGTCTCCAACGCTGGAGGGCTCGGCATCATCACCGGACTCACGCAGCGTACGCCAGAGCTGCTCGCCAAGGAGATCGCGCGCTGTCGAACCATGACCGACAAGCCGTTTGGCGTGAACCTGACGTTCTTGCCCGCAGTCACTCCGCCCGACTATCCGGGCTACGTTCGTGCCATCATCGAGGGCGGGGTCAAGATCGTGGAGACGGCCGGCAACAATCCGCAGAAATGGCTGCCCACTCTGCGCGAACACGGCATCAAGGTCATCCACAAGTGCACGTCGGTGCGTCACGCGCTCAAAGCGGAGTCGATCGGTTGTGATGCTGTCAGCGTGGACGGCTTCGAATGCGGCGGCCATCCCGGCGAGGACGACGTTCCGAACATGATTCTGCTGCCGCGCGCCGCCGACGAACTCAAGATTCCATTCGTCGCCTCAGGCGGCATGGCCGACGCGCGATCGCTGGTCGCGGCGCTCGCCCTCGGTGCAGACGGCATGAACATGGGTACGCGCTTCATCGCCACCAAGGAAGCGCCCGTTCACGAGCATGTGAAGGCTGCGCTGGTCGCGGCCAGCGAGCTCGACACGCGGCTGGTCATGCGCCCGCTGCGTAACACGGAGCGCGTCATGAAGAACGCGGCCGTCGAACGCTTGCTCGAAAAGGAGCGCGCACTCGGCGCGAACGTCAAGTTCGAAGACATCATATCGGAGCTGGCAGGTGTCTATCCGGCGATCATGCAGCGCGGTGAGATGGACGCGGGGGCTTGGTCGTGTGGGATGGTGGCTGGACTGATCCACGATGTGCCGACCTGCAAGGAACTGATCGATCGCATCGTGGCTGAGGCCGAGGTGATCATCCGCGAGCGCTTGATCCGCGTGCTGTGAGAGTTGGGAGCAAGCGCGCCTTTCGAGCTTTCCAGTCGGGCTCAGCGCGGGGCGCACACGCCGTCGTCGATGCAGGCGTTCGGACAATCCGGCAAGCCTTGCCACGCGAAGTTGTCGCGGCAGATCTGCGGCGTCTTACTGTCGCCGCAACGCCGTGCGCCGGGCATGCACACGCCCATGCAGTTGCCAGACGAACAAATGTACTGGCATTTGGCTGAGTCGACCCACATGCCGGAATCGTTGCACGTACCCGGTACATCGCCGGTGCAGCGCTTCTGACCGGGACGGCACTCGCCGCTGCATTCGCCCGCGACGCACGCGGCCGGACAGCTGTTGCCGCTGCGCCAGCGACCCATGTCGTCACACGTGCGGGGCGTGTTGTTCGAACAGTCTTTCATGCCGGGCACGCACGAACCCGCGCACGCGCCGTTGACGCAAACATTCTCGCACGCCGTGTTGTTCTGCCATTGCCCGCTGTCACTGCAGCTCTGAGGTGTCTTGTCGCTGCAGCGCTTGTCGCCCGGTTTGCATTCGCCTTTGCATTCTCCGGCGTCGCACGCGTACATGCAGGTTGCGCCAGTCTGCCAGTGGCCCGAGTCGCCGCAACTCTGGGGCGTGAAGTTGGTGCTGCAGCGCTTCGCGCCCGGTGTGCATGTTGGAGCGCCGCTGCCCGCTGCCGGTTGTCCAGCACGTCCGGCACTGCCTGCGGTCGGTGCGCCGGCACGGCCCGCAGCGTTGCTACCTGCAGCAGCGCCGCCGCTGCCAGCTTTGCCGGCTGCCGGTCCGCTGCCGCCGCTGACGGCTGCATTCGCGCCGCCGTTGCCTGCGGTGACGGGTGACTGGCCTGCGCCTCCGCCTTTACTCGTGTCGATCGCAGCGCGACCGGCCTCACCGGACCCGGCCGAGTTAGAACTGGTCGAGCCGCCGGCGTTCATCGAGGAAGGACTGCCGGCGTCGTGCTCCTGGTTGGCGTCGTTCGGTGCAGTCTCTCCGGCCGTCTCCGAACTCCCTGGCACGCTACCGGTTGTGTGAGCTGGATTGTCACATCCAACTAACACGCATGCAACCGCAGCCGAAACCACGCACCAGAACCCCGCTCGCGTTTTCATACCCGCCTCCTAAGCCATCGCGGCAGCACTGCGCTGACACCCAACCACGCGTGGCGACATATAGCCCATGTGCCGGCAGCTAGCACGCGCTCCAGGTGCAGCGATTCGTGGAAAGCAGAGTGGGACCCCCGTCTGGGGACGAGCCTGCAAGGGTCGAGTTCACTTAGAACACGCCGCGATAGACAAACACGCCGCCGCTGCTTTGAGCTGCCAACTGCAATCTCGAGAGATGATAGGCCAGACCGTGCCGGACCTTCCAATCATGGTTCGCCGAGCGCTTGTTATAACCAATGATCAACAATGGGATCCCGATGCCAAGGCCCACCACGCCAACGCCAATCGAGCCCCCGACACACACGTCGCGTAGGTCCGTGTGGATTAGGCTCGTGTAGCACAGGGGAATGGTCACGAGATTGAGTACGCCGATCGCGCTCGCAGCCCAGCCGATGATGATCTGGGCAGTGCCAGTACTCGGTTCTCGGTCGACGTTCGAAAGCCCGGACAAGGCCGCGTGAGTGTTCGTGCGTAGAGAGAGTGTGACCGGTTGTAGAACGCTGCCGGACACGTCTTGCTGCGCAAAGCCGGTCTGCGCGCTGAGCTCCAGCACAATGCAAACAACGGACGAGGCCAATGCCAGTCTAAGCATGGTGATACCTCTATCAACCCTAACATCCCCGCGGCCAGCTAACACGATCGGACGACGGCTTACAAGCCGCAGCCAAGTGTGTTCAGCGCGATTTCGACGTCTGTACGACGAAGGGATATTCCACTACGACAAAGCCTCCGTGCGTCGGACTTGGGAAGGTCCATCGGGAGACACGCTTTGCGACGCAACAGCCAACCTCGGGAGCACCCGGATCGCTCGACGTGATATTGACCGCGGGCACGCGGCCGTCCGAACCGATCACGAACCGAACGACGACCCGCCCGCCGCCCGGGCGCAGCCTAGCGATCGCTGACTCATAACAGCCTCGGATTTGCTCTGCGTTGGACCGGATCAACGCGCGTACTGCGTTACCGCTCACTGTACCGGAGGCTACTTTGGGGTGAGCGACTCGCCAGGCGTTTTCGTACTCCAGCAAGTTCGAGGCGTGTTCCAAGCGCTGCGCCGTCGCCGCGCTCACGTCTGGCTGTGCGACGCTCGAGCAAATCTCCATGCCGTCGCGGGCTGGCGTGTTTCCAGCGCAGGCCGCGCTGAGCAGCACAACGGTTAACCAAAACTCGGCGATCGGTCGGTTCATACGCTGTGAGTCTGTCAGAGTGTCCTAGCCCAAGCGCGTGTTGGGATCACGGCCACGTTGGCCGATCCCGGGCCTCGTCCTGGAGTGTGGCGTAGGTCGTGCGTCGTGCTAAGTTGAGGCGCATGCTTGGGGGCACAGGGACGAGCGCAGTCAAAGCACGGGCCGGCTCGCTTTGGCGCCGGTGCAAATGGTGGCTGCCGCTGTTGGCGGCGGCGTCCGGCTGCGGTTCGAACGACTCGCAACGCATCGCGGCGCGGATCGAAGCGCTGGAGGCGCAGTCGCAAGCGCTCGCACACCAACTCTCGGCCGAAGCGGTCGAGATCACCCGCAGCTTCGAGCTCCTATTGTGAGTATCCACACCGGCACGATCGAGCACGGCTTGCTGTGCGATCGGCGCGGGCTGTCGACGCTCCTCAAACCCCAGATGATTACGCCGATCAAATGACTATCCTCTACGCCATCCGCTGCGCCAATGGGCACGAATTCGAGGCGGCCGATCCCGGCCCGGGCACGTACGGCGACTTCGTCATGTACGGCGATAACATCGCGGCCGGCCCAGCATACCTGGTCGCGATCGACGATCCTGTATTCGCTGAGGTCCGGAAGCTTCTGCTCGAACTTCCGGGGGTCGCGGCGATGTCTGACATGGAGCGAGCTGACCTCGTCCAGGCGATCTTCGGCGTGGCATGTGATCCTGCCCCGAATCGCAGCAGCTATCGAATTGGCTTCCCACCCTGTCCCAGCTGCGGCACGCGCCATTTCAAGACTTGGGCATTCGCTCGGAAGTACGAGGGTCCACTGCTATCGATCACGCACAAAACTTGGAACTCGGCAAGCCGCGATCAGAAGCTGGCGTGGCTGCATGCTGCGCAAGCGCAGCTGACGCCATAAGCGGCAAACCAAGTCCAAGTGCACGCCGAGCTAGTCAGGGGAACAACGGACAGTGGCCGTTCATCGGCGCGAGGCAGCGGTTCGCGCAGGCATTCGTCTCCGGATCAGGAGCAATCCCGCACGGATAACAACATAACAATCCCGACGGGCACTCTTGGTCGGAAGCACAAGTGTCGCTCGTCTCGCAGACCGGCGGTGTGGGCGCACAGCTGCTGTCAGCTTGACAATACTTCACGACCGCGGTCTCGACACAATCGGGATCAGCAGGGTTGCAGATCTGGCACGTATCGCCACACACCTTGCCCGCACATGGCTTGTACTCCGGTGGACACTGCTGGAACTCATACACGCAGCGCTTCTGCTCGCAGCGCACCGAGGGACACGCGACCGAGCCATCACTACACAGCCGACATGGCGCGCCTGGCTGCGGGCAGTCCGAGTCTCGACGACACTGCCGCGCTGAAAGCTCTTGGTCCAGCGACGCGACGGCACGCGGTGCCGGCTCAGCCGATGGATCAACCAACTCGGCGGCACAGCCCGACGATGCGAAAACAGTCACAGCCATCAACTGCATCCACAGCTTCAATTTGGCACGCATGGTTCCTCCTCGGAGAACGAACCGCGATCTAACCCGCCGTCATTGAAGAGATCGAGTCAGCCGTGCGAGCGGAACGCAACATGGCGGCCACGTTGACGGTGCACAACAGAGAATTCCACCGTTGCGGCTAGTCCGAGCGGCCACGACACTCGATGTTTCGCGAACGCCGTCAAACTGCCGAACGGCTTCATGTATGCATCACGGCATGCACACACGTCGATCGTTTCTGCGGAGTGCTAGCGCGGTCGCCGCGGGCGCCATGCTGCCGTGGTTCGAAACGCTGAAGAAAGTGCGCGCTGCTGGGCCGAACCTCTCGGCGGTGAAGCACATCGTGATCTTCATGCAGGAGAATCGCTCGTTCGATCACTACTGTGGCACGCTCAGTGGGGCGCGCGGGTTTGCCGATCCGCATCCGCTGCGCTTGCCGAGCGGCGGGAGTGTGTTCGGTCAACGCACTGCCTCGGGCAGCACGACATACTACCCGTTCCGGCTAAACGGGGCGACGACGGCAGGTCAGTGCGTCGGGGACGTGGCGCACGACTGGACATCGGGGGTCGCCGCGGTCAACGGCGGTCGTATGGACGCTTGGATCCCGCAGAAGGGCACCAACGCCATGTCGTATTACA
>Ga0081455_10007227_pt1 | contig 11728 bp, 12 predicted proteins | sample TabmetS3T2R1_FD_70207 | JGI IMG/M metagenome (GOLD analysis project Ga0081455, IMG submission 70207) | Tabebuia heterophylla rhizosphere microbial communities from the University of Puerto Rico - S3T2R1 | ecosystem: Host-associated > Plants > Roots > Rhizosphere ...
GAAACCTGCATACGAACCGCCCCACATGGCCACTTTGCCATCACAGAATGGTTGCTTCGCGAGCCACTCAACAACGTCGTGTCCGTCGCGCGGTTCATTTGCGAACGGCTCGAATTCGCCGCCTGAATTGCCGCGGCCGCGAACATCGATCAGCGCGAACACATAACCGTGTGACGCGAAGTAGGCGCCGCGCGCATGGTACGTGTCCGAGATGTACGGCGTCAGTGTAAAGATAACCGGCGTCTTCGGCGGCGAGCCGTCTGGAGTCTTTGGCAAATACAACGTCGCGTTCAGTTCTACTTTGTCGCGCATTGGAATCTTGACGCCCCACCGCAGGTCGTAATCCGCAGGTGCCTGTACAGGCGATGGCGCCGGAGTTGGCGATTGCGCGATGCTATTTGTTGCCAAACCAGCACAGAAAACAGCGACGAGGAGTAATGATTTCATGTTCGTGATGATTGAAGCGAGCCAAGGGAAGGATAAAAGGTTTCCAGTCCTGGCGGAGGAGTGCCTGCCCTGCAAATCCGATCTTAGCCCGAGCTAAATCATTGTCATTCACAATTCTTGGCTTCCGGTCAAAACATCTTGCGCGAATTCGCCACGCAGCAGACGCAGTTCGCGAGGCCAGGCTTTCCAACTTCGACCATTCGATCCCCATAAATCCAGACTGAGATCTTTGAAAGCCTGGCCTCATGCTTCGCATTTCGTTGCAGCACTTCGCTCAAGATGACAGCGCTGCTTGTAAGAAGAATCTTCATCTAATGGCCTTTGCTGCATTTGAAATAAGTGTGTCAGCGATGTCCGGAGACATCGACGAGCAGAACCATGTCAACAACACCGTTTACCTGCGGTGGGTCCAGGAAGTCGCGATCGCGCATTGGCGTGCCGTTGCCAGCGCACAGGCGCAAGAGACCATCGACTGGGTGGTGTTGCGGCACGAGATCGATTACAAGGCAGCGGCCTTCCTGAACGATGACATCGTTTTGCGTACGTGGGTCGGCAAAGCGACCGGGCTTACGTTCGAACGGTTCACTGAAATTCTGCGGAGCAGCGATGGCCAGTTGTTGTCAACCGCGCGGACGCTCTGGTGTCCCATCAATGCGCAAACGGGTCGGCCAATGCGCGTGCCACCGGAAGTGCGCAAGCAGTTTTCTATTTGAATTCACAGCGGTCATGTCTTTTTCGACGGGAGCGGGAAGTGCTGGGCTCGCAACCATTGCTTTGGTTGGACGTGGAACGCTGAGCGTCTAATCTTGCGCGTTGAGTACAACACCCGACACGCGCCCCATTATCGCTTGCTATTGCGCGACGTTTCTCAAACCCGAGATGTTGCATATTTACCGGCAAATCACCGGTCTGAAACGATGCGCTCCGCTGGTGATCGCGCAGAAACGCGAAAACGCGGAGCGCTATCCCTTCGAGGGCGTTCACATAGTTCCCAAGCCGCGAACGCACGTCCTCCGGCGGTTTTGGTTCCGACAATTGCGCGACACGCCGTGGCAGATTTCGGACGTGGAACTGAGCGAGTCGCTCAGAGTTCTGAGTGAAGAGCGCGCGCGCCTTTTGCACATTTACTTTGGCCACATCGCTGTGCATCTCCTGCCGCTAATTCGGGCTTGGAAAAATCCATCGATTGTTTCCTTCCACGGCGCTGATGTCATGGTCGACATGAATAAGCCGGCTTATCGAGAAGCGACTTTGCAAATGCTCGACGCAGTAACCCTGGTTCTCGTTAGGTCAGAATCGTTGCGACGGGCTGTCATCGATCTCGGTTGCAACCCAAAGAAGATTGAGATCCAGCGCACCGGAATTCCGCTGGAGGAATTCCCATTTCGCGATCGTGCTACTCCAAAAAACGGAGAATGGCGATTCGTGCAGGCCGGTCGATTGATCGAGAAAAAAGGTCTTCCAGTAACTCTTCGCGCTTTCTCAATCTTTTTAAAGCAATACCCAAACGCCATGCTCGCAATTGCCGGCGAAGGACCTTTACTTCCCGAACTCCAGAAGTTTGCGCTCGAATTAGGTGTTGCTCACCGCGTCTCTTTCACAGGTTTCGTTTCGCAAGCGCAATTGCGTGAAATCTATTATCGCTCGCACATTTTTGTGCACCCGAGCCAGACTGGCCGCGACGGAAATCAAGAAGGCATTCCAAATTCGATGCTCGAAGCAATGGCTACAGGCCTGCCGGTGTTTGCCACCGAGCACGGCGGCATTCCCGAAGCAATCGAGAATGGCGTTAGCGGCGTGCTGGTCCCAGAGCGCGATGACGGCGCGTTAGCGCGAGCGCTGCTCAATACAGCACGGGATCCCGATTTGCTTTCGCGCATCAGGCATGCGGGAGGGAGCGCAGTGCGCAACAATTTCGATCTGTTCATGCAAGCGCGGCGGCTGGAGGAAATCTATCTCAAGACGATTGGTAGTGGCGATTGACCGCAATCGCCAACGCTGTCCAGGTGTTGCGTCCGAAACATCCTCTGAAGAGAGGCGTTGCAAACAGCTTCGTGACTGAAGTAGTAAAGGTCTGTGGATCAACAGCCGACGCAGACTGCAACACCAACATCGAATTGGTGGAAGCGAAACTGGAAATGGTTCGTGCCGGTGGGCTGTTTGACTGTGCCGCTGCTGTTTCTCGCATTGGTTGGATCAATCCTCGCGTTCGTTTTCAGCATGATGAAATCAACTGACGTCTACACAGGAGCGTTGGCTCGCGCCAAGGCGGATCCCGCTGTAATTGAAGCTCTCGGTTCACCTATCACGGACGGATTTTTCGTCTCGGGAAACACAAACGTAAACGGTGCGTCAGGTGAATCCAACCTGGCGATTCCGATCTCCGGTCCCAAGGGGAAAGGGACAATCTACGTGTCGGCAAACAAGTCACTCGGGCAATGGAATTATTCGGGGCTCGTCGTGGAAGTCGGACAAACGCATCAACGCATGGATCTTCTTCAAAAGCCAGCGCCTTCCAATTCACCCTGATTTCTTTTGATGGAAGCTGAGCCCAAGAAACTTTCCGTCAGCGCAATTCTTCTCGGAATTCTCGGGGGAATCACCGGCTTAGCTGCCGGACTGTTTCTCGGCTTCGCCCTTGGCGCAATTCTGGCAAAAGTCATGCATGTTTCGTCCTTTGAAGGCGGTGCGGGCTATTTTGCCGTCGTAATCGCGCTGCTCGTTACGGTTCTCGTCGCCCCAGTCGCAATTGTTCTAACTCTTTATTGGCGAGGGATTCGAGGCATATGGCTATTCATCGGTTTGGCAATTGTTTGCGGGTCGATGTTTGCTCTTGGCGCTTCTGGTTTGGGAATTTGGTATGCCGCTCAGCCACACGTTCTGAATTTGAACGGGCCGAGCCCCCTGCTCGAATTTGAGGTGAAATCGCCCGAGGGCCAATCGGTCGAGAGTCTTGCCAACGTTGAGCCGGAGCTCAACACGGACCGCAACGCAATGCCGGGAACCTGGCGCACGGAAGCGCCTGCCAACTCCAACGTCCGCGCCGGCTATGTGGAAATGTATTTCCGCACTTCGCGGCGCCTCTTTGTCCTCAAGTTTCCGGGACACGAAGACCGGATTTTCAATCTCCATCTCCCTGCAAATCCAATGAAGTCGAAATACCGGAACTGGTCCGAGTGGCAAAAACCAGACTTCGTGGCGAAAGCCGACCATCAACCGACCCGTTTCTCTGGCGGGAACGATTATCAGATTCGCTACAGAGTGGATTACCAGGACCGGTAATCGCAGCGCGACTCTTGTCCCGGGGAGTTGCACGGTTTACCTCTCGTGCCCCGCACGTAAGTTCAAGCATGTCGATTTCGGAGGAGCAAGTAAAGAACGCGATGAAGAGCGTGAAATATCCGGGCTTCACTCGCGACATTGTTTCATTTGGATTGGTGAGGTCGATCCAGATCGACGGTGGCGACGTTAAGGTGCAACTCGCACTCGCGACCAATGATCCAAATGTTCCTGCAACAATAAAAAATGACGCGGAACGTGCCCTGCATACGATCGAAGGTATTCGGAGCGCCAAAGTTTTGATCGATATCCACGCGCCCCCTGGCGGCGCAGGAGCAGGCACAGTCACCGCGCGGATTCCGGGTGTCAGACACGCGATCGCCGTGGCGAGCGGTAAAGGCGGCGTAGGCAAATCAACAGTGGCGGCAAATCTTGCAGTGGCACTGGAGCAAAGCGGCGCCCGCGTCGGTCTGTGTGATTGCGACATTTATGGGCCGAGCATTGCGCTAATGTTCGGCACGCGAGATCGACCAACGGCGACGGATGAGAACATGATCGTCCCCATCGAGCAATACGGGTTACGCTTGATGTCGATGGGATTTCTATTGGACGACAATTCTCCGGCTATTTTGCGAGGGCCGATGGTGACGCGTTACACGCAGCAATTTTTGCGGCAAGTCGAATGGGGCGAATTGGATTATCTGGTGCTCGATCTGCCGCCCGGCACAGGCGACATTCAGTTAACCATCGTGCAGACTGTCGCGTTATCGGGTGCGATCATCGTCACCACGCCGCAGGAAGTAGCTTTGATCGACGCACGAAAGGCCGCAACCATGTTTGAGAAGGTGAACGTGCCCGTAATTGGCCTCGTCGAGAACATGAGTTATTTCGTTTCGCCATCGGACAAGAAGCGTTACGATATTTTCGGCGCAGGCGGCGGCGAACGGGAAGCCAAGCGGTTACGTGTCCCGTTGCTCGGGCAGATTCCAATCGACATGGCCACGCGCGCAGGTGGCGATCGGGGCATCCCAATCGTGACCGAGGATTTGAAATCACCAGTGACTGCCGAATTTAATCGGATTTCCGACGCGATTCGTAAGGTGCTGCCGTAACGAGGGATCCAACGCACTGACCGCAAACGGAATAAATTTGACGATTCTATCGTCAAACTACGGTGTTAGATCTGGGTGTGGTAGGAGTGCCGCGGGAGTTGACTAGGAAGGAATCTTATGAAAAAAGAACCGAACATGCTGTCTTCGGAAGCAGATCAGGCGCAGTTCGTCAAGGATTCGGCGCTTTACAAGGAGTTCCTCGCGGAGCGGGCAGAAATTTTAAAACACAAATGGATTGAGAGCGAAAAAGCGGGGAAAGACATCGGCTTTGAAAGAGCTCTACTGGATTGGATCGTAAAACATCGTTCCAACTGGCGAGAGCGACGACGAAAGGAGGCGCGCACCGAACAGGCCGCCTCCTAACTTTTTGTACCTTTAAGGTGATCCTGCGAGGTCACCAAGGAAGACGTGAAACCAAAACAGAATTCAACTACCGGCGTCCCGATCATGGACGCGGAAGCAATTCGTCGCGCGCTACGCCGGATTGCGCAGGAGATCATCGAGAGAAACTCAAAGCTCGAAAACGTCGTGCTTGCGGGGATTCCGTCGCGCGGTGTGGAGATCGCGCGCCGAATAGCCACTTTTATTCGCGAGACTAGGAACGCCGATGTCGATTCGGGCGTCATCGATGTAGCAATGCATCGTGACGACGTAGGCACGCGTAAGGAATTGCCCGTGGTGCACGCGTCGAACCTTCCGGCGCCGCTCGAGGGCCGAACGGTGATCATTGTCGATGATGTCCTTTACACTGGCCGCACCGTACGTGCGGCGATGGACGCAATCAATTCGTTCGGTCGTCCTGCGCGCATTCAGCTTGCTGTACTGGTCGATCGCGGCCATCGCGAGCTACCGATTCGTCCCGATTACGTTGGGAAAAATTTGCCGACCGCGACGCGCGAACAGATTCAAGTGCGGCTCCAGGAAACTGACAACGAATCGGACGCGATTTGGTTGGAAAGGGAATGATAACTACGCGTTGGACACGAAAAGATCTACTCGGCCTGCGTGAGTTAACCGCCGACGAAATCAATTTCGTTCTTGAGACGACCGACGCGTTTAAACAGGTCGGCACACGCGAGATCAAAAAAGTGCCTGCATTGCGCGGCAAGACCCTGGTCAACTTTTTTGTCGAGCCGAGCACACGCACGCGCACTTCTTTCGAACTCGCTGCATTTCGCCTGAGCGCAGATGTGATCAATATCTCCGCAACAACCTCGAGTCTGACTAAAGGCGAAACGCTTAAGGACACCGCGCGCAATCTCGAGGCGTTGCATTCCGATATTATCGTGCTGCGCCACAGCTCCGCAGGGGCACCGCAGTTTCTGGCAAGTAGACTGAAGGCCAGCGTGATCAACGCCGGCGACGGAGCGCACGAACATCCGACCCAGGCGCTTCTGGATCTCTACACGATCCGGGAGCGCAAAGGTAAAATAGCAGGGCTGCACGTCGTAATCATTGGCGACATCTTGTTTAGTCGGGTCGCACGCTCGAACATTTTCGGTCTACTCAAGCTCGGCGCTCGCGTTACGCTTGTTGGCCCGAGCACGCTCGTGCCGCGCGAATTTGAAAAATTGGGAGCCGGAGTTTCGCACAAGCTCGAGGACGTTCTGCCGACCGCGGATGTCGTAAACCTTTTACGGATCCAGCACGAGCGGCAGCGCAGAGAGTATTTTCCGGGGCTCGGCGAATACATCCGATTATTCGGGCTAACGAAACGACGCGCGAAACTTTTGAAGCCCGATTGCCTGATAATGCATCCCGGACCGATCAACCGCGGCGTCGAAATCGATAGCGAAGTCGCTGACGGACTGCAGAGCGTGATCCTCAATCAAGTCACTAACGGTCTCGCAGTGCGCATGGCAGTTTTGTACTTGTGCGGAGGGATCGCGACGTGAGAAGGCCGGAAATTGCGCCTCCGGGGAACGCACTCATTCTGGGTCCGGGTGATCGTATTCTGCGATCACGAACCTTTACGTCACAACAATCACGCGTCGCGGCAACGTCGGACAAGAGTTCGTCTCAGCAGCATGCGGTGACCAGAACGCGTGACGCGTGCGCTCTCCAAACATGAACGTCACAATCATTCGGAACGGTCGTGTGATCGACCCCGCCAATAGGCGGGATGAAATTGCCGATCTCTACATCGGAGACGGAAAAATCTTGGGCTCTAAATCTGAAATCCGAAATGCGAAATCCGAAATTGAAGAGATCGATGCGCATGGGTTGATTATCGCGCCTGGCTTAATCGACATGCATGTGCACCTGCGCGAACCGGGATTCAGCCACAAGGAAACGATCGAGTCGGGGGCGCGAGCCGCGGCGGCGGGCGGATTCACGACTGTCGTTTGCATGCCGAATACTGCGCCTGTTCCGGACAATCCGGGCACGATTGCGTGGATTAGAGATCGGGCTTCCGCCATCGCGTGCGTGAATGTTTTGCCAACAGGAGCAATTTCAAAAAATCTCGCAGGGGAAGAACTCGCGCCGATCGGCTCACTTGCACAAGCAGGCGTTGTGGCGATAACGGATGACGGTCATTGCATCCAAAATCACGAACTCATGCGGCGCGCCGTTGAATATGCGCGCATGGTTGGCGTGCCTGTGCTCGACCATTGTCAGGATTACAATTTGGTCGGCAATGGTGTTGTGCATGAGGGTCATTCGAGCACGCTGCTTGGCCTGCCCGGCTGGCCGGCGGCTGGCGAAGAAGCCATAGTCATGCGGAACATTTTGCTCTCGGAACTTTGCGATCACCACATTCATTGCCAGCACATCTCGACTTCAGGCAGTGTGCGCTTGCTCCGTGAAGCTCGGGACCGCGGAGTAAAGATAAGCGGCGAGGTCTGTCCCCACCACATCGCGTTAACCGACGACGCAATTCAAAATTTCGACACGAATTACAAAGTGAATCCGCCGCTGCGCTCGCAGAACCACGTTGATGCACTGCTGCAGGGAATAGCCGATGGAACGCTATCGATCTTGTGTTCCGATCACGCGCCGCATGCTGATTTCGAAAAGGAAGTCGAATTCGATGCGGCGCCGTTTGGCATCATCGGATTGGAGACGGAGCTCGGGTTATTTCTCGATCTACTCGTGCATAAGCATCGCACGATCGGTATCTCGCGATTGATCGATATGTACACCGTCGCGCCAGCCCGTTTATTGAAGATTGATGTCGGCACACTGTCGATCGGCTCTTGCGCTGATGTGACGCTGATTGATCCGGAACTGGAGTGGACCGTCAGGATTGACCAATTTCACTCGGCGTCTCGTAATTCGCCATTCGACAAGTGGAATCTGAAAGGCCGCGCCGTCCGGACGATTGTCGGAGGGAAGACGGTCTGGAAATTGTAGTGGCAGCCGTGTGGTCTGCTTGCTTTGTGATTCGCAGGCGATACTCCTGCTTCCACAACTATCCCGAGGCGAAACCGCCGTGGATGTAGCTTTCCAGATGGGCAATGGCTGCCTGCTGGCAGGAAATCACGTGTTTCACGAGGTCACCGATCGAGATGACGCCCACCACCCTATCATCGTCAACGACCGGCAAATGGCGAATGTGTTGATCGGTCATGAGGCGCAAACACGTCTCGACTCCCTCGCGCCTGTGTGTTGTGAACACATTCGTTGACATGATTTCTGCTACCTTCGTTTCACGCGAACGTTTGCCGCGCAGCATGATTTTGCGCGTGTAATCGCGCTCGGAAATGATTCCCGCCAAGTGCTCGCTGTCCATTACCAACAGAGCGCCGACGTTCTTCGCGTCCATCAATTGGACCGCTTCGAACACCGTCGCGTCCGGCGAAACGGAGTAAATCTCTCCGCTTTTCTGATTCAGAACTGCGCCGATCGTGCCGCTGACATCCATATTACTCAGAATTTTCGGTGCCAAAACACTGGCACCGTTACAATAGGACAATATCAGCCCGTAACGCAAAGCAATTAAACAGGGTATGATGCCTTCGGGAAATCAGTATTCGCTCATCGTCGAAGGCCTAGGCTCATTCAGTCTGCCATTCGATAGGTTCGTCGCTGCGAGTTTGTCTGAAAGGTGAAACAGAAGTCTGGACATGACCAGGATCTACAGACGTTCGTTGTCCAACAGCTTTCTGCAAAACTCGCGATCGGTTTTTTCAGGATCGTCGAAACTACCGAAATTTCGCTACACTCTTCTTCACTACTTTACTAGAACTTGGCAGCGACGGTTTCCGAGCGAATTTGATCGAACGCCATGAAGCAGGATCCATATCTGTTCATTGTCATTTTCATTGGGGTGGCTCTGGTGTTTCCATTGGTTCCCTTGGTCCTGGCCTGGCTGTGGCGGAGATTTTTTCAACCGTCAAAGCCCGGTCCGGACAAAACTTCGACATACGAATGCGGAGTGGAATCGACCGGTGACGCGCAGATTCAGTTTCACGCGCAGTATTATCTCTACGCCATGATCTTTTTGATCTTCGACGTTGAGGCCGTGTTTCTCGTGCCGTTTGCCGTCGCATTCACTGGTTTGCCGGTCGGAGCGTTTATCGCGATCCTTATTTTTCTTCTTCTCCTGATTGAAGGCCTAGTGTGGGCCTGGGGTAAGGGATGTTTGCAGTGGCAGCGGTAGCGCGCTCACGCGCTGGTTAAAAAGGTTAAAAGAATTACATTGTTACAAGGTGCGAGCTTCCCTGCTGCAATTTAACCTTTGTAACTCTTATAACGAGAATCCATGACCCAAATCGACGAACAACTGCGTAGGGAGCTGCAAAGGCAGGGAGTCTGGGTCACTTCGATGCAGGACCTGTACAACTGGGGACGGAAGAATTCAATTTGGCCGTTACAGTTCGGACTTGCCTGTTGCGCCATTGAAATGATCGCCACTGCGGCATCCCGCTACGACATCGCTCGCTTCGGCGGTGAAGTCTTCCGTCCGTCACCGCGCCAGGCGGATTTGATGATCGTTGCCGGAACGGTCACGAAGAAAATGGCGCCGCAAATCGTACGCCTTTACAACCAGATGGCTGATCCGAAGTACGTGATCGCCATGGGCGCGTGCGCGATTTCAGGTGGACCGTTCAAGCAGGGTTACAACGTGCTCAAAGGCATCGACCGTTACATCCCGGTCGATGTTTACATCCCTGGCTGCCCTCCGCGTCCGGAAGCATTGCTTCATGCGTTCATGGAACTACAGCGCAAAATCGACGAACAAAAATTAACCGGCGCAAATAAAGCCGAGTTTCTCAAGCCAGAGCAACCGAGCGAGTTTCCTGTCCCGAGATTCGGCAAACACGACTTGGAACCTACGGCAAATCGTGATGTGTTTCAGCCGCCGTTGATCGAGAGGAAAAGTTAACAGTTTTGGAATCTCTCGACGAAATCAAATCCCGGATCGAAACCGCCGTGTCCGGCGCGATGGTCGAGATTGTGCAAAACGGCAGCCCGTCGCAGCAGCACTCACTGCTGATCGATAACGAGCACGCGGTCGCAATAGCGAGATTTTTGCGCGTCGATCCCGCGCTGCGTCTGGATTTTTGCTCCAATGTCACCGGTGTCGATTGGCTAGATCGCGTCGTGAAGAAACCAATGAAAGTAAAGAAGATCGTCGATAGTCAGGAAAAAGAGATCGTCGAGACGACTGAGGAGAAAATTCCAGGGTATCTCGAGGCGGTTTATCACCTTTTTTCGATGACCCATAAGCATGGCCCCGTCATCATTCGCATGCGCACGAGCGATCGCGCAGACGGTACCCACCTGCCGTCGCTCACGCCGATCTGGCGCAGTGCAGAGTTTCAGGAGCGCGAGATTTTCGATCTTTACGGTATTCACTTTGAAGGTCATCCCGACCTACGGCGGATTTTGATGTGGGACGAGTTCGAAAATTATCCGATGCGTAAGGATTATCGTGAGCCGGATGATTATGAATGGGAGCCGACGCCGCACGATGAAGTTTTGGAGAAGGCGAAACGGCATTACCCGCCGCGACCGGCTGAAGAAGGACTAAAGCCCTCCTAACGTGTCATGTTGAGCGAAGCGAACATCGCTGTGCATTTCCGGATCCGAAATTCCCGAAAACCAGAGATCCTTCGTCGTCTTCGCGACTTAGGATGACATCTGAAATGAGCGCAGCCATTGAAACAATCGAAGCAATGGAGCGGCCGCCGCTGAGCATGGGCTCGCGGCTCGAGGGCGAATTACTCGAAGTCTCGATGGGACCGCAGCATCCATCCACACACGGCGTGTTCCGGATGAATGTGGCGCTCGACGGCGAGGTGGTTCGTAAGCTAAAACCGGTCTTTGGTTATCTGCATCGAAATCACGAGAAAATCGGCGAGAACACCAGTTATCTCGGCTCGATGCCGTACACCGACCGGCTCGATTATTTCTGTTCGATGACTAACAACTGGGCGTACGCGCTTAGCGTTGAGAAACTCGCCGGAATCGACGTCCCCGAACGCGCCGAGTATCTGCGTGTAATTCTCGCAGAGCTCACGCGGTTACAGAATCACGCCTCGCTGCTGGGTTTTTTGCTCAGCGACATGGGGGCATGGGGCACGCCACTGATGTACGCGTTCCGCGAGCGCGAAAAAATTCTCGATCTGTTCGAGTCGTTAGCCGGTTCGCGAATGATGTGCGATTACATGCGTTTCGGCGGCTGCCGCGTGGACGCGAGCGATGAATGGCTCGCCGGAGTGAAACGGATTGTCGATCGTTTCCCTAAGTTTCTCGACGAATTCGAGGAACTCATTCTCGGCAACGAGATCGTCATCGGCCGCACTCAAAACGTCGGCAAACTGTCCGCCGAACTAGCGATCAATGCCGGCATCACAGGTCCGATGCTGCGCGCGTGCGGCGTGAATTACGACGTTCGCAAAGTCGACGACTACGGGTTTTATCCACGATTCAAATTCCGGATC
>Ga0081455_10004626_pt2 | contig 11727 bp, 11 predicted proteins | sample TabmetS3T2R1_FD_70207 | JGI IMG/M metagenome (GOLD analysis project Ga0081455, IMG submission 70207) | Tabebuia heterophylla rhizosphere microbial communities from the University of Puerto Rico - S3T2R1 | ecosystem: Host-associated > Plants > Roots > Rhizosphere ...
CGCTGGGGGGATGGTGCGGTCCAAGGGCAAAGCGGCGTTAACGGCGGAGCGGCTCCCCTACCTCACCGCATTGACGGAGCCACAGAGCCGTCGGCTCCTCAAGCGTGACGTGCTGCAGTTGGCGCTCTTTGCGGAGCAAGGCTGTGAAGTGCAAGCTGAGGGCAAGCGCTACATCCTCCGCAAAAACGTGGCCGAAGCCCGGAAAGCCCAGCATCGCCTCCAGGATAAGCTGACCCCGCTCCAGACGCTGGTGGCGGTGCGCAATGCCAAGGGAGCGGCCTCTCCCCGGTGTCAGCCTGAGGCGGGGGTGCGCGGCCTCCAGGCGTGGGGGACGCGCCACAAGCTCCGCCACATCGTGACGCTCCGCCTCACCGACCGCCAGATCCTCTGCACCATTGATGCGGTGGCCCAAGAGCAGGCGCTCCAGCTCGCGGGGTGCTATGTGCTGGAGACCGACGTCCCAGCCGACCGGCTCGATACGCCAACCGCCCATGACCGCTACAAAGACCTGGCCCACGTCGAACAGGACTTCCGCCTGCTGAAAACGGGGCTCCTGGAGGTGCGGCCCGTGTTTGTCCGCAAGGACACGCGCACTCGTGGTCATGTGTTTGTCTGTATGCTGGCCCTGAAGTTGTGTCGGGAACTGCGGCAACGCTTGGCGACCGCCTTTGGTACCACCAAGGACGATCCGCACGGGGTCACGCTACAGGATGCCTTGGACGCCCTCCACCGGCTCTGTTTGCTCACCTATCCCCTGAATGACACCCACAGTATCACGCGCCTCCCCCGCCCTGACGACCAGCAAACCCAGATTCTCCAGGCCTTGCAAGTCGCCCTCCCGCGCCGGGGGATGTAGACAGGAACACCATCCGACTCACACGTTGCCAAGACCTTGATCTATCATAAGATAGCCGGAAAATCGCGTCTATATTCGGGGGGAAAATGAGTCGGGGGGGAAGATGTTTGCGGCACGGGCCAACACACACCCGCGAAACCCGCCAAAGCCGCCACCCTGGTCGACTGGATTGATCATTGCAGAGGCGTCTATGGCATTCACCTATACAGACTCTGATAGTCGGCATCGCGCATGCTCTGCCATTGTTAGCGAAAACCGCCTGTGAACGTGGCTTGATACCTGCTCACTCGGGTAGTATAGTGTCCTACGAAGGGTACCGGACATCGTGCCTGTCCCGTCGGACTCGATCAGAGATCAGTGCAGGGCTCAGGGATCAGCAACGCCCGTCAGCATCCAGCGTCGGGGGGGAGCCAGGAACGACCTGGTCGCCTCATGTCAACACGGTGCAAAGCGGAGCATGGAAGGGACGATGAGCAGCATCAGAGACGAAGCGTATGCGTTGGCGAGCGAACGCGTTAACCCCCAAGGAACCTTCCGCAGTGTGTACCTCGACTTCGATCGCGGCATTCGGGTGGGGCACCTAGCGGTCGAAGAGCGCCTGACCCAGATCCTCAAGCGTCGGCTGACGGCACGCTATGGGGTGCGGATGCTCTGTGACCGGTGGGGGCGAGGCATGTACTGGCAGTGGCTCTGCTGGGTGCCAGAACCAAATAAAAAGGCGAAGCCGCTCAGCGCTGGGCATAACTTTGGCTCCACGAAATTCTATGTCACGATTGATCGAGCACAGCGTTGCTTCCACGCTGGCATGCAAGTCGAACGGGCTCCGAAGCACCCGGATGAACAATGGCCCCTGACGGTCGCAACCGATTGGGACTGGCATGTGTTGCTCAAAGCGCTGAGCGACGCCGCGCTGCCTCGCCACCTCCACCGGCTCCTCCGCGAGGGGTTTCGTCTGCGCGTGGGCGCGTATGCCTCGCCCACGGAATACGATCACACCACCTGGGACCTCACCGCGTGTCGCCGCACGGCGCAACGGTTTCGTGCCAACGCGTGGGGTGGTTTCCAGCTGTTTTGGCCGATGTCCGAGCAGGAAGTCCAGGCGACGCCTGGGCCAGAGCTCATCGAGGCGATCATGGCGGTGTTCGCCGAGGTGACACCGGTGATGAATCTGTGCATGTATGCACCCTGCCTTCCAGAGCCCCAGCGTGTGTGGGACACCAGACCGTTTCCGGACGAGCTGTCGGCTCCATAACGCATGCCCAGAGACGTCGCATGGCCCCACAGGGCCCCTCGATCCTCGCACACGCCTCGCCAAACGCGCAACACGTGGCCTGCCGCACGTCAGTGGCCATGGTCACAATAGGAGCGGTGCTCTATGTCTCGCGTGCGCGACAGGGAATGATCTCCCGGCTGCCTCTCGCGAACCGTACACCGTGCGCATGATCCCCCATGAGCCATGGCTTGCCGGTGACACGAACGCCCCCAGGAAGACAAGCAACCGTTTGTCAGGAGAGAGACCATGGCAGCCAGCCAAGAAGCCATCTTCCGTGCACTGGAAACCAGTATCTTTGCGTTCCCAGAGATGCCGGGACGTTGGGAAGTGCTCGATTTTCCGGGTGTTCGTGCCCATGCCACCCCCCAGACTTCCCATCCGATAGGCAATCTGGTCGGGGTGTCCACACTCACGGAAGACAATGCCGATGCAGTCATCGCTCAGATACGCGATTTTTTCGCCGCGCGCGATCATACCGTCGGCTGGTGGGTCAATCCCTCATCCACACCGGGCGATCTGGTCAGCAGGCTGCAAGCTGCCGGCTTCGCCAAGGGGATCGCACTAGCTGGGCAGGTCCTCACCAACATGGGGCTTGCCATCAAGGTCAACCCGGCGGTGACCGTGCGCCAGGCGACCCACGAGGATCGGGCTGCTCTGATCCGCGTGTACGCAACCGCCTATCCCCTCCCGGAAGAGCTGGCCGCCGTCTGTACAGACGTGTTGCCGCTCGCGGCAGGTGGCAGACATTATCTGGCCTTCCTTGCTGGTGTTGAGGGGCCGGTTGCGGTCGCGAGCATGTTTCCTTTCCCCAAGAGCACCGTCGCGGTGATGCAAGGCGCGGCCACGCTCAACGCCTACCGTGGCCAGGGGGTCTATACGGCGTTGATGGCCACACGGCTGGCGGATGCCCGCGCCATGGGCCTGGAAGCCGCGATCCTCCAGGCGGACCGGACGACCTCCGCGCCCATCTGCGCCAACCTCGGCTTCGAGGAAGTGTGCAGCATCGACCTCTACGCCTGGGGAAACGGATAAAATCGCCCCGCTCAATTTATCGCAATTTGTAGCAGCGTAAAAATATGCGAAATAGGTGAGAATCTCCTCTCCGTTTCCGACTCAAGATGAGGATCACAGGAGAGGATCATCGATGTCGACGCTCTCATACATTCACCATCTCTTCAACCTCGACCAGTGTCAAGCCTACATCCATACGCTGCGGTGGCAAGATCGGTCGCTCCAGTGTCCCCGGTGCCAGAGTCAGGACGTCGATCCGTGGGGGACGTACCACTATCGCCCCGGGTGTAAACGCTACTGGTGTAACGGCTGCCAGCGGACCTTCAACGATCTCACCGCGACCCTGCTCCACCGCAGCAAGCGGTCGCTGCCGCACTGGATTCTGGCGACGTTTCTCCTCTGTCTCTCGTGTTCGTCGCGGCGGATTGCCCGCGAGCTGGGCGTCCATGGCCGGACCAGCTACCGCTGGTGCTGGTGGCTCCGGAATGCGGCCCTCTCCTATGAGATGCACCGCCAACTGGAAGGCACGGTGGAAGCGGATGACCTCTACCATATCGCCGGTAACAAGGGGCAAGCGCAAGGTGGTGGCAAGAAGTCGTTGGGACGCCGCGCACGTGGACGTCGCAAGAAGCGCGAGCCGGGCCGGGGCCATTATGACAAAGACCGGCCCGCCATCATCGCCTGGGTCAGTCGCCAGGGGGCGGTCGTCATCCAGGCGACCCGCGATTTCACGGTCAAGACGGTGCAAAAGGCGGCGGAGATCGCCGTGCGCACGGGCAGTCGGCTCTACACGGACTCGGCCAGCAGCTACCGGGCGGTGAAGGGGTACGTGCATGAGTTCGTGAATCATACGCAGAAAGAATACGCGCGCGGTGACGTGCACGAGAATCGGGCGGAGTGTCTGTTCTCCTTGCTGAAGCCCTACTTACGCGTGTTCCGTGGCCTCAGCAAGTACAACCTGGCGGGGTATGTCGGCTTCTTTCAGTTCCTGCGGAACGCTCGTCAGCAGAACGCCTGCGAACAGGCAGAGCTACTCTTGCGGGCGGCACTCGACCCCGCCATTGCCAACAGGGCGAGAAGGGGTGAATTTGTGAAGTGCCTGGACCATTTTGATCTTCTACAAATTGCGATAAATTGAGCGACCCATCCATGGTCCAGACATGATCGGTCAAGCCAGCAGTCATGGCCGGCGTCACAGGCTTCCACGTCTTAGGGTATGGTCGGGATGGCTACTGTTGGCGAACCTCCAGAAAAGGTGTAGTCGTGCTGAGGATCGAAGTCTTTGTCCATGATGCCAACGAAGGTCACCTTTGGACTGGCTAGTAGAGACGTGGCTGAGCCCTTGAGCATCTGCTTCACACTGGGCACAAGCTGCATGGCAGCTCTATTCTCCTCACTGTCGAACTGTGGCATGCGACAGCTATGACAAATCCGGTCAGGCTTGGTATTTACAGCCGCCCGCAGGCGGCGATATTTCGATCCGTTCCAAACAGAGGCAAAACTGCTGGCATGCAGATTCCCCATCGGTCTCCAATACACGCTGCTGGGTCTGACGTTCCCCAGTTCATCTATGACACACGTCTGCCAAGGACGATAGCAGTTCACCATGACACACGAGTCGCTGCCGCTCAGCGACTGGCAACCATCGTCAGGTGCTGGAGCCTCCGTGGGGGTTTGGCTCGCCTCCGGCGTCTGCCGCAGAGAGTTCTTCCCGAAATCGCCGAGAGCAAAGTCGGGGGGAATATTGATGTCAAAGTTCAGCGCAGTGGCCACCCGACGACTCTCGGCGAAGTACTGATTAGCTAATGAGCGATGATAGAAGAGGGACTTATACTTTTGAGACGGCATATACGGCACCAAGTTCATCACTTGAATCCGATCGACTCCGACACTCCGCGCGAGCCGAATCATGTCCGGCAGCTGATGGATACTATCGGCGTGCGCGCAATAGCGCCATTCTACTCGAAAGTGCTTGTGGTGATCGGCTCGCCCTTGACATACCCTTTCGACATTCTTCAAGAAATGACGCCACCGAAATCCCCGCAGCTTCTCAAACTCCTCGTTTATGCCTTCCATCGAGAAGCCAATCACGGCCAGTGTGTCAAGGAGGTCATCGAACCACACGTCTAGCATCCGGGTACCGTTCGTCGTCAGACTGATGCGGACACTGAATTTTTGGGCGTCTCGCAAGAAACGATGGAAGTGTTTCCCGAGCGTCATCTCACCCCAGTTCGAGCCGCCGAGATAACACAGATAGGCGGTGGGCATTAATGCGGAGAGGACCTCAGCATACACCGTTTCTGAGACCTGTTGGTCTGAGGTCCGTCCAAACTTCTGAAAACCACAGTGCCGACACTGCAAATTGCAAGGCCCACAGATCTCAAATGCAAAGGTCACGGGTTTTGATTTGAGACGCCCCACACCCGCACGAATTTCTTGAGAGTTCAGCGCTCTGTTTTGGGCCTTCAAAGCCATATAATTCATCGTATCCTCCTTGGAACCAGCCAATCACCAGGAGCCCAAGGCTCTTGGCCAACACTGCTGTGCGCAGAGGGCACGCTCCTCTGCCCATTCGCCCTCATGCTCGGTCATTGCATCGTGATAGCCGGGCGCATGGCCGTGGCTCTCTCCAATGCCCGCCCCACGCAAAACCCCCTCCCACCCTTATCGGCGTATGGTCACCCATGCGGGACCAGTCGATCAGCCATTCGGCAATCGACGGTCTCCTGGGTCTCACCGCGCGTTGCCAAGCACAAAAGCCATGGAAGCGGTTGGACGAAGGTGAGCCATAAGGAGTAATGCAGGGAGGCACTTGGTTATACTACTACATCACTCCATTCTAGTATCACTAAAATTAATTCAAAAATAAAATTAAATGTAGGCTTCCCGATGCAAAACCGCTGTTGATCGCGCGCGCAGCATAGGTGTCTGGCTGTTAGGGGTTCCTGCAGTTTTGGACCAATAATGACAATCATTTCATGATTGCTCGCCTCCTACGGGAACCCCATCGCCAGCAACCACACCAAGGGCGACATAAATCGCTTTATCAGAAGCTGCGTACTTCGGCTCTGTCGCAAATTTTGCTCAAGAGGTGATGAGGGGACAGTTGTCCCGGTCTGTGGGGGGATTACGCGGCCAGAGCGTAGAACTGTTCGGCCGCAGTGAGGCCTTCGTCTCCGGCCCCGACCAGCAGCTGTTTCTTCTTGATCATGTGCATGAGCTCGATCCCAACGAGTGTGTCTTGGGCTGCCTCGAACGATTTGAACCCTAACATGGGACGGGTGATCCGCTTTACTCCTCGATGGTCCTGCTCCACGATATTATTGAGATATTTCACCTGACGGATGCTGATGGTGGTGCCGTGTTCCTCGTTGTAGCGTTTGATGGCGGCTTCATTGGCGTCACTGCCGTCAATCGTGATCGTTTCGGGGAGCCCGTTGCGGCGGATGGCCTTCTTCAGAAACCGCAGCGCGGCCTCTGTGTCCCGGTGCTCGGTGAGCAGAAAGTCAATGGTCTGGCCGTGTTTATCCACCGCCCGATACAGATAGCGCCATTGCCCCTTCACCTTGATGTACGTCTCGTCCATCCGCCAGCTAATCCACACCGGACGCTTGCGCCGATGGAAGGCCTCCTCGAGTTGCGGGCTATATTTGATGACCCATCGGTTAATGGTGGAGTGATCCACCTCCACCCCGCGCTCCTCCATGAGTTCTTCGACGTGGCGCGTGCTCAGCGGGTACGCCAAGTACCAACGAACCCCCATGAGAATGACCTCTGAGGGGAAATGGGCTCCTTTGAAACTGATCGCCATCGTCGCTCTCCCTCATGATGCACGGTTGCTCAGAGAGGAGGATGATACCTCAAAACGCCTCAAATAAAAATTGCGACAAAACCCAACTAGGTGCTCCACCAGCGGCGGCTGCGGATCGCGCATGTCAACAGCAGCGTCAAGCGTTGTCGCCTTGTGAAAGATCGGATCCGCTTGTGGAAGCAGGGTGTCTGCGATCTTGCGATGGAGATCTGCTGTGCCCTGCACAACTTCGGGGTGCGCCTGCACCCCTGGCTGCCCATGATGTAATCGGGATAAACTCAATTGAGCGACCCCGTTTTGGGGTGGGGTGAATTATCCGCACGATAGCTGTACACGACCCATTGAGCGGTATGCCTCCTGTTGTCAGGAGCGATGGACGAGCAACGCTGTGAGCTGCGGCGCAAAGACCCTCTGAAACCAGTCCATACTCTCCTCGATCTCGTCCGGTCCGAGCGCGGGATGGAGGAACCTCTCTGTGCCGTAGAGGACATCGGCCGCCAGGTTCATGGCAATCCACCGCGCCCCTACAGGGGTGAGCCGCTGTTCTGCGCTGGTGTCCTTGAGCAGGCGCCAAAGCGCATCACCGAGTGCCTGCGCGTGGGCCTGCTCGGCACGCTCAGCCGCGGCCTGTGCAGGCAGCTCGCCGATCAGGGCCGGGTCAGGGAGGTGCACTAAGGGCACGTCACCCTCTCTGAGGCGCGCCAGGAGTTGGCCTCCCAAATGCGCCAGCGTGTCCTCGGAGAAGCGCTGCAGATCATACCCCAGACCGTGGAGGTGCCACGCGAGATGCCCGAGCAAGCGCCCAACGGCGGCCACGGCGCTCAGCACGGTGAGGCCCTGCGTGGTGAGATGATTGTGCAGGACCTGGCGCAGCATCCGATACGCAGCGGCTTCCTTGCTATTGTCGACGTCAGGTATTCTCCTGCGAGCCTGCGGTGGGGGGAGGCTCCCAGGGGGTACGCTCCGGGTGTCGTCGGGCTGCGATTTCATTGTGCGCGCACTCCTATGCTCTCCTCCCGGTGTGCCCGTCGCCACCGTAACACCACTGCTGCCTTGGTGCGAGGCGCCAAGCACGACGAGAGCGGTGGAGATGTCTTGCGGTGTCATCGCTTCTTCACGCCCCACGTGTGCTCGTGGTGGTGAGGCCTTCAGAGGCGTGCCTCCCGCCCTCAATGATGGGCAGGCTCCAGAATTTCCAGTGGGCCTGTTGCCGGATACCCGGAGTCATGGACCTCGACACAGGTGGTCAACGCGGGGTCCAGCTCCTGCGGGGCACCCTGCGCCGCTTTCGGCAACGTCGCCTGGTACATGCACAGGGCTGTGCGTTGGGCGACTCGGGCTAGGGGTGCACGGATCAGGAACGGGTGGTGGGGTGGGGCCGGCTCTTTGAGCGTCACGCGATAAATCGGCATGGTCTCTTCTCCTTCTCTGCGCTGCAAGACGTAGGACACTGTCCGCGCCGCACAGCGCTCCTGTGGCGTGGCCGCAGGCCGCACTGTGCCCCTGTCAGCAGGGCCATGCCTGCCATGACGGCAGGTATACGCGTGATTCCTACCACACCTCACCACCCAAGACAAGCCGCAAGGTCGTGCTGCTCTTGCGCTCCAGCCCTTTGCCCCAGTGGCATCGTCACCCCATCAACGCGTGGCAGATCACTGACAGCTTGTCTCATAAGTGTTCGGCAGCGCTCCCGGCAAGTAAGCCGTCGCGAAACTCACTGAGTACGGAAAAGTCAAAGCCCGCGTCCGTCAGGTTCAACCCCAGAAGATATTTCTTACGCTTCCTGAGTTATTTGCAAAGGAACCCTCAGGGTTTCCACATCATCGTCTCGACATCAAAGGGCTTTACCGCGCCGCGCCGCACGGCGAGGTCCAGATTCGCTTGCAGGCTCGGGATGTTGAACTCGGTGGTGAATTGCGGCAGGTTCACTTCCGCCACGAGCTCCGGTTTCACGCCAGTAAACTTGGCGACCCAATCATCGCGTTCTGCCTTGGCGGTCTCGGCAAGGTGCGTCGTCGCACGATCCATTGCACGGCGAAACTTCCGGGCGGCATCGGCGTTCGCCTTGAGCCAGCTCTCCTTGGCGATGAGGAGCGCGATATCCATATTTGGGATGTTTTCCTGATAGGGATAGGCGAGCGTGCGTGCGTTGCCGGTTTTCATCATGAGGGTAAGAAACGGCTCGACTGCCCATACGGCATCGACGCGACGCTGGAAGAGCGCATCAGGCATGTGCGGAAACGGGATCTCCAGGAACTGCGACGTTTGCGGATCGGCACCCTGCTTCTGCATCCACTCCTGGATATGCAGATAGTTGACGCTATTAAGCAGTCCGGCCGCGATTCGTTTGCCGACAAGGTCTTTTACGCCCTTGATCGGGTCTTTGTCGCGCACGACTACTCCGGAGTTATCCGGCGGCGCGCTACGGATGCGCGTATTGGGTACGGCCAGCATCACGTCTAACCGATTGCCCCGAGCCATCATTGGCTCAAGGATAGCGCTGCAGCCGAACTCGGCGCTGCCGCCATAGACGGCCTCCACCGCGAGCGCCCCCTGTGCGACCATGGTCCACGTCACGGTGAGCCCTTCCTCGGCGAACCAACCCTGGTCGCGGGCGACCAGCAGCGGCGTGAAGTTGGCGATGGGGATAGCTGCCACGCGAATGGGGACAAGCTTAGGCTGCGCCTGCGCTATGGGCCATGCCCAGGCAACGAGTGCGGCGGTAAGCGTGGCGAACAACGCCATAGGGAGCTTGCGCATGCTATTCTCCTTGAGTGGGGCACCTCAACCGCGGCCACTCGTCTCCAGATGCCATTTGATGAGCCTCGCTTCAACAAGCAGAAAGACCCGATTGAGCACGTAGCCGAAGAGCGCGAGCGTCCAGATCCCCGCATACATTTCGGGTATCTTAAAGGTACGCTGTCCGAGTAACACGAAGTACCCCAACCCGTCGTTTGAGACGATCATCTCGCTCAGTATCGCCAGAATGAGCGAGATAGCGAGGCTGATACGCATGCCCGTGAGGATCTGTGGGCTCGCCGCAGGCATGACGAGCTCTCGAAACGTTTGCAAGGTGGACAGCCCCAGTGTCCTGGCGGTATCGAATTGCACGACGTCGATCGCACGTACCCCACTGTAGGTGTTGAGCAGAATCGGAAAAAACGAAGCAAGCATAATGAGGACGACCTTCATCGCGTGGCCGATCCCAACGAAGAGCACTAACACCGGAAGATACGCGGGGCCTGGAATCGGTCGCAGCACCTCGACCAGCGGCTCGAACAAGTTGTAGAGCACGCGAAAGTAGCCCATGGCAAGCCCCAGCGCGATCCCGAAAATGACGGCGAGCACGTACCCGAGCATCTGGCGCCAAAACGTCGCGAGCAGGTGTCGCGGCAAGGTGCCGTCAGCAATATTCGTGACCCACGCTTGAGCTATGCTAGACACCGGAGGCCAGGTCGGGGTATCGACCAGATAGACAGCCGATAGCTGCCACAGCAGGAGCAAGAGCCCGATCAATATGATCCCGGACAAGCGCGAGTCACGCAGCCAGCGCGCGGTCCACCGACTCACTCCGGCGCATCCTCTAGAGCCATACCGAGCTCGATGCGCCGCTTTTCTGCGTCACCTTTCATAGCGCCGCCCCTCCATCACTTGCGCAACCATCGTCTTATACAGGCGCTCGCGCAGTGCCAAGTAGGCGCGCGCACTGCGCGTCTCGACTTGGCTGCGTGGATACGGCAGCGGCACATCCACCACGTCGGCGATCCTGCCTGGTGAAGCGGTCAGCACGATCACCCGCTGGGCCAAGTACAAAGCTTCGTCCAGATCATGCGTGACGAAGAGGATCGTCAAGCCAAGCTCCTGCCAGAGTTGTAACAGGAGGTCCTGCAGCTCCACCCGCATCATGGCGTCGAGCGCACTGAACGGCTCGTCCATCAGCAACAGGTCCGGTCGTCGCGCAAGCGCCCGTGCGATGGCTACGCGCTGCTGCATGCCGCCTGAGAGTTGATAAGGATGGTACTGCGCGTAGCGGCCGAGCCCGACGTGCTCGAGTTGGCGCCGACATTCTTGCACGAGCTCGTCGCGCGAGGCGTGCGACCGATATTTGATGCCGAGCATGACATTGTCGAGTACCGTCCTCCATGGAAAGATCGACTTGGTGTACTGCTGGAACACGTACATCATGTCGGCTCGCGGGGTCTTCACCACTTCGCCGCTGAGCCAGATAGCGCCGCTCGTAGGCGCAGAAAGGCCAGCCATGATATGGAGAAGGGTCGATTTGCCGCACCCTGACGGCCCGATTAACACAGTGAAGCTGCCCCGGTCCGCCGAAAACGAGACCTGATCCACTGCCGCACGGCCGTGCGAGGAGAACCGTTTGCTGAGTCGATCGACGACAATGTAGTCGTTCATCGCTTTTCTGAAGCGCACATGACCTCGATGGCTCGACCAACGCATCGGGGTCCATTGGCTTTACCAGATGGTGAAGGAAGCGACCAAACAGGTCACACTGCTCGGAGTATAGCGACTATGCTTGCTGAGTGATTCCAGAAACGGGCGCTGTTGGTATGCCTCTTTTCCAGAAACCGTATAGCATGAAACGCGTCTACGATGAAGGACAGAGCCCATGCAACGACCACGACTCACGACGGCCATGATACCACACCGGCGTATTCCACGCGAAGGTGGTTTTGCCGGTTGCCTTGAAAATTTCTCGTGCCACAGATATGGTCACCGGTTCAAGATGCACCCGATAGCCGAGATGCTCAATCCGCC
>Ga0081455_10007228_pt1 | contig 11727 bp, 9 predicted proteins | sample TabmetS3T2R1_FD_70207 | JGI IMG/M metagenome (GOLD analysis project Ga0081455, IMG submission 70207) | Tabebuia heterophylla rhizosphere microbial communities from the University of Puerto Rico - S3T2R1 | ecosystem: Host-associated > Plants > Roots > Rhizosphere ...
AAAGTCGGCGACGGCCTTCTCATCGCAGCCGACACTTACGAGCAGCATGTCGAGCAGCTCAAGCATCAGCTCGACAATCCGACTGAATCGACGAGCCGCATCGCCGCCTTTGTCGACGCTTTCGTACGCCCGCTCGGGCGTGAGCAGACGGCGACGCCGCTAGTGGCCAAGACCATTCTGCAGGTTGCGGCAAGAGGACCGGGGCGCCGCCGCAGACGGACTCTTATCGACCGGTGGATCGAGGAGAAGCTTGCTGGTTGGGAGCCGCAAGCGAGAGTGAGCGCACCTGAGCATTGGGCTGAAATGTCTCCGGAAGAAGTGCGGCGTCGCATGGCGCGCAAACAGGCCCGGCGCAAGGCGCGGCTCAACAGCGAGATCGAGCCCGCGGAGATCGCGGCGCAAGACTGAGCGCGTCTCTAAGCCGCCGCGCGGTTTCGGCTTTTTGCCGGCTTAGGTGAAGACCCTTCCGCCTCTCCGGGCTGGAGCTGGCCCCCCAATCGAGTCGAGGCTTTGTCCGCTTTCGCGCTGCCGCCGCGCAACTCCCGCAACAGTCGGAAAGGCCGCAGCCGCTTGAGCTGCTTTCGCGCGCGCGGGCGCAACGAGACCATGAACTTCGCCAAGGCCTTCCGGCGCTCGCTCCGCCGGTAAATCGCCGCATCGGCGTAGAACCCGGCAAGGGCGGCAAACGGAAGCAGCAGCGGGCGCTGGATCCCACCCAACTGCGCGACGAGGCTCGGTCCCTCCACGCCAAGGCCTTCGAGCGCCTCGACTTCGCTGATGAACCGCGGGGTAGCAGCCTGATCGAGCCCATAAGGTCGCAAGAACGAGCGCACGAATCGCGCCGTACGTTCGCCGTCATGGCCTGAGCTCAGCTCGTCGGCAAGCTGGCGTACATGCTCGTCCAGACTCATCGCAACGCCGAGGAATCCGTCTTGCGTCAAATGTTGGAAATGCACCATGCCGTCCTGGCCTTCCCGCACCTCGTCGAGCAGCACGGCGAACGAGCGGCGCCCGACGATCGCCGCCTCGACCATGGCGGAGGTGTTGATGCCGATGACGGCGGCCGAATGATAGAGGCTGTCGTAATAGTCATTGCGCGCCTCGTCTTTCAGCGGCATGTGCCCGCCCCGCGGGAACACCACGACGCGACCAAGCGCCCGCAATTCCTTGCTGTCCCACTGGCCAAGCGTCTTGGCCGCCTTGGGATGCGGTCTGACGATCACCCCCGCCTCGCTCAACCGTGAATCGTCGGAGGCGCGGATTGCCTTCAGCCAGCGGACCACGAATTCCACCTCGCTCCGGCAGATGAATATCGACGAGGCCGTGTAAAGCAGGATGGGCATGTTTGGATCGAGCCCAATCTCCGCACAGAAGGTCTCGCGATCCCGGCTTGGCTTCCACTCGAACCAGCGATCGAAGAGCTGTGCGCCAGTCACCGCCACGCGCTCCGGTGGCACATTGTGCAGCTCGATGGCCTCCCTCTTCTGCGCCTCGTTCCACACGAAGACCCGGTCGGGGAGCGCCTTGATGAGACCCTTGTTGGTGAGATTGTCCCAGCTCGCTACGCAGTGGCCGATGGGAATACGCAAGCGGCGGCAAGCCTTCACATAGTCGGCCTGGTCGGAATCGAGGTCGATGAGCGGGGTCAGGAGAACGATGTCCGGCGCGCATGTCTTGATCGCCTCGCGCGCTTGCGCTTCGACCGGCAGGACTTGCTCGGCCCAGGCACAGAAAGCGCCGATCGCTCGGGCCGCCGGCGCGCGTAACCCCTGGGGGGCGCGGCCAAGCATCTTCAGCGGCGGAACGAGGAAGGAGGCGGCCCGATCGGCGCAGCGATGCGCCCGCGCATGCAGCGGCAAGAAATAGCGGCTGTAATCGCGCCACGCCCGCAATTGCGCCGCGGCGCCACTCCAGAAGAATTGCCGTTCCGGAAGCATCCTGAGCTCGATCGCCCCGCCATGCCTGGCCAACAGCTCATCGACGAAGCTCTTGACCTCGGGCGGCATTGTTTCGGTGCCGCGTTCAACCCCAAGGATCACGCTGTGCCCCTTGTCGGCGAGCGCGGCGATCACGCTCTCAAAATTCCGCACATAGTGTGCGTTCGGCATGATGAAGAGGATCCTCACGCCTGCCCCTCGCTCTCCTGCTCGCTCGCTCGCTTGCGCCTCCGCGCCGGCTGAGATCGGGCCGCTTGCCACTTCCACGCCGCAAGCAGCGGCAGCACGATTCTGGCGCCGAGCCTTGGCGCTGGCACGGGCACGAGACCTTCCATGTCCTCGATCGCCGCGACGAAGCGATCGACGCCCGGACTATTCAGGCCGAACGGCCGCACGAAAGCCTCGACGAAGCTCCGGCTCTTGGCCGCCATGCCATCCGGCCTGGCAAGCGCCGCCGCCACCTGCGCCAGATGCTCGTCGAAGCCAGACGCCACATGCAGAAGGCCGCCATTGACCGAGGTCAAATGATGGAAATGCAGGGTGCCGTCCTGCGTGCTGGCGAACTCCGCATCCTTGATGGTGAATACCGGCCGCGAGATGATCGCCGCCTCGATGAGCGCGCTGGTGTTGATGCCGACGATACCTGAGCTGAACTTCAACGATCGGAAATAGTCGTCGCGCGCGGCCTGGTCGATCGGGTTTGCTCCGGTGCGCGGCCACACGACGGCATTCGGGAAGCCGGTGAGGTCTTCATCCCGCCATTGCTCGGCGTTTTGCGGATGCGGCCGCACCAGCACGCCGATGCCGCGCAGGAGAGGATCGGCCGACTTGCGTAACGCCGCAAGCCAGCGCCGCACGAACCCGGTCTCTTCCGGCGCGATGAACGGCGAGGAGCAGACATAGAGCAGATAGGGCCGCGCGGGATCGAGCCCCACGCTCTGCATGAACTCTTCCTTGGCGCAGCCCGCCTGCCAGGCGAACCAATGATCGTAGGTCCACGCCCCGCACACCACGACCTCGCGTCGCGGCACGTCGTGCAATTCTGCGGCTTCATCCTGCTGCGCCTCGTTCCACACAAGAATGCGGTCGGGAAAGGCGCGGATCACGCCTTTGTTGGTGAGATTGTCCCAGCTCGCCACGCCGAGCACGCTTGGGATGCCGCGCTGCCGCGCCGCCTTGATGACGTCCGCCTGCGCCGAGCCGAGACCGACCAGCGGCGTGACCATTACGAGGTCGGGCTTGGTGTCGTCGACCAGCGCCGAGATCTCCGGCGAGATAGGAAGAGCGCCTTCGGCCGCACGGAACACCGCCATCGCCTTGGCGAGCCCTGACGGCGTTTGCAAATAGCGTAGCCTGCCGAGCCGAGCCGCCCAGGACGGCGCCTTCTTCGCGGCACGCGCGCGCAGGGCCGCGGCCCCGGCATAGCGCCGGTCCATATAGCGCAGATAGTCGCCGGTCGATCGTACGCCGTTCGCCACGTGGCGCCACGCCGATTTCGGCTCCTTGCCGAGCGGGCGCGCGACGATGTTGGGATAAGCCGCGGTGAGTTCCGCCACGAATTTCTCTTCGCCAAGCCGCGCCGGTCGCTCGAACGCCAGGACAAGCTCGTGCCCGCGTTCGGCAAGCCGCCTGACCGGCCCCTCGAAGTTCCGGAGAAATCCCGGATGGTACATCTCAAACAGAATACGCATTCTGGCCGCGCCGCGAAGTTTTGAGGGATGGGGGTTCGATCTTGTGTCCTTCGACGTCCTCGCTAACGGCGCCCTTGCGCAAGGGAACCATCGTGAGCCGGCCCCCGCCGATCCGGTCGAAGGCGGTCCAGGCGAGGTCGAGATGGGTGATGGTGAAGTCGCAGGTGCCCGTGTAGGCCACGGTATCGACGCCGAGCAGCGGGCCGAGATAGCTGAAGCCGCCATAGGTGCCGTGCAGCTCCTCGGCATGAGCCACGAGCGCCGTCTGCACCGCGAGGTTGTCGCGGGGCGTATAGAGGCGGCTCGCGTCGAATAGCTTGAAGGGGCCCGTGCCGCCCGCAAGGCTCAGCGTGTCGTGATCGTCGAGCCGCGCCGCGTTCGACAGGATCACGACATTGCTCTTCTGCGCGAGCCCGCGCACCACATCGTCGGCATAGGCCTCGAGCGCCGCCGTCTTGGGGAAGGTCCGCGAATGATAGAACTTCACCGCCACGTAGGGCCCCTTGAACGGCAGTTCGACCGGCGCAGGCCTGTCGAGCAGCGCATGCGAGAGATGGCCCTCGAGCCCATGGCTGCCGAAGCGAGCCCGCCAAACGTTGCGCATCAGGCCGTACATGGCCGACGGCATGATGACCTGGTAATCGGACACGCCCGCCTTGGAGAGCACGCGCTCGAGCAGCTTCGTTTCGAAGCCCTCCGCTTTGAAACTCTTGCGGTTCCCGAGCAGGATCTCCTCCCCCTCGCCCTGCCCGGAGGTCCAGGCATGGAACTGCTCGGGCGTCATGACGTCGAGAATATCGAGATAGCGGCCGGCGATGTCGCCGTACCAGCCATCGACCCCTCCCCGCGAAATGGCGACCACCCGCTCCTTGCCGATGCCGAGTCTCGCGAGTTCGGCGCGGAGATAGGGGATCCAATAAAGCAGCTCGAAACCGATCTCCATCAGCCACGGGCCAACCACCACTATCCGCTTGTCTTCGGTCCGTACCGTAAACGATGCGGGGTCAACGAGCCGCTCCGGCAGGCGTGACATATTGATGACCGAGGCACACGCCTCTGAGAGGTAGCCGCGATCGATCCCTGCCAGCGCCTTGCGGGCGCTGTCGGTCAGAACCTCGACCTGCTGCGGCGGCGAGACCCGCTCGATGCAAAGCTCTATCGTCTTCGCAGCGTAACGGCGCAGCATCACCGCCTCGCCGTCCCCCATAGTCTCCAAAGTCCGGCTTTGCAGCTTGTAGAGCCCCGCCATGCGCTCCTGGGGCATGAGATGAGGCAAGGCCCAGCGCAGCGCCTTGAGGCACATGCGGGACACGTTACGGGCAAGCACGTTTGCCAAGGACAAGCTAGGCCACCCTTGCCGGTGAGGTCTCACCGATTTGTGCGCGGTCCGTTTTCAGCGCGGCGGACTCGACGCAGGCCGCAAGTCAAAAACGAGTCATTCGACGCATTCGGCGACGACGGTCTTCCCATTGGTACGGGATGGCGGCGAAATCTCCTTTGCCTCGCCCTCGCCGATGCGCTCCCCGCTGCGATAAAGCTTGGGGCACTGGCGGCACAATGGATTCTCCACCTTATTGGCGCGAAACTCGGCGCGAAGAGCGCGCATCGGCTCGCCGTTCCAAATCTCGGTGAGAGTCTGTTGCATCACGTTGCCGAGGACCATCTTCCCATTGTAATCGTAACAGCAGGGGACCACCGATCCGTCCCAGGTGACCGACAGCCTCTCCCACGGCAGCTTGCAAGAGGGCAGCGGGAACCGAGCGCGCGCCTCGACATTGGTCACCGGCGCCGGCAAATAGGCATTTATTTCTTCGGCGCTTCCGTCCCACGTCGTGAACTTCTTGGCCGTCACGCTGTCGATACCGGCCACCCCGACCCAGCGGTCGCGCAACAGGTGCAGGCTGTGGGCATTCTCGGCGAAATCGATCATGCCGAGCTCGACGAAGGTCGGGACGTTGGCCGCCACCTTGCGCGCGAGGTAGCTATGCAGCCGCTTGACCGAGATGTCATAGGCGTTGCGCACGCCGCGAATGCGTTCGAAGCTTTCGTCGTCGTGGCCGTCGAGCGCGATCATCAAGTAGGAAGGCGGTGAGGCGATGAGGAAGTCGATGACCTTGTCCTTCATTGCCAGCGGATTGACGGAGAGCTTCACCCGCACGCCGCTCTCCTCGGCATAGCGGATGAACCGCTCGATCTGCGGATGCATCAAGCTCTCGCCGAAATGGTGCAAGAAGGCGCCATGCGTGCTGGCCAAGCGCGGATTGATCGCAATGAACTGGTCGATGACCCGCTTGAAAACCTCGAACGACATGTAGCCCTGGTCGCGCGTCATGTGATGCGTGCGCGGACACATGATGCAGCGCATGGGGCAGCGGTTGGTGAGCTCGATATTGTCGATGGCGAAGATCGGCTCGGCAAGGAGCGGCCGCTCGGCCATGCCCTTCCAATATTCGATCTCTTTGGTGAGCTCGAGCCGCTTGGTGCGTTCCTTTGCCTTTTTGGCAAGCCTCTCGCTTTCCTGTTCGGCGCGCGTCGGCCGGCCCAACAAGATGCGCGCCAAGTCACGCGGCTCCCGTATGCGCGAAAGCGTTGCCATTTGGCCCGAAAATCCCTCCCGTAGTGTCGAGAAAACAACAGCAACCTCAGGGGGTCAAGGGCAATTGCGGGATCGAGAAAAGACCCGTGCTATTCTTGACGGTCTGAGGTGCTTCCACAATAAAAGGCCTGAAGTTTCAGGCGTTCAGCTATGTTTTCCAAGGGGCGTTGTCTGATTATCGCCGAAGTTGCCCAGGCCCATGACGGGAGCCTCGGGATGGCGCATGCCTATATCGAGGCGGTGGCGAAGGCCGGCGCCGATGCCGTCAAGTTTCAGACCCATTACGCCGATCACGAGAGCAGCGCCGAGGAGCCGTTCCGCGTCAGGTTCAGCCCGCAAGACGCGACCCGCTACGACTACTGGAAGCGGCTGGAATTCACGCCCGAGCAATGGGTTGCACTTGCCGAGCACGCGCGCCGCGTGGGCCTTCTGTTCTTGAGTTCCCCGTTCTCCTTCCACGCTGTCGCGGTGTTGGAACGCTGCGGCGTCCCTGCTTGGAAGGTTGCTTCGGGCGAGCTCGCCAATCTCCCCCTGCTCGATCGCATCTGCGCGACGGGGAAACCCATCATGCTGTCGTCGGGCATGAGCGGATGGCAGGAGCTCGACATGGCGGTGGCGCGGGTTCGCGACAGCGGCAACGAGCTCTGCGTCATGCAATGCACCACCGCTTATCCCTGCCCGCCGGAGCGTATCGGCCTCAATGTGATGGAGGAGATGCGCCGGCGCTACGCGACCTTCGTAGGGCTGTCGGATCATTCCGGCACGCCGTGGCCCGGCATTGCCGCGGCGGCGCTCGGCGCCAATGCTTACGAGGTCCACGTCACCTTCGATCGCGCCATGTTCGGGCCTGACGTGCCGGCCTCGCTCACCCTCGAGGAGCTCGCCATGGCGGTCAAAGCCGTCCGCTTCGTCGAGACCATGCTTGCCAATCCCGTGGACAAGGACGCGACCGCGGGCGGCTATTCCGGCTTGCGCAAGATGTTCGGCCAGGGATTGGTGGCGGCCCACGATCTGCCCGCGGGCAGCCTGATCGGCCCCGATAGCCTCTCCACGCGAAAGCCCTTGCGCGGCATACCGGCTTCGCAATACGACGCTGTGCTGGGCCGGAGGCTGCGCGTGGCCATCGCCGCCGGCACGCCGCTCGAAGAGGCTTACCTAGAGGCAACGCGGCCTGGCGAGGCGCCGTAGAGCATGGTTCGGAAAGTCTGCGTGGTCGTGACGGCGCGCCCGAGCTACTCGCGCATCAAGACGGCGCTCCGCGCGCTGAAGAACCATCCCAAGGTCGAGCTTCAGCTCGTCGTGGCGGCGTCGGCCATCATCGAGCGCTACGGCAATGTCGCCGAGATCATGGAAGGCGACGGCTTTACGATCGCCGCCCGCGCGCACAGTCTGCTCGAGGGCGACACCCTGATCGGCACGGCGAAATCGACCGGCATCGGCATGAGCGAGCTTGCGTCCGTGTTCGAGCGGCTCCGCCCCGACATCGTGGTTACCGTCGCCGACCGCTACGAGACACTGGCGACCGCCGCGGCGGCGGCCTATTGCAACATCCCGCTCGCCCACATCCAGGGTGGGGAGATCACCGGCTCGATCGACGAGAAGGTGCGCCACGCCGTCACCAAGCTCGCCGATCTCCATTTCGTCTGCACCGAGCGGGCCCGGGAGTACGTGATTCGCATGGGCGAGCACCCCGAGCGCGTGTTCAAGACCGGCTGTCCGTCGATCGATATCGCCCGCGAGGTATTGGAAAGCCCCCGCCCCGACTTCAACCCGCTCGATCATTACGGCGGCGTCGGCCCGCGGCTCGACCTGAGCCAAGGCTATCTGGTCGTGCTTCAGCATCCCGTCACCACCGAGATCGACGACGCCAAGGACCAGATCACGGCCACTGTCGAGGCGATCAAGCAATTGGCGCTGCCGACGATCTGGTTCTGGCCGAACGTCGATGCTGGTTCCGATGTTCTGTCCAAGATGCTGCGCACCGAGCGCGAGCACGGCACGCTCGACCACGTGCATTTTTTCCGCAACATGACGCCCGAGGATTTCCTCTATACCCTGCTGCGCGCCAAGTGCCTGGTGGGCAATTCATCGGTCGCCTTGCGCGAGTCCGCCTATCTCGGCGTGCCGGCGTTGAATATCGGGAACCGGCAGCGGTTTCGCGAACGCGGGCGGAACGTCATCGACGCCCCCTATGACAAAGATGCCATCGTTGCCGCCGTGGCGACGTGCGTCGCCAATGGTCATCATGGGCGCGACGACATCTATGGCGACGGGACGGCGGGGATGAAGATTGCCGAGCTTCTGTCGAGCGTGCCGACCAGCATCGACAAGCATCTGAGCTATGTCGACGGCAGTCCGGGTGTGTGATGGCGGTCGTTGCCATCGTTCCGGCACGCGCCGGCTCCAAGGGAATTCCGGGCAAGAACGTGAAGCGGCTCTGCGGCAAGCCGCTGCTCGCCTATACGGCCGAGATCATAAAGGATGCGGGCATTTTCGACCGCGCCTTGCTTTCGACCGATGCCGAGGAGATCGCCGCCCTCGGCCGCACCCTTGGGCTCGAAGCCCCCTTCTTGCGCCCAAAGGAACTCGCCCGAGACGACGCGCCCATGCTGCCGGTGATCGAGCACGCCGTGGCCTGGCTCGAGAAGGATGGCACCAAGGTCGATATCGTCGTGCTGCTTCAGCCGACCCAGCCTTTTCGCCGGGCGGCCGACGTGGTCGCCGCGGTGGATCGCCTCAAGCAAGAGCCATGCGACTCGGTGGTTAGCGTCGTTCCGCTCCCTTCGCAGCTCTGTCCCGACTACGTCATGCGCATCGACGAGGATGGCCGGCTCGTCCATTTCCTTCCTGAAGGCGCCAAGGTGACGCGCCGCCAGGACGTGCGCCCTGCTTATATCCGCGACGGCACGGTCTATGCCTTTCGCGCCACAACGCTGCGCAAATACCGGAGCATCTACGGTCCGCTATGCCGGCCGCTGATCGTCGACCCGCAGTGCTCGGTCAATCTCGACACGGAGGAGGACTGGCGCGATGCCGAGCGCAGGCTTGGCTGCGCGTGAGGCTAGGGTTAACCGGCCGCCTTCAATCCGATGCCGTTCGCTTCGAGAACATCCTTGAGCGCCGCCGAGGGCTCGCGCATCGCGATGAGATAGTTCACCCCCTCGGCCATCTGATTGGTCACGGCAAATGGCGTGAAGCCGTGCCCCGCGAAGAACTTGCGCACACCCGTCGGGCGGTCGCCGTCAGGGCTCTCGGCTCTGAGATCGATCTCGATCAGGCACGTGCGAAGCTCGCGCAAGGCGAAGGTCTGTTGCGCGCCGTTCAACACTTTGAGCTCGAAGCCGTCGACATCGATCTTGATGTGGTTGGGTGCTGGCAGCCGAAAGTCCTCCCGCATCTCGTCAAGCCGTCCGGCGATGATGGACACTGGGCCGCTCTCCCGCTCCTCGAGCGCCATGCTTTGGCCGGCCGGGCCGCCGAAGGCGGGATTGCGTAAGGCCCCGCGCCGCTCCGACAGCGCGGCCGGAATCAGGATCGCGCCCGCTTCGAGCTTGTTGAGGCCGACATTGCGGCAAAGCTCGCGGAAATTCTCGTGATGCGGCTCGAAAGCGACCACCTTCGCGCCGCGGCTGAGAGCGATCAGGCTGTAGCCGCCGACATTGGCGCCGATATCGTAAAGCACCTCGCCCGGACTGATCGCGGCCCTGATCCATTGATACGTCCACGGCTCCTTCGACGCGGCTTGGATGCGCATGTTCGACGCCCGCGTGCCCGTGTAGATGACGATTCTCTCGGCGATCCCTTCGAGCGTCCGCGTGACCTCTGCTTCCGACAAGACGGTGATGGCATCATAGGGGTGCAGCGCATCGAGCACGGCGCGCAGCATGGCGCTCCATTGCTCCGCCGAGACGCCCTTGCGGATGGCGCTCCGTATTTCTGCCTGGCCCGCGCCCGAAACGATCGTCTCGACCATGCGCTGCAACTCGTGCCGGAAGCTCGGCGCCTCGTCGCTTGCTCGACCCTTGCGCTGCGCCCTCTCGAGCAGGGCGAGGAGACGTGCGCGCATTTGCGGTCGTATCGGTCGCATGGCTTAGGACGGCTCGCGAGCTTCGATTCCACGCCCAGCAAGATCCTGGGCGCCGGATAATAGCCGCTTTTGCTGTCTGCCGCCGCTTGCCGAGCCTCAGCCGGTCCAGCCGGCCTTCTGCAAGTCGAGCCGCACGCTCTTGGTCAGCGCATAGGCGCGCTGCAGCTCCCCTTCGGCAAGCCGCTGCTTGCGGTCGAGCACAGCCTCAGCCAGGCGCTCCATCGGATCGTCGAAATTGGTATTGGGGCTGATCGGATTGCCGTCGAAGGTCTGGCACAAGAGACAGGGATCGAAATCTATGCCGCACCAATCGGCCACGCGGCGCATGGTGCCCTCCCGGTCGGTGACGAGATCCCTGAACGACAATAGCAGGAACTGGTCGCCGTAACCCTGACGGTATTGCAGCGCGTTCCGTGCCATGCGGCTCCAAACGCGCATCTCCTCCCCGACGTCGTCGTAACGCGCCACGCCCTCTTTGGTGTGGGCGCGGCGTGAGGCAAACCAATCAGCCGGGTCGCGCAAAATGGAGATCAAGCGCCCGTCGGGATAGTCGTTGAAGAAGCTCGTGATGCTGTCCGGAAACGACGCCATTCTCGGAACGAAGCCGACGACCGCCTGTGCATCGCCCATCTCCGGCTGCCAAGCGTCGAACAAGGTGCTGAAATAGGTGTCGAGCACCGCCCGGCGGCTCGGCTCGTGCTCAAGCAACCGCACAAAATTCGCGTAGTGCTCAATCGGCGAATAGTCGAACTTGAGCCGCTTCTGCCTTTGCCGTGCCTTACCGGCCTTGCGATAGCCGCTGCGCGCAAGATAGGCGAGCTCGGTGTGGAACAGCGTGGCGAAGAGATGGTCCGGCGTGCTGCGGAGATCGAGCACCGGCCAGCTGCCCTTCGACGGGTATCCGATCCTCATCTCCCACGGATAGACGAGCAGCTCGGGATGGCCATCGAAAAGCTGGCTGAGAAGGCTCCCTCCGCTGCGCGGCAGCTGGGAGATGAGGATGAGCGGAAGGCTTCTCACGCCCGCTTCTTGCGCCGCAGGACGTGTCGATGCGCCTAAGCTTCCAAAGAAATCCAATAAGGCTTGAGCAGGATCGGCAGCCTCCAGGAATTCGAGCTTGCTTCGAATCCTCGCTTTCGCTGCATCGCTTGTCTGGCTCACGGTACCCCCCCTCCCGCGAACGACCTGAGATCTTAAATCAGGTCTTACCCGCTGCTAATGTCGGTCTTGGTACACTCCTTGGCTCCCACGCCCTCGCTCTGGTCAATGCCACTTCGTCCTTGTCGAGCAGCCGCCCGGCCAGCGCCTGCCAGCGCTGCCGGGCGATTGCTTTCGCCGACCATCACGCACCCCACGACCCGAGGATGGAGGAATGCGTCTCGGCGCGGCGCCGGCGCTCGTAGGCTTCGACGTCTT
>Ga0081455_10007229_pt1 | contig 11727 bp, 8 predicted proteins | sample TabmetS3T2R1_FD_70207 | JGI IMG/M metagenome (GOLD analysis project Ga0081455, IMG submission 70207) | Tabebuia heterophylla rhizosphere microbial communities from the University of Puerto Rico - S3T2R1 | ecosystem: Host-associated > Plants > Roots > Rhizosphere ...
CCTGCCACTGCGTCCTCGGGGAAGAAGGCGTTGATGAAGCTCGCCTGCCGGTGCAGCCAGCACCCCGGCGGGTCCTGGAACATCGGACCCGGCGCATCACCGAAGGCGATGGCCGGCGTCTGGTCAGCGCCGCCGAGGACGTAGTTGTCCCCGAACATCACCTGGCCGAAGATCTCGGCCGCGTTCTGGACGGACTCGTCGTTGAACGGGATGTCGTGGTTCACCCACTGGTCGTAGACGTCCGGCCCCGCGGTGCGGAGCATGATGTCCTCCATCCAGTCGGTGGCCGGCCAGCCGGTTGCGCCCTCGCTCTCGAACCCCACGCACCACGGGGGCACGCCCTGCTCGTCGCGGATCTGGTCGCTGAGCGCCAAGAGATCGTCGAACGTCGTCGGCACCTCGTAGCCGGCGGCGTCGAAGTCGTCCTTCGGGTACCAGATCATGCTCTTGAGGTTGACGTTGGTCGGCAGGCCGTAGTGCTCGCCGTCGACCTCGCCGAGTGACACGAGGTACTCGCCGAACCTGTCCTCGAGGTCGGCGATGTCGAAGCCGAGGTCCTCGAGGGAGACGGCGCCCTGGCCAACCGCATCGCGCACCGCGCCGGGCTGGGGCACCAATGCGATGTCGAGGTCACCACCCTCGGAGCGGATCTGGAAGTCCTCCTCGAAGTTTCCAGACGCCTCCAGCGTGGCCTCGTAGTCGGCGTCGGAGTTGATGAGCTCGTCGACGATCCCCTGGACCGCGTCGGCCTCCTCCGGCTCCATGGCGTTCAACACGTTCACCTCGCCCGTGTTCTCGCCGCTGGCCTCACCGCCGCTGTCACTCTCGGCTTGGCCACCACCATCGTCGTCGTCGTCGCCACAGGCGGCGAGGAAGAGGATGGCGACGGCTGGCACCGCCAATAACCGGCGCATTCGCATGGGATTCTCCTTTGTTGCTGTCGTCGTGGGCTTGTGTATTACTCGTCTCTTCCGTAGATCCCCAGCCCGGTTTCGGGATCGAAGAAGTGCAGGCGATGGGTGTCCACCACGAGCTCGATGGCATCGCCCTTGTCGGCCTGCGTCCGAGGGTTGAGCCGGGCGATCACATTCGAGCGGGCGGTCTCGGCCGCGTCCTGCACGCCCGTTATCGCTTCCTGGCCCACATCGGCCGCCAGGTCGATGGCGTCCTCGGTCGTCGGCGCCGGTGCGTCGATCGGGAAGTGCACGACCACATCGGAGCCCAGCGCTTCGCGCAGCTCCACCGTGGACGTGATGCGGCGCTCCGGCGGCGCGTCCGAGACCAGCGAGGCATCCTCCATGTCCTCGGGGCGGATGCCGACGATCACCTTCTCGCCCTCGAAGCGGCGCAGGTCCGGCCGCTCGGTCAGGATCTCGTCCGGGACCGGGAGCTGGAACCCGGCCAGCTTCACCGCCAGTCCTCCGTCGGCGGGGACGAGGCTGGCTTCCATCATGTTCATCGCCGGGGAGCCGATGAACCCTGCGACGAACAGGTTGGTCGGATGCTCGTAGAGCGACTGGGGCGTGTCGACCTGCTGGAGCACACCCTTGCGCATCACCGCGACGCGGTCACCCATGGTCATGGCCTCGACCTGGTCGTGGGTCACGTAGATCGTGGTCACGCCCAGCTCGTGCTGGAGCCGCGCGATCTCGGCCCTGGTCTGGACGCGCAGCTTGGCGTCGAGGTTCGACAGGGGCTCGTCCATCAGGAACGCCTGCGGGTGACGGACGATGGCCCGGCCCATCGCCACCCGCTGGCGTTGGCCGCCCGAGAGCGCCGCCGGCTTGCGCTTGAGCAGCTCGTCGAGCCCCAGGATGCGCCCCGCCTCGCGGACCCGCTCGTCGATCTCCGGCCGTGGCACCTTCTGCAGGCGCAGCCCGAAGGCCATGTTGTCGTACACGCTCATGTGTGGGTAGAGCGCGTAGTTCTGGAACACCATGGCGATGTCGCGCTCCTTGGGCGGGACGTCGTTCACCACCTGGTCGCCGATCGTGATCGTCCCCTTCGAGATCGTCTCGAGGCCCGCCACCATGCGCAGCACGGTGGTCTTCCCGCACCCCGACGGGCCCACGAGCACGATGAACTCCCCGTCCGCGATGTCGAGGTCGAACGAGTGCACGGCCTCGGTCCCGTCGGGGAACACCTTCCACACATCTTCCAGAACGATCTGTGCCATGCCCCCTACCGTTCACCCTCCAGCGGGTTTCCTCAAGCCTTTCGCTGCGCGCGCGGTGCTTTCCGGTGTTGCCGGGACCCCGCGTCGCCGCCTGCCGGACGGCGGAGCGGTGGTCGATCGCTCGACCAGCTCCAGGCCGAGGCGGTGCTCGCGGGGCTCGGGGAGGTGCCCGTCGCCCAGGGCCTCGAGCAGGATTCGGGCCGCCAGCTTGCCGCTCTCGAACAGCGGCTGGCGCACGGTGGTCAGCCCGCTGTAGCCGGAGACCTCGACGTCGTCGAAGCCCACGACCGACACGTCTCCGGGCACGTCGAGGCCCGCCGCCCGCGCCGCCTCCAGCACGCCGAGCGCCTGGACGTCGGACGAGGCGAACACGGCCGTGGGCCGATCGCGCCGCGCCAGCAGCGCCTCGGTGAGCCGGCGGGCGACGGCACGGACGTGGGGACCGTGGCACACGTAGCCGGCGGGCACCTTCACGCCGGCGTCGGCCATGGTTTCCCGGTAGCCGGCCTCTCGGCTGGTGCCGGCGGTGAAGCCCAGCGGATTGTCGGGATCGTCGCCGATGAACGCGATGCGCTCGTGCCCGAGCGCCAGGAGATGGCGGGTCGCCACGCGCCCACCCTCGACGTCATCGGTCACGACCGCGGGCACCCCCCGACCGGTGGTGTCGAGCAGCACCACGGGCACACCGGCCTCTGCCAGGCGGGCCAGGCTCCGTGGCGGCGGGGGGAGCGACATGATCAAGAGGCCGTCGGCGCGATCGCGGCGCGTGAGGTTGGCGAAGTGCTCGTCGCGGTGGACGGGCGACTCGACGTTGAACAGCACCAGGTCGTAGCGGCTGCCGTCGAGCGCGGCGGCGACGCCTCGCAGTCGCTCGACCGCCGAGGCGTGCGTGAAGAACGGGACCACGACGCCGAGCGTCTGGCAGCGGCCCCGCGAGAGCCCCCGGGCCAGCGGGTTCGGCCGGTAGTCGAGGACCTCGATGGCGGCCAGGACCCGGGCGCGGGTGCGGTCGCTGACGCGCGGGCTGTCGTTGAGCACCCGCGACACGGTGCCCGCCCCGACCCCGGCGTGCGCTGCGACGTCAGCGATGGTGACCACCACCCCCCTCTCCCGGGCGTCGACCAAGCGTCTGTGGAACCGCTTCCACCGCGGTTGGCAGCAAGGTAAGCCGCCCTCGCCGCCATGTCAATGGAACCGGTTCCACTCATCCATGACAGTTCCATGACGCGGCGGTCGGTCCCCGGGCGGGCGAACCTGACAGTTGCGAGGCAATAGGTTCCGTCGGGTCGAGCCCGAGGCAATGGGTATCCAGGTTCGGAACCTATTGCCTCTACCTCGCCTCGGCGGAAGCTATTGCCTCACGACCCGGCGTACGCGCAACGGCCGGCGGGGCGTGGGGCGCTTCGGGAGCGAAACTCACACGAGGTTGTCGACGAAGCGTTCCAGTTGGCGGAGGTTGCGGCACTCGAAGACGCCGTCGCAGAACGTCGTGTACTCGCCCATGATCGAGTCGCCGGTGTCCCAATAGCTGCGGGGCTCGGGGTTCAGCCAGTAGACGTGGCGGGCCCGGTGCTGCATCTCCTTGACCACCCACGACTGCGACGCGTGGTAGTTGTTGCGCGCGTCGCCCAGCAGCAACAGGGTCGTCTTGGGCCCGACCTCCTTGCCCCAGCGCTGCCAGAACACCTCGAAGGCGTGCCCATAGTCGCTGTGGCCGTCCACCCAGACGACGTCGGCCTCGGTGTTGACGCGGTGCACGGCGTCGGCGATGTCCTCCACGCCCTCGAACATGCGGGTGACCTCGTCGATGCCGTCGATGAACACGAACGACCGAACCTTCGAGAACTGGTGGCTGATGGCGTAGACGAGGTGCAGCGTGAAGCGGGCGAACGCGGCCACCGATCCGGAGATGTCGGCGACCACGAAGATCTCGGGCTTGGACGGGCGCGGGTAGCGGAACTGCGGGTCCACCGGCACGCCGCCGGACGACAACGAGTGCCGCATCGTGGAGCGGAAGTCGAGCGGCCCCTTGCGGCCGTGGCGGCGCTTGCGGGCGAGGCGGACAGCGAGCTTGCGGGTGAGCGGGTAGATCGCCTTGCGCAGCGAAGCCATCTCCTCGCGGCTGGCGTGCATGAAGTCCACGTCCTCGGGCAGCGGCTTGCGCAGCGTCCGGGCCATGGCCTCCACGCCGCGGTCGGCCACCAGCCGCCGGCGGATCTCCGCCTCGATCTCCTTGCGCAGCTGGTCGATGCGGGCCTCGTACTCGTCGCGCTCGAGCCGCTCCTCGAGCGGCGTGAGGGGCTGCGAGGCGTCGTCGCGGGCCTGCTGCATCAGGCGGTCGAGCACCCCGTCGAGGTCCAGGTTCCGCAGTGTGCGGTACAGGTAGTAGGTGCCGCCCACCGGCCGCCCGGGCTCCATGCCCGCGTAGCGCCGCACGGCCTGCCGCGCCAATGCCTTGAGCATGGCCTCGTTGCCCTGGGCGAGCGCCTTGTAGAGCATCTCGGCCAGCTCCTCGGGCGTCAGCTGCTCGCCCGTGCCGCCGGCGCCGCGCTCGCCCTGCTGCTGCTCGGCCAGCTCGCCCAGTAGCTCGTCGAGGTCGGGCAGGTCCGCCATCTGCTCGTCGGTGAGCGCGAACTCCCGTCCCCGCAGCGAGAAGTAGACCTCGAAGACCGTCTCGAACACGCGCCAGTGCGCGGCGTTCTTCACGAGAGTGGCGGCCAGGGCGTACTTGAACGCCTCACGGTCCTCGAGCGGGATGTGCTGCACCGCCGCCATGGCGTCGAGGTTCTCGGTGAGGCTCACCGGCAGGCCCGCGGCGCGCAGCTCGGTGATGAACCCGGCCAGGAGCTCGGTCAGCGCCGCACCGGCGCCGACCTCCGCCAGCCGGTGCCGGGCCCCGTCGACGGTGATGTCCGCCGAGACGGTGCTTCCCGCTCTTGGCCTTCGGCCGGGCCGCTCGGGCTGCGACGCGCTGCTCCCCGCTCCTGTCGCCTCCGGCGACGGGCCGCTCGGGCCCAGGGCTCGCTCTGCCGCCCTCCGGGCCGCTCGCTCAGGCATTCCGTTGCCAGGGCTTGGCCGCACCCGCGGCCGCACCAGCACCCGCCCCGGCAGCCTCGCCCCCGGCCAGCGCCGTGTCCTGTTCGAACTCCTTGGCGGCCTTGGCGATGTCGCTCTGGTACTTGAGCAGGATGTTGGCCGTGCCGGTGGCGGTGGCCGCGTCGACCTGGTCCACCCCGAGCAACAGCAGGGTGCGCGCCCAGTCGATCGACTCGGACACCGACGGCGGCTTCTTCAGCTCCAGCTGGCGGATCGAACGGACGATGCGGGCCACCTGGTCGGCCAGGCTCTCCGTGATGCCCGGGACCTTGGCCAGGACGATCTCGCGCTCCCGCTCGAGGTCCGGATAGTCGACGTGCAGGAACAGGCAGCGCCGCTTGAGCGCCTCGGACAGCTCGCGGGTGTTGTTGGACGTGAGGAAGACGAGCGGGACCTGCGTCGCCCGGACCGTCCCCAGCTCGGGGATCGACACCTGGTAGTCGGACAGGATCTCGAGCAGGAGCGCCTCGGTCTCGACCTCGACCCGGTCCACCTCGTCGATGAGGAGGACGACCGGCTGGTCGGCGCGAATCGCCTCCAGCAACGGGCGGGTGAGCAGGAACTCCTCGGAGAAGATGTCGTCCTCGAGCTCCTCCCAGGTGGTGCCCTCGTTGCGCTCGGCCTGGATGCGCAGGAGCTGCTTCTTGTAGTTCCACTCGTACAGGGCCTTGGATTCGTCGAGGCCCTCGTAGCACTGGAGCCGGATGAGACGGGCGCCCGTGATCTCGGCCACCGACTTCGCCAGCTGCGTCTTGCCGGTGCCGGCGGGGCCCTCGACGAGGACCGGCTTGCCGAGTCGATCGGCGAGGTAGACGACGCCGGCGATGCCCTCGTCGGCCAGGTAGTCCACCTTCCCCAGCGACTCGCGGACGGCGGCGACGGACTCGAACCGGTAGGCCTCGGTCATCTCGCCAGGCTACCGGTCGCCTTGACCAGACGGTCAATCAGTTGGGGCGCTGCCGGGCGCCCGTGGCCACGGCGCGCAACCAACCTTTCGCCAACCCCCCATCAGCGATTCTGGTGGTGCGGCGCCACCAGGCAGCGCCGCTTCTCCCCCGGTACCCAGCCGCGGGGTCGGGGGCGGTCTGTCCGCCCGCCCACTGCCCCCGACCTCGCTGCGGGGCCTCGTGATCGGTTTCTCCACCCGTCCGGCGCGTAGACTCGACGGCGAGAAACGGGCAGGTTGAGGGGTGCTGTGGACCGCGATCTCGTTCAGCGACGCCATGCCATCGAGCAGGCCAGAGGCGGACTGCCCGCCGGCCAGGAGGGCGCGCCCCGTGGCGCGGCGTCCGGCCCGAACCGATCGGTCGTCAGCCCGGTCATCAGGGCTTCGTGGCGCAGGTGTGCCGACGAGCTCGACACCGAGCGCGAGACGGCGCCGGTCGAGCCGGCCGACGAGACGCGCGAGCGCTGGGAGGCATCGCCGATCCGCCGAGCGGTCCCGACACTGGCCGTCCAGCTCGAGACCCTGGCGTCCAACGGTGACCTGATCGCCTCGGTGAACGATCCGAATGGCCGCCTCCTCTGGGGGTGGACGCCCAAGTGGCTGAGGCCCGGCGCCGAGCGCATCGGCCTAGTTCCCGGCGGCGTCTGGAACGAGACGACCACGGGCACCAACGGGGTCGCCACGGCGCTCGCCGCCGACCTCGGCATCTCCGTCTTCGCCACCGAGCACTGGCTGACGCCCTTCCGTGACTGGGTCTGCTACGCCGCCCCGGTGCACTCGGCGGACGGGTCGCAGGTGGGCGCCCTCAACCTGTCGACCAAGTGGGATCACGCCAACCCCCTGGGCCTGACGACGGTGACGGCGATGGCGCGGCTGGTCGAGCACGAGCTCCAGGCCGTCGAGCGGGAGTGGTCCGCGACGCGCGGCGGGCCGGTCCTCCACCTTCGGCTCCTCGGCCGGGGCCGCGCCACCCTGGGCGACATCCCCCTGGCCCTGTCGCTGCGCCAGATCGAGATCCTCACGATCCTCGCAGTCGTCGGCACCGCCACCCTCGACGAGCTCCACGCGCTGCTCTATGGCGACCGGCCGGTCGCGGCCACGACCCTGAAGGGCGAGGTCTCACGCCTGCGTCGCGTTCTCGGCGGGCACATCGCATCCCGCCCGTACCGGCTCGCCGTCCCCTGCGATGCCGACGCCCTCAGGCTCCTCGAGCGGCTCGACGTCGGCGACGTCGACGGGGCCGGCGAGCTCTTCAGCGGGCAGCTCCTGCCGGCCAGCGACGCGCCGCTCGTCGTGGAACGCCGCCACCACATCGACGTCGCCCTGCGCACCGCACTGCTGCGTGACGGGTCGGCTGCGGCCCTGCTGCGGTACGCCGAGGTCCATCCGTGGGACGTCGAGGTCCTGGAGCAGGCCGTGGCGTCGGCGCGCCCCAGCGATCTGCTCCTTCCGACCGCGGTTGCCCGCCTCACGGCTGCGCGCCGGCTCCGGACGTAGTGGGGCGGCGCCGGCCTGCTCAGGGGGCGCTCAGGGTATGAGGAGCACGCGACCGAACGCCTGCCGGCCCTCGATGTAGCGGTGGGCCTCCTCGGCGTCGGCCAGGGGAAAAGTGCGATCGATCGCCACCCGGAGCTCGCCGCGTGCAACCTTCTCGAGCAGCTCGGCGACGAGCGGCCTGACGCGCTCCGGCATCATCATCATCTCGGCGCCCAGGAACACGCCGGTCAGGGTGGCGTTCTTCATGGCGAGCGGCCAGACGTCGGGGACGGCGTCGTCGCGCCCAGCCCGCCCGACCCAACTGATCCTGCCCCGGTAGGCCAGTGAGGCGATGCTCGTCTCGAGCACCCGCCCGCCGACGGGGTCGACGACGAGGTCGACGCCGCGGCCATCGGTCACGTTCATCACCTCGCGGACCACGTCCGCAGTGGCGTAGTTGATGGGATGGTCCAGTCCGAACTCGCGGAGCCGCTCGACGCGTTCGTCGCTGGACGCAGTCGCCACCACGGTTGCGCCCGCGCCCTTGGCGAGCTGGATGGCGGCCAGCCCGACGCCGCCCGCCCCCGCCTGCACCAGAACCGTCTCGCCGGCGCGTAGGTGGCCGAACTCGAACAGGCAGTCGTGGGCCGTGGCGAACTCGATGGGCACGCCCGCCGCCTCCCGGACGGACAGGCCGTCGGGCAGCGGCCAGACGGACGCCGCGGTCACGCCGACCAGCTCGGCGTGAGACCCGGCGGCCATGGTGGCGACGACCGGCTGCCCCGCCGCGAGCCCCTCGACCCCGTCGCCCACCGCGCGCACGACGCCCGCCGCCTGGTAGCCGACGATGTGCGGGGTCGACGGGACCTCTCCCCTCTGGCGGTGCAGCAGGTCGCCCCCCTGGACCCCGACCGCCTGGACCTCGACGATGACGCCGCCGGGCCGGAGATCGGGATCGGGGACCTCGTCGTAGCGGAACACCTCGGGCCCGCCCGTCCGGTCGTACACCGCAGCCTTCACGTTGGTCAGCCTCTCGTCTGGCCGTCGCCGTGGACGACGTACTTCTCGGTCGTGAGCTCGCGCAGCCCCATGGGCCCGCGGGCGTGCAGCTTCTGGGTCGAGATGCCGATCTCTGCGCCGAAGCCGAACTCCTCGCCGTCGACGAAGCGGGTCGAGGCGTTGACGAGGACGGCGGCCGCGTCGACCTCGCGGGTGAACCGCTCGGCCGCCCCCAGGTCGCCGGTCACGATCGCCTCGCTGTGGCCCGTGCCGTAGCGGGCGATGTGGTCGAGTGCGTCGTCGAGGGACGGGACGACCCGCACCGCCAGCTTGAGGGCCAGGAACTCGGAGGCCCAGTCGTCCTCGGTCGCCGCGCCGACCAGGCCGGCGCCCAGCACGCGCCGGCTGGCCTCGTCGCCCACCAGTTCGACACCGTCGAGCTGCGCCGCCACTTGCGGAAGGAACTCGCCCGCCACCGCCTCGTGCACGAGCAGGGTCTCAGCGGCGTTGCAGACCGACGGGCGCTGGGTCTTGGCGTTGACCACGATGGCGGCGGCCATGGCCAAGTCGGCGCGGGCGTCCACGTAGACGTGGCAGTTGCCGTCGCCGTCGATCACATAGGGGACCGTGGCGTTGTCGAGGATCGAGCGGATCAGTGACGGCCCGCCCCGGGGGATCAGGCAGTCCACGGTCTCGCGCTGCCGCATGAACTCGATCGCGGCGTCGCGGGACGTGTCCTCGACGAGGGCCAGCGCGTCCTGCGGGAGCCCGGCCTTCGCCAGCGCCTCGCGCAGGACGCCGGCGATGGCGACGTTCGAACGGATCGCCGCCGACGAGCCCCGGAGGAAGGCGGCGTTGCCGGACTTCAGGCAGAGCCCGAAGGCGTCGCTGGTGACGTTGGGCCGGTTCTCGTAGATGATCGCCACCACCCCGAGCGGCACCCGAACCTTGCGGATCCGCAGCCCGTTGGGCCGGACCCAGCCGTCGGTGACCTCGCCCACCGGATCGGCCAGGGCCGCCACCTGCCGCAGGCCGCCGGCCATGCCGTCGATCCGGGCCCGGCTGAGCCGCAGGCGGTCGACGACGGTGGCGCTCATGCCGGCGCCCTCGGCGCGCCCGATGTCCTCGGCGTTGGCGGCGAGCACGTCGTCCGCCCGCTCGACGAGCAGGTCGGCGGCGGCGAGCAGCGCGGCGTCCTTGGCCGCGGTGGACGCGGTGGCCAACTGGCGGCTGGCGGCGCGGGCGCGGCGCCCCAGGTCGGCTATCGCGGACCGTGCTTCCCGCTCTTGGCCTTCGGCCGGGCCGCTCGGGCCACGCTCGCTCTCTCGCCCCTTGGGACGCTCGCTCATGACCTCATGCTATGGGGCCGGGCCGACCCATCGGTCGGCGTCACACCGGCTAGGGCCGGACCGCCGTAATGGCGAAGCGCTCGACTCCCTGGACGTGCCCTCCGGTCGACACCACGATCGTCAGCGCCGGGTCCGTCGCGCCCGAGAACGAGACCGTGGTCTCCCACGGGGTTTCCTGGCCGCCGGCCGGCAGGCACTGGGGAGATTCACCGATCGGCCCACTTGACGACAACTGACGTACTTGCACGACGAGGCATTCGTCGACGCCCGTGATCCGGCCGCCAACGGTGACCGGCGACGACACGTGCGACCCGTAGCTCGGCGTCTCCAGGGTGAGGTCGGTGTCGCGGGTGCCAACGACCTCCCAGGGGGCGGCGTCGCCGGCGCCGAACCGCACAAGGTGGACGACGGCGGCGGTCGCCGGCCCCGAGCCGGCGTCGTAGCCCACGCTGATCCAGGCTTCGCGGTCGCGCACGTCGCGCCCGACGACCTGGTCGACCTCGGTGAACCCGAGGTACCCGGTCGTGAACGCCAGGGCGGTGGCGTCGGCATCGAGGTGCCACGGCTGGCTTCCCTGGGTCTCGTACTGCTCGCGCCAGGCATCGACCTCGGCTTGCGTGCTGAAGGGCCATAGGGGCGGGTATCCGAACTCCGCGCCGGCGTCCGAGGGGCCGGGGCCGTCACCCGAGAGGCGGACGGGCAGGGCGACGAAGCTGGGGATGCCGTTCTCCACCCCGCTGTCGGTGTGCACGTACAGGACGCCGCGCTCGGTCCCCGTCGCCACGAAGGACACGTCGACCGAGAACGCCTCAAGCCCCTGGCCGACGGCGGTGCCGACAGCCGGGCTCGAGTCGACCCCACCGCCGTCGAACCGGGCGAGCACCCGGGCGTTGACCGTCCCCTCGAAGCCGCGGGCACGGCCGGAGACGGTGAACGGGGACGACACGGTCGCCTGGGGGTCGGGCGTGTCGATCTGGACGTCGCCGGACACCGCCCGGGTGACGAACCAGTGCTCGCCGTCCAGGCGGCGGAGGATCATCGTGCTCGCCACGCGGTCGAGGGTCTCCCCTGCCTCACCCCGGGCATGGACGTCGACCTCGCCGACGTCCGGCTCGGTCTCGCGGAACGGCGAGAGCGGGGGGTCGGAGATCTCGAGCTGGCCGAGGAAGCCCCGAACCGCGACGAGCGGGTCGGTGGTCAGCTCGCCGGCCGGGTCGGGCCAGAGGACCCGATCGGGGTCGACGCCCGATGGCTCGGGCACCACCGTCGTGGACGACTGGCCCGGTGTGGACTGGTCGGGTGCGGTGGTCGTAGGCGGCGGCTCGAAGGTGGTCGTGGGTTCGTTGGAGACCGTGACCTTGCCCTCGTCGCCGAACCGGGGCACGGCGAACGCCACGGCCAGGGCGGCGGCGATGCCCGCGCCCGCCAGAATCGCCCGGCGGCGGTGCTTCGCCACCCGGACGCGCCGGCGGATCGTGTCCAGGCTGGCGTCGTCGGCCTCGACGTCTGCGGCGTGGGCGTGGACGGCGGTGCGAAGGCGGTCCTCGAGCTCGGTGTGGTCGCTCACTGGTCCTCCTCCCCTAGGAGCTGGGCGAGAGCGGCCAGGCCCCGGTGCACATGCGTCTTGACGGAGCCGGCCGACACGCCCATGGCGGCGGCGATCTCGGCCTCGGGCAGGTCGAGGA
>Ga0081455_10007230_pt1 | contig 11725 bp, 8 predicted proteins | sample TabmetS3T2R1_FD_70207 | JGI IMG/M metagenome (GOLD analysis project Ga0081455, IMG submission 70207) | Tabebuia heterophylla rhizosphere microbial communities from the University of Puerto Rico - S3T2R1 | ecosystem: Host-associated > Plants > Roots > Rhizosphere ...
AACGCCAAACGCTTCCGCCTAAAGGCGGGACTACGAACTGCGCGTTTTCATCGTTTCAGGGCGTCGCAACGCGACATGTTGAACACTCGGAAAACAACCACTTACTAATGTGCTTTTATTGATCTCGGGGCGTCGCCGCCGCGGCGACATGAGTGACTACTCGAAGAGGTCCATCGCAATTGTGATACCGACTGAAAATCGCGCTCATGGAGTGGGCGCGGCATTGTCAAATGCAATCTGAATCTTTCATCTGTCAGATGATCCTGACAGGGGCCTCCAGGCGCCATGACGCAGAGGGAAGCAGAGAGGGCAAGGTGAAAAATAACCGCTAAGACATCGTGGATATGCTGATCGATTCTATCGATCGGACTTTCAAGGTCTTTCGTGATTTTCTGCCGCGTTAGCGGCGCCTTGAATTTAGCCGTGGGTTTATGGTCTTTGAGAAATAAATGCAACAACAAGTGTGGCGCGAGTTGTTTACTCGCGCCGCTTCGGCCGCAGGGCGGCGCGAGTAAACAACTCGCGCCACATCTTCAGCGGAATCTGGTTGCGCTATTTTTTCAAAGCCCATTAGTCTGTCCGTAGTGGTCAGCGCGTTCGCGATTTGCCGATCACGCTCGACAAGTTGCTGCGATCAGCTCCTCCCATCGAGAGTTCGATCCAGGTTATATGCGGCGCTGATCAGAGCCAGATGCGTAAAAGCCTGCGGGAAATTTCCCAGCGCCTCGCCGCTGGGGCCGGTCTCCTCCGCATATAACCCTACGTGGTTCGCGTAACCGAGCATCCGCTCGAATATCAGCCGCGCTTCGTCCAATCGAGTCTTATCCACGCGCCCCGCGCGCGTGAGCGCCTCGACGAGCCAGAAGGTGCATATGTTGAACGTCCCCTCGGCGCCTTCGATCCCGTCGCTCGCCTCCTTCGTGTTGTAGCGATAGACCAGGCTGTTGGAGACCAGCCCGCCCTTCTCGGGCGGTTTATTGATCGCGTCGAGAGTCTTCAACATTCTGGGGTCTGAGGGGGCGAGGAAGAATACCAGCGGCATCATCAGATTCGCGGCGTCCAGAGATTCGCTCCCGTAATGCTGGACGAACGCCTTGCGCGTGGGACTCCATCCCATGGCCATAATCTCCTCATAGATCTGGTCACGAACCTTCAACCACTTCTCTCTGTCGGCGGGGAACGATCGTTTGTCAGCCAATCGCAGGCCACGATCAACAGCGACCCAGCTCATGAGCTTAGAATAGACGAAGTGGCGTCGCCCTATGCGAGTTTCCCAGACCCCCTCGTCTTCCCGCAGCCAGTTATCGCTGATCCAGTTGATCAGCCGTCTGAGTTCCGACCAGAGTTCTGATGAGATCGGGCTTCCGTATTTGTTGTACAGATAGACCGAATCCATTAACTCGCCGTAGATGTCCAACTGCAGTTGATCGTAAGCGCCATTCCCGATTCGCACCGGACGCGATCCTTTGTAGCCTTCCAGATGGTCGAGGGTCTCCTCCGTCAGCGCATGGCGCCCGTCGATTCCGTACATAATCTGCAGGGACCCGTCAGGCGCCAGTTCGTGACATCTGGCGTCCACCCAGTCCATGAAACCCGCCGCCTCTTCGGTCAACCCTATCCGGAGCAGTCCATAGAGCGTGAAAGCGGCGTCTCGAATCCAGGTGTATCGGTAATCCCAGTTGCGGACGCCTCCAATCGCTTCCGGCAGACTGCAGGTTGGCGCCGCGACAATCGCGCCCGTCGGCTCATAGGTGAGCAGCTTCAGCGCCAGCGCGGAACGATGTACTGTCTCGCGCCAGCGACCGGTGTAGGTGCATTTTGAGATCCAGCGACGCCAATACCCGACGGTCCTTTTGAAATCATCCAACGCTTCTTGCTTAGACATAGTCAGGCCGCAACCTGCGCCGCACGGGATTTCCTTGAACACGAAGGCGACTGTTTGTCCTTCTTGCAGCGTAAATTCGCTGAAGACGCCATTCCCATCCTGTTTCAGGGGAACAGCCGAAGCCAATCCCAGGCTGAGTCCAGGCGCGTGGAACGAGGCCCCTTCTTTGAAAATCTCGGTTTCGTGAACATCGCGCGCGTAGTTGAAGGCCGGGTAACATTCCAACCTGAAAGCCATGCTCCCTCGCACCATCTCGACGCGGCGCACTATCTGCCGGCTTCCGGCCGCCTTTGTCTCCCTGCCGATGGGCATGTAATCGGTGATCTCGGCCACCCCGTCCGGCGAGAGGAACCTCGTGATGAGGACATTCGTCTCCGGCCAATAAAGTTGTTTGTGAGCGATCGCGTCGGTTCTGGGCGCGATCTTGAAATGTCCGCCTTTCTTTTCATCGAGGATGGCGGCGAAGACGCTCGGTGAGTCGAATCTGGGAAAACAGAACCAATCGATTGATCCGTTCATTCCTACCAGAGCCACTGTTTGAGTGTCCCCGATGACTCCGTAGTTTTCTATTGGTTGATAGGCCATATCGTCATCCGCTTCTTCGCTGAGAATTGTATTATGCTCTGACGCGAAACTGGTTAGCCCCTTGCTCATCAAGCAGGCGTGCGATCTCTTTCAAGCGCGCCGCCATCTCTGTGTTGATTGTGGCAGTCATAAATAAGTATGGAGCAAATGTCATTCCATTCGCTTTTAGGATAAGCTTCATCCCTGGCGCCCCCATCACATCAAATTCGATCAGAGCCCTGACGCGCTCCCCCTTGACGCCCCGGCCTGAGGCTTTTAATCTGACATTTCAGCCGGCTTCCGTATTGGGCGAAATAGTCTTGATTGCATGATGAAAGAGTCGTCCATTCAGAACGACGATCTGCTTGCGCCGTGGCTTCAGGCATTGGGGGCGCGGGGCGACGAAGCGGCGGAGGCGTCGCTGGAGCTATTGATCGAGGCGCACATCGAACCGGTGATCAGAGGCGTCATTCGCTTCAAGCTGCGCCTTGACTCGGGCGCCCGGGCGGATGAAGAGGACCTCACGCAGGAGGCGCTGGCGCAATGGCTGGCCGAGTTACGGAAGTTGGGCGCGCGGCCTGACGACCGCTCGATCAGCGACGCGCGCGGGCTGGCGGCGACCATCGCCTATCGGGTCTGTTACGGCTGGTTGCGCCGGCAATCGCCGCGCCGGCGCGCGCTTAGGAATCGTTTGCAATACGCGCTGACGCGGCAGACGGGGCTGGCGCTCTGGACCGACCGCCGGAATCTTTCGATCGCCGGCTTCACGGCCTGGCGCGACCGAGCGCCGTCGCCTTCCGAGAAGTTGCGCCAATTGTCGGACGACGAAAAGTTTCTGGCGCTAGTCTGGCGGACGAGCGCCGAGTCGCAGGTGGCGAAGCTCAACGAACTGCTGGCCACGATCTTCGACTATGTCGGCGGGCCGGTAGCTTTCGATGATCTGGTAAGCGTCGTGGCGGCGCTATTGCAGGTCAAGGATGAACCCACGGCTTCGACCGAAGAGGAGGCGGGCGGAGTCGAGATCGCGTCCGGCGCCGACGTGGCGTGGCAGGTCGAGAAGCGCATCTTTCTCGAACGGCTCTGGCAGGAATTGCGCGAATTGCCGCGCGCGCAGCGGGTGGCGTTGCTGCTCAATCTGCGCGAAGCCGACGGGGGCGGCTGTCTGGCGCTCTTTCCGGCGACCGGCGTCGCCACATTGCGGCAGATCGCGGACGCGCTCGAACTCTCCGCCGAACGATTCGCCGAACTGTGGCCGCAATTGCCGCTCGACGACGCGACGATCGCCGGGCTGCTCGCACTGACGCGGCAACAGGTCATAAACTTACGCAAATCGGCGCGTGAGCGGTTGGCGCGGCGGCTGAAAGGATTTTTTTGAAGGCCTGGGCCGCCGCTAGTAATAATCCGCCGGCTTCGACAACTTATTAGGCAGCACTACCCCACGATCGTTTCAATCGAGGCGAGAAGAAAGTGACAGAACATCTCTCATCGGCTCAGGTAGTAAACTATCATCGGCGGAAGCTCGCGCCGGCGGAATTGCTCGGCGTGGACGATCATCTGGCCGAATGCCGGGAGTGTCGCCGCCTCATCGAATCGGCGCCGGGGAACGACGCGATTGGACTTTACGCCGATTTAGCGGAGGGGGCCGCCGTCGGGGCGCACCTGAGCTTTGATCAGAGCGCCGCTTATGTGGACGGATTGCTGACCGGCGAGGACCGGCGGATGGTCGAAGACCATATCGCTTCATGCGCGCGGTGCGCGCCGCTCATAGCCGATCTGCGCGACTTCAGAAACGAGATCGCGCCGGAACTCGACCGCGAATACCGCCCGCGAGCGGCGAAGGGAGCGCAGGCGGGTTGGATAGATCGCATAGCGGCGGCGGTGCGGCGCGCGTCACTCTTCAAAATCCCCTCGTGGATTTACGCGGCGACGGCTTTGTCGTTGCTTGCGGTGGCCGTGTGGTTGGCGACGTCGAAGCTGAAGCCGCCACAGATAGTTCAAGCGCCTACGACGCCTACAATATCGCCTTCAGTCAACCCCGCTCCGCCCACTCCGGAGACCGCGCCTGCGCTCGTCAGGCTCAACGACGGCGGCTCGTCGCTGGCGCTCGACGCCCGAGGCCGGTTGGCTGGAGTCGATCAGTGGCCGTCCGAATACCGCCGAATGGCGGAGAACGCGTTGTCGAATCAGAAGGCGCCGAGATCGCCATTGCTCGCGGGCCTGAGCCGGCGCAGTAGTTCGTTGATGGGCGCTGATGATGATGGCCGGCGCTTTGAAATCATCGAACCCGCTGGCAAAGTCCTGCTCGCCGACCGCCCGACCTTCAAATGGACGTCGCTGGGCGGCGCCGAAAGCTATGTCGTAGAAGTCTACGACGCGCAATTCAATCTGGTCTCATCCAGCCCCTTGCTCAAGGGGCTCAGCTGGACAGCGCCACAACTCGCGCGCGGGAAGGTCTATTCGTGGCAGGTCAAAGCGATCAGGGGCGAACAGAAGTTCATCGCGCCCCGCCCGCCCGCGCCGTGGGCCAAATTCAGAATCCTCGATAAGGCCGCAGCCGCCGAGATAGCCATCGCGCGGCGCGACTACGCCACGTCGCATTTGCTGCTGGGGTTGTTGTATGCGCGGGCCGGCCTGCTAACCGAAGCCGAACGGGAATTCCGCGCGCTGGAAAAGGCCAATCCGGATTCGGAAGCTCCACGTAAATTGATGGCAAGCGTTTCCAGGCCGCGCCGCTCAAAGACGCCGGCGAAGAAATAGGGAGTGTGGAATGGGGATATTCTCCATTTTCCATATTCCATTTTCCATTTGTCATTTCCGAAGCGCCGCAAGGTTTTGGCAATGACAAATGACAAATCTAAAATGGAAAATGGAAAATTTCCCCACTCCCCATTCCCCATTCCCCATTCCCCACTCCCTACTCCCCACTCCCTACGCCTGATAGGCCAACACTCCGGCGCGGATTGTATGCGAGACCGAGAAATCGGCGTTCAGGATTACGAGGTCGGCGTCTTTGCCCACTTCGATCGAGCCCTTGCGGTCGGCCACGCCGCAGACCTCGGCGGGCGCTAGCGACCCCGTATGGGCCGCGTCGATCAGACTCATTCCGGCGAAAGAGATCGCGTTGGCGGCGGCGCGGTTCATCGTCAACACCGAGCTGGCGATCGTCACGCCGTCCATCAACGTGCACAGCGGCCCGCGTACCTGAATCGGGAAGCCGCCGAGAGTGAAGACGCCGTCACCCACGCCCTGCGCGGCGGCGGCGTCGGTGACGAGCGTCATACCGTCGCGCCCTTTCAGCTTCCATGCCATGGCGACCATTCGCGGGGAGACGTGGACTCCGTCGCAGATCATCTCGGCGCGGAGGCCGGGTTCGTTCAACGCCGCGGCGGCCAGCCCCGGCTTGCGATGGTGTACGCCCGACATTGCGTTGAAGAGGTGTGTGGCGCGCGTCGCCCCGGCATCGATCGCGGCGAGCGCAGTGTCGTAATCGGCTTCGGAATGGCCTACCGACGGCGCGACGCCGGCGCGAGCGAGCATTCTGATCATCTCCAACCCGCCGGGCAGTTCGGGGGCGATGGTCATGATCTTGATCCGGCCCGCCGCCGCGTCGAGCAGTTGGGCGCATTCGTCGAAGTTCGGATCGCGGATGCCACATTCCGGCTGCGCGCCTTTGAACTTGAGGTTGATGTAAGGGCCTTCGATGTGGAGGCCGAGAATCTCAGCGGCTAAGGGGTCGTCTTCTTCCGCCGTGATCGTGTCTTCGACGGCGCGCATCAGCTCTTCGTGGCGCGCGGCGACGGTCGTGACCAGGTATCCGGTCGTCCCGAATTTCAACAACGCGCGGGAGATTCGCCGAATCCCCTCGGCGCCGTCGGCCATCACGTCGTCGCCGCCGCTGCCGTGGAAATGAGTGTCGATGAGGCCGGGCATAATGACGCGCCCCCCGGCGTCGATGACCTGTGAGCCGGGTTCAGGCCCGATCGCGCCCGATGATCCGACGGCTTTGATGTAGCTGTCTTCGCAGAGCACGACGCCGTTTTCGATCACTTCATCTCGTGTGACTATACTGCCGCCAACAATTGCTAAACGATTCGACATTTCCGACCTCAATTGCTCCCTGTAATCGTTAACTTTATTGTCCCCTGCATATTGAGAGTGGGCAAAATCGTTTCACCCGATTCGCCGGTCGTTTTGACTTTGCCGCTGAAGGTCGCCACCAAACTGTTAGACTTAATCAGGCCCTTGTCAACATTTATCATCAGGTCGCCGGCGCCACTCACCTTGAAATCAAGATTCGCCTTGACCACTCCGTTTGGCCTGGAGATTTCCGCGTCGCTGACTATCTTGCCGTCCATTGTTTGATCGAGTTTGGCGATCCGGCCAGTCGCATCCTTTTCGACAGAAATCAGTTTGAATTTGATCTGACCATCCATTTTCGCTGACGGCGCGCCGGGCGCCGGAATCGGCAAGGTGAAGTCCAGCGGCGCCGTCGCAATCTCTCCCACTCCAATGGGGGTTTGAGGCACACTACCATATATTGATTTCAACACTTGTTTGAACGCTTCTTCCGGCAGCCCAATATCGGGCGGTATTTTGAGGTCTATCACTTCGCCTTGCTTGTTAAAGGTCGTCAGAATTTTTTTGCCAATGATTTTGCTCATCAGGTCGCCGGTCTGCATAGTCTCGCCGTTTACCGTCGTTTCAGAGCTGGCCTCATCGTAAGTTATTTCCGCCGCGAAGTTGCCTTCCTTGTCCGGGGCGCCGATTTTATGCGTCATCACGAAGACGGTTCTGATTATCAACTTCAGCGGGCCGGTTGAAGGAGCGGCTGATGTCGTTTCGCTTTCGTAGCTAGAGTTTAGCTCCGTATCCTGAGCGATCCTCATTCGAGCCGTTTGATTCGGTTCGGGGAAAATTTTGAGGCTGATCTTTTCAGACTGGGCGAAAGCCGTCATTGACGCGAAGAGCGTAAGGCAGAGGGCTACATTGAGTGAACGAAGGTCGGGTCTTTTCAAAGTTTCTCCTTTCGAAGTCGACACGGATTCCGGCGCGCGGCGCCGGTCGTGGCCAGGTATCCGAACGTCCCGAATTTCAACAAGCGCGGGAGATTCGCCGAATCCCCTCGGCGCCGCCGGCCATCACGTCGTCGCCGCCGCGTTGAACACACCGCTGACGGAAAGTTTCGATCAATTGCTCCCCGTGACTGTCACCTTCATAGTCCCCTGAAAATTGATCGTGGGCAATTTCGTTGCGCTTGATTCGCCAGCCATTTTGAGCTTGCCGCCGAAAGTCATCTTCGAATCGCTCGATTTCAGGAAGCCCTTATCCACGTTCATCAGCATCCCGCCTCCGCCGTTCAACTTGAAATCGATGCTCATCTTGATCTGGCCGGTTGGCCCGGGGACTTCCAGGTCGCCGACCATCTTGCCATCCATCGTTTGATCGAATTTGGCTGTCCGGCCGGTCGCGTCCTTTTCGACAGAGACCAGCGTGGATTTTATCAGACCGTCTATTTTCATCGGCGGCGCGCCAGGCACGGGGAGCGGGATGGTGAAGTCCAGCGGCGCCGTCGCAACTTCTCCCACTCCGAGCTGCGTTTGGGGCAGATTGCCATAAAACGATTTCAACAGTTCTTTGAATGATTCTTCCGGCAGCCCCAGGTCGGTAGGAATTTTGAGGTCTATCATCTCCCCCCGGCTGTTGAAGGTCGTCGTAATCTTTTTACCGATGAACTGGTCGACCTTGTCGCCGATTTGCATAGGTTGGTCGTTCATCATTATTTCAGAACTGACCTCATCGTAAGTCACTTCCGCGCTGACGTTGCCTTCCTTGTCCGGCGCGCCGACCTTTTGCGTCAGCGCAAAGACGGCTCTGGCCATCATCTTCATCGGTTCGGGCAGAGCGGCCGCCGGAGGCGTTTCGCTCTCGAAGCTCATGTTCAGCTCTATGTCCTGAACCGCCCTCATCCGAACCGTCTGATTCGGTTCGGGGACCATCTTGAATCTGATCTTTTCAGATTGGGCGAACAAGGTTATTGAAGCGAAGAGCGCGAGGCCGAGCGCAACAACGAGTGAACGACAGTCGGGTTTTTTCACAAATTCTCCTCAAAGTAGTTCGTAGTCCCGCCTTCAGGCGGAGGCGTTTCGCGTCACGGAATGTATCTGCGTCTGACGCTTGCGGCCTAAAGGCGGGATTACGAACTGCCATTTTCATTGTTTCAGGACGTCGCTCATCATGACCTGAACGACTCCTCAGAGTTGTCAATTTTGCTCAACCGCCACTGGCTGCGAGACCGCAGACTTGCTCAACTCGCCCTTGATTACGACGCGATACCATTTCGCGGCGGAGCCGATGATGACGGCGCACAGCCCGATCATCAGGCTGATCGTAATGCCGGTGTTCAGATAGAGCTTTTTCGGCAGGTAGTTTTGAGTGACGTTCTGGTAGCCCGCGGTCAACTCGATCACGCTGAGGAACGCGAGCGTCGTGATCGTTAGCCAGGCGTAGCGCGCGCGGCCCGAATTGATGATGTACGTAGTCCCGACGCATAGCGCCACGCAGGCCAGCATCTGGTTGGCCATTCCGAACAACGGCCAGATGGTCGAAATCGACCCGGTCAGGATCAGATAGGCCCAGGGCACGACCGCGAGGGCGCTCGCGATGATCGCGCCCGGCAGCCAGTCGGTCCGCGCGAACTTCTTGCTCACCGAGCCGAGCGTCTCCTGCATCATGAACCGCGCGACGCGCGTTCCCGCGTCGACCGTCGTCAGGATGAAGAGCGCCTCGAACATGATCGCGAAGTGATACCAGTAACTCATCAGCCCTCCCATGAAGGGAATTCTGGAGAATATCTGGGCCATCCCCACGGCCAGGCTGACCGCGCCGCCGGTGCGCCCGGCGAGGTTCGCCTCGCCCACTTCACGCGTCAGCGCTTCGAGGTTCGACTGATCGAAGCCCATCGAACGCAGCGCGCCGTCGACCTTAGCGAACACCTCGACCGGGACGTTGATCTGAAAGTAATCGTGCGGAAACATCGCGGAGGCCGCGATCAGGGCCATCACGCCGACAATCGATTCGCACAGCATCCCGCCGTAGCCGATGCAGCGCGCGTGCGTCTCTTTGTCGACCATCTTAGGCGTGGTGCCTGAAGAGACCAGCGCATGGAACCCGGAGATCGCCCCGCAGGCGATGGTGATGAAGACGAACGGAAAGACTTTGCCAGGAATGACGGGGCCGCCGCCGCCCATGAACGCCGTCGTAGCGGGCATCTTGAGCGCGGGCGCGACGGCGAAAATCCCCAGCGCCAGAAACGCTATCGATCCGAGTTTCATGTAAGAGCTCAGGTAATCGCGCGGCGTGAGCAACAGCCAGACCGGCAGCACCGAAGCCGTGAATCCGTATGCCGCGACCATCAGCGTGATGCCGGTCTTGTCGTATTTGAAATACTGGCCGAATGACGAATCCTGCACGACCTTGCCGTAAACGACCGCCAGGACGAGCAGGATGACACCGATGACTGTGCCCTCGGTAATCGCCCTGTGCGAGCCGCCGCGCCAGCGGAACATATACATCCCCATCAGGAGCGCGATCGGAATGGTCGTCGCGACGGTGAACAACCCCCACGGGCTTTCGGCCAGAGCGTTGACCACGGCCAGCCCCACGCCCGCGAGCGCGACGATCAAAATCACGATGATCGCGAACGTGGCGACTGTCCCCGTGACCCGATCGATTTCGCGCCTGGCGATTTCGGCCAGTGATTTGCCCTCGTGCCGGATCGAAACCACTAGCGTGACGAAGTCATGAACCGCGCCCCCGATCACCACGCCGATCACCAGCCACAACAGGCCCGGCAGAAAACCGAACTGCGCCGCCAGCACCGGCCCGATCAAAGGCCCAGGCCCGCTGATCGCCGCGAAATGGTGACCCCATAAGACGTACTTGTTAGTCGGAACGTAGTTGTGCCCGTCGTTGAACTTGTGCGCCGGCGTGACGCGCGAGTCGTCGAGGGCCAGGACTTTCGCGGCGAGGAACGCGCTGTAATAGCGGTAGGCGATGGCGTAGATGCAGAGCACGGCGATGAGGATGGGGACGGCGTTAATGGTCATAGTCGCTCCTGACTTTGAAGATGGAATTTCAATGTCGATTTTCAATCTTCAACGAACCACTGCTTCAATATTGTTTATTCGTAACTGTTCAGTTCTTCCCGCCACGCTCGGCGGCGCTTGAACTTAGCCGCGGGTTTAAACCCACGGTAGACGTATGAGATTGTCCTCCACGTCGCGTCAGCGACGGTTGACTTCAGGCGTCGCTGACGCGACGCGGGGCTTTTCCCACAGCTTCCCCGGCGTTGAAACGCCGGGCTAAATTCAGATGCCGCTAACGCGGCACAGGGGCTGAGTAGTTACGTTTATTCGTCATTATCGAACTTGATGTTCAGGCTCTTCAGAAACTGCCGATCTTCATTGCTGATCTCGGCCAGCCGCTGTTCAATTGGGATGTCTCTGAATTTGGGCCGCTCTTCTTCTTCGGCGGCGGGCTTATCTTTGAACGCGATGGTCGCCTCGAGGATGAGCATCACGTCGGCGCCGGAAGCGCGGATTCGCTCCATCGCCTGGTGGATTTCTTCCGATTCGTTGATCGCTTCGTTGATCGCTTCGCCCAGCTCGCGGATCAATCTTTCCAGATTCTCATCCAAAACTCTACCTCGTTATGTAGCGCCGCTGATACAGTACGGCGCGCGTAAGCGAGCGGCGCATCACGTGGTCAGCCGCTTGCCTACGCGCGCGGCGCCGTATCGAGCAGTACCGTGCTAATCCCAGGCGCCATGATTTAGAATTGAAGTCCAATTTAAACACAAATCGTTTCGGGATTCTATTTGCATATGTCAACGACCAGAGCCAAAGAGCGAAAAGAGAAATTCGCCACTTCATCGGGCGTCGAGCTGAAGAATCATTTCACGCCGGAGGACGCCGCGCCCGACGTCGAGAGCGACCTTGGCGCGCCCGGCGCCTTTCCATTCACGCGCGGCGTTTACGATACGATGTACCGGGGCCGTTTGTGGACGATGAGGCAATACGCCGGCTTCGCCACGGCCGAAGAATCGAACCGCCGCTACAAATACCTGCTCGAACACGGCGTGACCGGATTGTCGGTGGCCTTCGACCTGCCGACGCAGATCGGCTACGACAGCGATCATCCGCTCGCCGGCGGCGAGGTCGGGCGCGTGGGCGTGCCCATCTGTTCGCTGGCCGACATGGAGACTCTCCTGGACGGCAT
>Ga0081455_10007231_pt1 | contig 11724 bp, 13 predicted proteins | sample TabmetS3T2R1_FD_70207 | JGI IMG/M metagenome (GOLD analysis project Ga0081455, IMG submission 70207) | Tabebuia heterophylla rhizosphere microbial communities from the University of Puerto Rico - S3T2R1 | ecosystem: Host-associated > Plants > Roots > Rhizosphere ...
GATCCGGCGACCGCCACCTGGTCACTAACCGGTAGCCTCAACGCCCCGCGAAAGGATCATGCCGCAACTCTCCTGTTCAACGGCATGGTGCTTGTCACGGGGGGAGCACGCGGTTACGGTAAAGCTCCTCTCGCGAGCGTGGAACTCTATGATCCGGGAATCGTGGTGTCCGGCAGGGGCTCGATCGATGGGCAGGGCGACGAAGCTACTTTCGAATTTCACGCGAAGCAGTCGGATGATCGGCCGACCGGCTCACTCTCTTTTAGCGATCCTGCGGCTGGCATCTCGATAACCAACACGAAAGTTCGGACTCTTACATTTAATGGGGACAGCGCCGACCTGGGCGGCACAGCACGTCTGAGCGACGGAACCAGAGTCACCTACAGCGTCACCGTAACCGATAACGGCAGCGACGGAAGCATGGATACCTTTTTTATTACTCTAACTAACGGCTATTCCGCCGACGGCACCCTCAGTAGTGGCGACATCCGAATCTACTAACGGAACTCAGCATGGTATGATTGAGCCCCCTACTAAAGACCCCTGCTTTGTTTGCGCGCGATTATCTTCACGCAAAGAGGCATAGCTGAGTTGTCGGTCGGCGAAACGATTTGCACGAAAGCGTTGGCCGCGCGCCGATGCCTGCGCGACGACAACCGACCTTGAATAGCGACGCGATCTGCTCGGCGAAAATTCCTTCTCCGGTCATGCGCGTGTGCCACTCAGAAATGTTCAGCCGGTTACGTCGCAGACCCCGTATGCGCCCCAGCACCTTTTCTTTGCGCTCCGGGAAATGTTCCTCGAGCCAGTGTTCGAATAATGGCGCCACCGCCCATGGCAGCCGAACAATTGTATAACCAGCAAACTGTGCGCCCGCTTTTCCACACGCATCCAGGATCTTCGGCACTTCGTGATCGGTGAGTCCGGGAATTATGGGGGCTACCATCACGCCAACTGGAACTCTTGCTGCATGAAGTTGTTCGATCGCATCGAGGCGGCCTCGAGGTGATGTCGTTCGAGGTTCGAGGACTCGCTGCAGCGTTGGATCGAGAGACGTTACCGAAACGTTGACCGCCGCGGCATCGTACATTGCGAGCTCCCGCAAAATATCGATATCGCGCGTAACGAGGTGGTTCTTTGTGATGATCGCGACCGGGTTGCGAAACTGCGCGAGCACTTCAAGGCAACCGCGCGTGATCCGCAGTTTGCGCTCGACCGGTTGATACGGATCGGTCACGCCGCTCAGCACAAGCGTTTGCGGCTCCCACCGTGGGGATTCTAATTCTCTGCGCAGCAGCTCGGGCGCGTTGGTTTTCACCATGATTTTGCTTTCGAAATCGAGACCAGCCGAGAACCCGAGATACTCGTGCGTTGGTCGCGCATAGCAATAGATGCAGCCGTGCTCGCAGCCCCGATACGGATTCAAGCTCGTTTCAAAGCCGACATCGGGACTCGTATTTCGGGTGATGATCGTTCGCGTTCCGTCACGAAAATACTTTGTGGCACGACGCGGTTTCCCTAGAGTCTCGCAGCCAACATCGACTACGTCAGGGTCGGTTAAATCGACGTGCAGTTTTTCAAATCGATTTGCTGGGCTCCAGGACGCGCCACGTCCCCGAATCGACGCGTGGCTCTGCGGGGATTCGACAATAACTGGCTTGACCTTCTTTTGCTTCGGCACTGACTAAGTTCACATGAACATATCGTCCTGTCGAGAAGCAATTCTCTTGTAGGGCAGGCGCTTCGTCTGCCAATCGAGGAAACGGAAAGCGGGAGCACTTGTCCTACAATTTTGTTTTACGCCGGACCGGTTGCCGATTGTGCTGACGATGGCAAAATCAAGAGGCAGCTTTTCCGGAGGGGTGGCAGAGCGGTTGATCGCGCCGGTCTTGAAAACCGGAAGGCCGAAAGGCCTCGTGAGTTCGAATCTCACCCCCTCCGCGGTCTAATTTGCGATTTCTGATTTGCGATCTTCGATTGATCGATCGCTGATGGCGCGGATCGGGGCTGATTGAGAAGGACGCCAGAATTCCGATCCGCCAAGTCTAAGCTGCTACGAGCGCGCTTCCTCGCGTTTTGCGAAGATTTGTTTCACAACTCGATTTATCTCCATGTTATTTCTATCAACTCTCAATCTTTCCAACCGGACAAATGGAAACGCCGCTGACGCCTCTTGAATTCGCCCGCCGGACGGGCAAACTCTATCCGGACCGGATCGCGGTGATCGATGGCGACTCGCGCTGGACGTATGCACAGTTTCTCGATCGATGCGATCGTTGGTCAGCTGTTTTACAGAAGCTTGGAATTGGTCGCGGTGACCGTGTCGCCTATTTGTCACCGAACACCCACGCGCAGCTCGAATCCTTTTATGCAGTCCCGCAAATCGGCGCTGTGCTCGTACCGTTAAACTATCGACTTACAGCCAACGACTTCGTTTACCTGATCAATCACAGTGGTTCGCGCATGGTGTGCGCAGACCGCGATTATCTTGGAACGATCGATAGTATTCGCGAACAGATTCCGAAGATTGAACACTTCGTCGCTTTAACCGGAGAAACCGACCACTGGCTCAACTATGAAGCAATGGTCGACGCGAGCCCAGCTGAATTTGTCCGTGCGGAAATTCACGAGACGGATCTGCTCACAATCAATTATACCAGCGGCACCACGTCGCGTCCGAAAGGCGTGATGATCACCCATCGCAATGCCTGGATGAACTCTATAGGCACGCTCCTCTATGTGCCAATGACTTGTGCTGATCGTTATCTGTGGACGCTGCCGATGTTTCACGCCAACGGGTGGACTTTCGTCTGGACCGTAACGGCAGCAGGAGCGACTCACATCTGCCTGCGAAAATGCGAGCCGCGCGCTGTCTTCGAATTGATGAAGACCGAGCAAGTCACCACTTTGTGCGCAGCGCCAACGGTTTTGATTTCGTTAGCAAACGCGCCGGAAAATCTCCGTCGTCTTGCGCCAAAAGGAATTCACGTTATCACGGCCGGTGCGCCGCCCGCAGCGTCGACCATTCAACGACTTGAAGAAGAACTGGGCTGGACTATCACGCACGTTTACGGACTGACCGAGACAGCGCCGTTCATCACCGTCTGCGAGTCGCGGGCGGAACATGGGCAGCTCCCAATTAGCGAGCGCGCCACGATCAAAGCGCGCCAGGGCGTTGAATTGATTACATCGGGTGAGCTGCGCGTAATGGACGCGCAAGGCAACGACGTGCCGCGAGACGGCGTCACTCAGGGTGAAATCATCGCCCGCGGCAACGTTATCATGGATGGATACTACAACGACCCGGAAGCGACTGAAAGAGCGTTACGCGGCGGATGGTTTCATACCGGCGACGCCGCAGTCGTGCATCCGGACGGCTACGTTGAAATTCGCGACCGCCTGAAGGACGTCATCATCAGTGGAGGCGAAAACATTTCTTCTGTCGAAGTCGAAGGCGTGCTTTTGAGACACCCGGCCGTACAGGAAGTAGCGATCGTCGGGTTCCCGCATGAAAAATGGGGCGAAGCACCGCATGCCTTTGTTGTTCTCCATGAAGGCGCGCGCGCCGATGAGCGCGAGCTGTGCGAGTTTGCCCGGGCGAAGCTCGCGCACTTCAAGGCGCCGCACAGTGTGACCTTTGTCAACGAGCTACCCAAAACTGCGACCGGCAAGATTCAGAAATATATTTTGAGAGCGCAACAACCCGCGATCGCCCCGCAATAGGTTCAATTTTGTTGCTTCCTCTCAATTCTCAACGCCCAAATATCAACTACTGCTCGAAGCTAATCTGCGACCGAGTCGCGCAGCGACGAGTCTCGGCTGTCGTGCCGGCCGACATTCCGCCACCGCGCAGAGTCCAACATTCATCCAGCGTCGAGCAATAGCAGATCTCGACCGTGACGCGGCCGCGACCCTTATCCAATTTTGCCCAAAGGGCGTTGGATTTGTCGAACGGGATCGGGTTTTGGGCCTCATCATGCGGAATGAACACATTGATTGATTCACCCGCTGCGAAGACACGACCGCTCATGTCGCTTTCCTCACCCGGATGGTATCCGGGCCCAAGAATTTTTTCGAGCACCTCGGTCCAATTCTTCACCGGCTGATCATCCACCTTCAGGATGACATGCTTTATGATTGCTGGTCCAACGCCTTTGTTGGCGAGAGTAAATCGAATAGGACCATTGCCGCTGTCGAACTCGAGGATTGGCCACACCGCGGCGCGCACCTGCTGGCGCTGCATGTAGGCGGTGTAACCAGCAACACAGACAGCCAGTAACGCAATGAAGGTCGCGACGACAGTTTCGTATCGGGTGGCCGCGCGCGTCTCCTTCTCCTCCGGCACGGCGCCGATCATATAACCGGCGGAATGAGTGTCAATCAGGCTTCAGGACTGAAAGAATATTGCCCGCTGGATCTTTGAACCAGGCAATCGTCGGACCGTTCCCGCGCATGATTCCTTTCTCGTCCGTCTTCAAGTCACCTTGATTGTAATGCTCGAATCGGACGCCGCGCTGTGTCAGCTCGTCTACGCCACGATCAACATCGTCTACCGGGAAATTGAGAACCGTGAAGGTCGCCGGAACGTGATTGGGCTTCGGGTAAACGAGGACGTTATTGCCGCCCGACAGATGCAATTTGAGCAGACCATGCTCCTCGGATGTCTTTAACCCTAGCGTTTCGCTGTAGAACTTTTTCTGCTTCGCGATATCCGGCGCCGCAAATCCACTGAATGCTTTGCTGTTTTCCAGCATGAATAATCCCCCCCCTTGAACAATTCGTTCGAAATCGCCGCTTTGGTTCCCAAATGCGTTTTTGGCCGAAACACATCCACAACATAAGCGGCTCAATTGCCCTTACGTTTTTGGTGGCCATCCCACGCCAACCAATTCTTTCGGCAACTGCTTCGGATCGGTCGGGTAAATGTGCGACAAATCCATCTTCGACTTCGAGCCTTGCAGGAATTCCAGCTCCTCCGGCGCACCGACGATAAGCCACAGCACTTCGGCTTCGGTGTCGTTAAACACTTGTCTCAATTCCTTAGGCCCGACGAGCACCCCGCCGTATCGCGGGACCGTCAACGTTGCCTCACCGACGCGCATGCGGCCTGTGCCTTCGAGCACAAAATAAAATTCCTCCGACCGAATGTGCTTGTGCAACGTGTTCGCACTTTTGGGTGGTAAGCGCCAGAGCCGCGCTCCGATACTTTCGCTCCCAGTCCTCTCCAAATAATCTGCATTCGGAATCTTCATCAGGTTCGACGGTCGCCAGTACAGGTCTTCGGGCCTGATGAGGTGATAACCTTCGATCGCTTTCATGCCGCTACTAAATGAATCAAAAAGCGATCCGTGAAAAATCTCTGTTTATTAGGGGCCAAATAGTTCGTGGGTTCCTGGTTTCCAGATTAATTGAGCGCTGAACAGCTTGTCGGATCCGCGGAGCGTGCTGAATCCGAGCACTAGCGCGGCGCCGCAAAGAAAAGACAAAAGCGCTTTCATGCCGCGGAAGACAATCAGCGGAGAGGAACATGAAGGACCTCGTCCATATAGCGGTTGGCGGCAGCGACTGCCTCCTCCGAACTGTTTCCGTTTTGACGCGCGTTTAGGTAAGGCGCATACCAATCCCACCAGTGATGTTCGGCGTGCGTCTTCTCGTAGTGGTCGTGGTGCTCCGACGTTTCGCGTAGCAGCTCTGCAAGGCGCGCAGTGTCCGTAGATCGCGTTTGCTGTTGCTCCCATTCGCGGCCAGGGAGCCGCTCCGTGATTTCTTGGAGCAGCCAGCGGTTCCCGTCTGGATCCTCAAACGAGGCAAATGAGAAATAGGAGCGACCTTCCGGGTCACGCCCAACCACGCGCGGGTTCTCGATCGTGTTGTTGAAGGGGCCGCCGGCGAAGTGGAAGACCTCGCTGACGTTGACGCCGCGGGCGGTCAAGTCATCGCGGGCAGCGTCGACGTTATCCACTGCGAGTACCAGGTCCGCCGAGCCAGGCCTGGCCGACGTGACTCCCTTGCCGAAGATGATCGACGCCTCTGACTTAGAAGGAGTGAATTGTATACCGCGAAAGTTTTCATTCACGATGTCGATATCTAATCGGAACCCTAGTTTCTCGTAGAATGCTTTGGCGCGATCGACATCGGAAACAGGGATGATGATGACTTCTAATTTCATGTTCATGATTGCCGCTCTTTTCCTTTCTTCTCGGTCCTGACCTTAAGAATTTGCGCTGATCGCTAGACCTTCAAGATAAGAAATCGCTCTCATATCGCCTAAATACTATGGCGATTATGCCGGCCGCCGCAGAAAACGCGCGTCGGTTAAAATCATTAGCGATACACCAACTCATCGGGGTTCGCGCGAACACTTTCATGAAACATGGACAATAAATCTGACGATAGCGAATCCACTTTGAGAGAAACCATGGTTGCGCGGATTGAGATCAAGGAGCTGGGAGATCCCGCCCGCCAAAAGAAACTAACCGACACAATCCTGGCTTTAGACGGCGTGATCGAAGCGAAAATCGAGAATGACGCGCTGCACGTCTCCTACGATCCGCTGACCACCAGCGAAAAGAAAATCGAGGAGGCCGTTCGCTCAACGGGGAGTACTGTCAAAGCCGCGGCCACAGATATAGATGCTGCGCATCCAGACCTGCCGATGCCCGCAAATGTGGAGCAAAAGGGTGCCAGTAGAACTTCCTAGTTGGCGTCTGCTCTTTCGATCTCGCGCCGGCTTGCCGCACAAATCTTAAATGTTTAGATACGACGCCAGTTCTGCCCAGTTCTGTTTCCCATTCAATGGCAAACTTTCCCTATCCTTTACGACTTAATCAACTGGTAAACGTCCGGGGAAGATAGACGCAGCAGCGTTACATCGATGATGGTCGTGCGGTGCGGCTGAATTAGAGTCGTCATCTGCCGCCGTTTTAACGGAATGCGCAGCGGCAGGTAGGAGATAAGCGAGTTCTGCCTCGGCGCCGCTGGTTCAATGGCAGTGATCTCAAGAGCGAAATCAAACACATCCGCCAATCGATCGACCCAATCCTGTGCTTTGCGCTGAAATTTCTTCACTCGCAGGTAGAAAAGGATCACGTTAGGCGAAACGCCGCTGACGGACGTGTCCTCCATCAGTGACTGGATCGGGGTTGTTCCTTTCTCCTGCTGGTTGGAAACAAAAAAGATGTCTGAATTCGCGATGGGGATTGGCAGCCCATCCTGATCGCGCAATCGGACGATTACCTGCGAATGCGGATCGTATTGATTCCGCGGATCAGCGAGGAAATTAAAAAGTCCGGGCTTCTGCATTCTCCGAGCGTTGTCATAGGTTTGTGCGGTCTCGCGATCGTAGCCCACTACCGCTCGCTGCCAGGCCGTGGGTGTGCGCTCCGGCGTTTCGAGCGCAAGCTTTAACATCCGCTCGATCTGTTCCTGTGGAAGGCTCCCTGAAATGACTCCCATTGTGTCGCCCGAATGCGCGCAACGGTAAGGAATCCCACAGGGGACCAGTGGGCGGTCCTTGCCTGCATAGCAGGTAGACTTCACCTCGTAATATTCTGGAAAATCGGCTTTCGCCTCAGCAGCCTGCACCGCAGCCTTGATTGCAGGCCATGGAAGGACTGCCGCATCTTTCTTCGGACCAATTTCCAAATAATTGAAGTTGAGATTCGAAGCCGAAACCCGGACGACACCATCGGAGCCGTCTTCGTGGGCATAACGAACCGGAAATTCGAACCATGACGGGTCGGCTTGTGTGCCGACGATAATGTACTCCTGCACTTTATAATCCTCCGCCATCCGTGACTCCTGGCGTATAAAGGAAAGGTGCAGATCGATCGTCGAGGAAGATCCAAATTCAAGCGACTGTAAAACCTTGACTCCACGTTGCGCGCCACGTTCGAAAACGAATCGGCCCCACCGGGCGATCTGCCCCTGGCCGATCGTTGCCCAGCCGCTACCGAGGTTCGCGCCTGCGAGATAAACCAGATTTCGGACAGGCGACGGCTTCGGACTGAAGTCCGCAATCCATTTGCGAATGACAAGTGCGCCAGTGCTATGTATCACGACGTGAAATCCACCTTTGAGCAAATCCGGATGTTGCTCTAACAGCGCGCGATTCAGTCCCCGGGCAATGTCGGCAACCGAAACCGAATCATTCAAACTCACGTAGCGCGAGAGATCGACTTCAATGACATCGTAGCTGGCGCGCAAACGTTGCGGGAGGGTACCATAAATATTCGCGATCGACGTCGGATCGGCGGAGGGACTTTCTGCGCTGTAGCCGTGGATGAGCACGACGGGCTTCATAAAATTTCGTCAACCTAGCGGGTTATGTTTTTGCTTCTACTTCCTAATTCTACTTCCTAATTCTACTTCCTAATTCTTACTTCTTGAACAATGAGCTTCGATACCCAGACTAAACTGGCGATCTACCGGCACTTCGCCGAGACCGGGCAAAGACCATCCCTGGAATTTGTAGCTGAACGCGTTCGCGCCGATATCAGCAGCGTTCGTGAAGCCTATGTCAGATTGCGCGCTCAGCGAGTGTTGGTGCTGGAATCCGATGGAGTGTCCATTCGGATGGCTCCGCCATTTTCCGGCGTACCGACCCAACATGTCGTAATAGTCGATGAGAGAAAATATTTCGCTAACTGCGCGTGGGATTCATTCGGTATACCGGCGGCGCTGCATCGACGTGGTTGGGTTCATTCCCGCTGCGAACAATCCGACGAACCGCTCAATCTGGAGATTGGCTTGGATGGTCCGCCGCCCTGCGACTGGCTTTTTCACTGTCTTGTTCCCGCGGCCAGGTGGTGGGACGACATTGTTTTCACTTGAAGCACCATGCTTTTCTTCCGGTCGGAAGAACGGGTTCGCGAGTGGTGCGCCGCGCATGCTTATGCGATGCGGCCGCTAGTCACGATGGACCAGCTCTGGACGCTCGCGACGACCTGGTATTCGACACGCTTACAAGAAGACTCGCGGCGTCCGAAGCCCGACGAGATGCGTTCTATCTTCACGCGCCTCGGGTTAGGAGGGGACTTTTGGGATCCGCAGTCGGATAATTTCAGTTAACAAATTCGCTTCGTTCGTGGTTTGAGCGTTCTTGTCCCGCTGTCTTGTCGAGCCCTAGCTTCAGAGAAGGTTGAAGCCTTGCGCGGATGCGAATCAGTTTTTTTCACGTTCGGAAATGTCAAATGCTCAGATCTGACCTCCGTTACGTTCCCTGGCACCACCTTCCGCGCCGGCGCAAGCGGTTCCTCAGCGCACAGCGGTTACTGCACCAGCTTATTAAAGCTGATTCAGGGTTAAGGTTGTAGCAGAATCGGAGGGTCCCGCCGCGGTGCTGCATCGCCCGCGGTGGGTTCGTTCCCGCTAAGAACAATGCGGTCACCCGCTTTCTTTCGGTTAGCGGAATGCCGGTGCTCAATGACGCCGGCGATTCCGTCGCGCGTTCCGAGCGCGTACGCAACGCACATGATCGTTGAAACGAGGCTTGAGTCCGACCATCGACCCGCTATCCTCGGACGGATGCATCGTGATCATCAGTGTTGGTACTCGCACCGTCTCGATCGGTACATGGGCGTTGCCATCTACGGCAATTACGGCGGGCCCATCCTCGCCTTTCCGACGAGCTGCGGGGACGAATGGGAGATGGAAGGGCAAGGCATGATTCGCACCCTCGCTCCTTACATCGACCAGGGGCGAATCCGAATCTTCTGCATCAACGGCGTGCAGAGCGATTCATTTGCCAACAAGGGAGCGCACCCGTTTCATCGGAGTTGGATGCAGGCGCAGTACGATGCCTATGTGGCGAACGAAGTATTCCCGTTCATCGACTCGCAGTGCCAGACGTCGGGCATCGGGATTGCCACGCTGGGTGCCTCGCTCGGTGCCTATCACGCGGCCAACACACTCTTCAAACATCCCGACCACGTGAAACGCTGCTACGCGCTCTCGGGCATCTACGACATGCGTGACTCAATGGACGGGATGTACGACGACAATTTCTACTTCAATAATCCGGTCGACTACATAGCCAACCAGACTGACCCCTGGTTCCTCCACCACTACGCGAGTTGCGATATCCGACTCGTGACCGGCTGCGGCCCGTGGGAGAATAGCGGCCCCACCTACCGAATGTCCGAGATCCTCAGGAATCGCGGCGTTGCTCATCATCTGGACGACTGGGGCCCGGAGGGCGGGCACGAATGGCCCTACTGGCATCACCAGATGTGGGAATACGTCGGCGCGCATTACTAATCAATTTCAGTTTTCAGATTTTGCAGCGCGAAAGGTCAAATGTTGAGATCGGACCGCCTTTGCCCACTTTGAGCAGTACAGGAGTTCGCGATCGTCGGATTCGCGCGTGAATACTGGGAGAGGTGCCACACGCCTCCCAGCCACAAGAGCGTTTACGGCATCGATGAACAAAGCGACACGATCGACTATTTTCCGTTCGATAAAGTTGAAGCCTACGCGAAAGCCCATAACCAGACGGCCACTCTTACTCGTATTCACGGAGAGATTGAAAAAATGATAAAAGAGATGGAGGCGGCGCAAAAGACCACACCGATTCGCCTGCTTCTCGCAGACATAAACGAGCCGGCGCGGATTCGCTCGGATCACGAGCAATTCTACTACGGTCTGCTACCTCTCGGAGATCAGAAGGAACAACCTGGAGCGGACTTGAACGTCGCTTGGTATCACCGCAACGCTAAGATATTCGCCAAACTAACTCAGATCGCCCGCCCGGGCGATCGCGTCCTTGTCGTTTTCGGGTCCGGCCACGCCTTTTGGCTGCGGCATTTCGCCCAGAACATGCCCGGCTTCACCTTGGTGGAACCGAACGATTACCTGCGCTAGCTCTTAATCCTCAAGCTCCCAACTTTGGGACCGTCAGTACGTCGGGCGCAGCTCGATCGGTCCCGGCCGAAAATCCACGTTCTCCAACTCGGCCGTATCGAGATTCCAAACAGCGTGAAGGGATGCGGTCCAATGCGGAGTGACAGACAAATTAGGTTTATTATCGGCAAAAAGGTTCAATAACATCTTATGCCCCTTGAATTCGAACTCGGGCTTTGAGTCGGGTCCACCTTTGGAGACGAAAATAACGCCCGACCCTTTTTCGTCAGGATATTTGCTCAGGAAACGCTTCCGAAAATCCTGATCGAAGAGCAACCACACCCGGCGCCAGACTGGCTGGATCCGTTTGATCTCGTCCGCTTCGATTTCGTAGATCGCCAGATCCTGCATCCCCCATCTTGCTGCTGTCCAGATCGCAACCATCGAGTCTCCATTCCACCTGGCGAGCGGTTGGTCGCGCGCGCCCTGCCACCGGCCGCCTTCGGTTCCGATTCGGGTCAGGACTGAGTACGGTTTGAGACAGACCAGGAGATTCGGCGGCAGCTCAGCGGTGTTGTCCCGGCGAATTGGATACAAAATTGCGAACCGTCCGTTAGGCGACAGGCTCTTCTCTCCTATTTCGTATTCTTCCGGAATATCCGCTGCGGATTGCTTGGTCGCACCGCCCGGTGACGCCTCCTGTGCGCGTGCCGTGACTGCAGTAACGAGGGCTATCACGAGGACAAAAATCAGTGCTTTCATGACTGTTTCTCTCTTAACCATCATCTATTAACTATGTCGCGATCTTCACGATTTTCGCGCTTCGTCCGTCATCGAGTTTAACCCAGTCGCCCATGTCGGCGTTCAGCAGCGCCTTGCCGAGCG
>Ga0081455_10007232_pt1 | contig 11723 bp, 9 predicted proteins | sample TabmetS3T2R1_FD_70207 | JGI IMG/M metagenome (GOLD analysis project Ga0081455, IMG submission 70207) | Tabebuia heterophylla rhizosphere microbial communities from the University of Puerto Rico - S3T2R1 | ecosystem: Host-associated > Plants > Roots > Rhizosphere ...
GCCCGGGACGCATGGTCCCCGATCGAAATGGCCCCGAATCGTGCCGTCCCCCGCCGCCAGGGCTCGAACCCTGGCCGTCCCCAGCCACCCCGGTCCCGAACCACGCCGTCCCCAGCCGCCCCGACCGCGAACCCTCGCGATCCGATCCCACCGCTCCGGCCAGAGCGCTTGCGCGGGCTAGCGGGCTTTCGCGGGAGCGCGCTTCAGGGTGAGCCCGGCCGTCGTCGCCGTGCCGCCCTTCGGCGTCAGCCTGACCGTCACCGTCGCCTTGGCGTGCTTCGCCAGCAGCTGCTTGCCGCGGCGGTTCAGCTTCACCTTCACCGTCCCCTTGGCGCCGGCGGCGAGCTTGTACGCGGCCGCCCCATAGACGATCGTCTTCGCCTTCCCCTTGGCCACGGAGGCGCCCGCGGTCGGGGCCAGGAGCGCGAGTTGCCCTTCGCAGGCGGCGTTGCCCGCGCAGATCAGGCCGACCAGGGCGTTGCCTTCCTTCACCTGCGCCTGCTTGGAGCCGAGTCGCGGGACGACGGGGGCGGGCGCCTTCGGGCTCAGCGGTACAGTCGGTCCCGGCGCCACCGGAGGCGCGCCCGCACAGGTCACATCGCCGGTCGCGCAGAAGGTCCAGCGGACCAGGAGTTCGAATCCCGGCACGCCTTCGTAGATTTCGTGCCGACCGCCTTTTTCGTCATTCGGGATCTGCCCCATCCGCGGGTAGAAGGCGCCGGCCATCGGGTTCCCGTCGGGGATCGAAAGCACGTTGTGGGGGCCGACCTCTCGCAACGGCAAGGTGCCGCCGTCATTTTCAGCGCTGACCGAGACCAGGTCGTACGCCATCACGCTTTCTTTGAGGTTGCGTTCGACCGGGATATTGAGCGGGATCGTGGTGACCGCGTTCGGCGTCAGCGTGAACGGCCCGGTGTCGCTGCGCCAGAAGCAGCAGGTTTCTCCCGGCCCCGGCGTGGCCAGCTGGCGGATGACGGTGATCCAGATCGGCGACGGGTTCGCGCCAGAGAGGATTTCGGCGGTGGTGATCCGACCGTCGGCGGGGACGCTGCGGCCGCGCGGATCGCTACCCGAATTCAGCCCCCAGACCCCTGCCTGGCTCCAGGTGCAGCCGCCCGGTTCGGTGTTTTTGAAGAACTGGACGTTGCCGTTTAGGTCATACCCGAACGGCCTCACGTTGCAGCCGAACAGCCCGGACGACCCCGGCGTGAGGGAGCTACCGAACTGGGTCGCCGCCGCCCCGGCATCGGCGGGCGCGAGGAAAAGCGCGCAGGCGAGAATCAGCGGCGCGAAGGCGCGCAGTGGTCGGACGGACACGGCGACGATCTTGGACCGCGGCCGGCGAGATTGGAAGACGGGAAAAAGGAGGGTGGGTAGATCCCACCCAGTGAGGGGTTAGCCCTCGGCGGCGGTGCTGTCGGCCTCGGCCGCGTCGGGGACGGTCGCCGCCCCCTCCTGCGCCCGCGCCTCTTTGCTCGGCGCGAGCAGCATGCTCATGTTGCGTCCTTCCTGCAGCGGCGCCGACTCGATCACGGCCATCCCGCCGAGATCCTCGAAGAGCTTCTGCAAGAGCGCCCGACCGCGCTCCGGGTGGGCCTGCTCGCGCCCCCGGAACATGATCGTGATTTTGACCTTGTCGCCGTGTTTGAGGAAGCGCTCGACGTGACCTTTCTTGGTGTCGTAGTCGTGCGTGGCGATCTTCGGCCGCAGCTTGATTTCGCGGATGTTGACCTGCTGCTGGTGCTTGCGCGCCGCCTTCTGCTTCTGCTCCTGCTCGTATTTGTACTTCGAGTAGTCGAGCATCCGGGTGACCGGCGGTTTCGAGTTCGGCGCGACCTCGACCAAGTCGAGGTCGGCGTCCTGGGCGCGGCGCAGCGCCTCGCTCGTTTCGACGATCCCGAGCTGCTCGCCGTCGGCGCCGATCAAGCGCACCTGGGGGACGCGGATCCGCTCGTTGATCCTCGTCGTGTCGCGCTCTGGTGGGCGCCGATCGAACCTACGCGGAACCGGCACTAGTGAGAGTGGAGTTGCTTCAAGAGGACGAGGCTTCGGGTCGCGGGCACGGGACGCTCAGCGGCGGCGGTCATTTGAGGTGCCCACAGTCAAGTCCGGTGAGTATAGACAGGTCAGGAGGTTTCGCGCTCGATTCGGGCGGCGAAGTCGGCGAGGCTTGTCTCCCCCAGGTCGCCGTCGGCGTGCGAGCGCACCGCCACCGCACCGTTCTCCTGCTCGCGATCGCCGACCACCAGCATGTAGGGGTAACGGCCGAGCGAGGCGTCGCGGATCTTGCGCCCGATCGACTCCGAGCGGTCGTCGATCGCGACCCGCACGCCGAGGTCGCGGAGCTCGTCATGGGCCTTGCGCCCGTACTCGTTGTGACGATCGGAGATCGGCAGGACGACCGCCTGCACCGGCGCCAGCCAGGTCGGGAAGCGACCCGCGTAGTGCTCGATCAGGATCCCGGCGAAGCGCTCCATCGAGCCGAGCAGCGCCCGGTGGATCATCACCGGCCGGTGCGCTTCGTCGTCGGCCCCCGTGTAGTAGAGGTCGAAGCGCTCCGGCATCTGGAAGTCGAGCTGGCAGGTGCCGCACTGCCAGGAGCGGCCGAGCGCGTCGGTGATGTGGAAGTCGATCTTCGGCCCGTAGAAGGCGCCGTCGCCGGGATTCAGCTCGTACTCACGGCCCTGCGAGGAGAGCGCCTCGGCGAGCGCCGCCTCCGCTCGCCCCCACTGCTCCTCGGTGCCCATCGACTTCTCCGGCCGGGTCGAGAGCTCCACTTTCACGTCGTCGAAGCCGAAGCGCGCGTAGAGCTCGTCGATCGCCTCGCAGATCGAGGCGACCTCGGCGGTGATCTGGCCCTCGGTGCAGTAGACGTGGGCGTCGTCCTGGGTGAAGGCGCGCACCCGCAGCAGGCCGTGGAGGACGCCCTCGCGCTCGTTGCGACTGACCCGGCCGAACTCGGCGAGCCGCAGCGGCAGCTCGCGGTAGCTGTGGCGATCGGAGCCGTAGACGAGGCACGCGCCGGGGCAGTTCATCGGCCGCAGCGCGTAGCGGCGGTCGTCGTCCTGCATGAAGTACATCTCGTCCTTGTAGTTGTCCCAGTGGCCGCTGCGGTGCCAGAGCCCCTCGTCGAGCACCTGCGGCGTGGCGATCTCTTTGTAGTCGCGCTTGCGCAGCTGGTCGCGCACCTCGGTTTCGATCAGGCGCAGGAGCGTGGTCCCGTTGGGCAGCCAGAAGGGCATCCCGGGGGCCTCCGGGCGGAGCATGAAGAGATCGAGCTCCGGCCCGATCCGGCGATGGTCGCGCGCTTCCGCCTCGGCGATCAGCTCGAGGTGGGCCTCGAGGTCCTTCTTCGAGAAGAAGGCGGTGCCGTAGATGCGGGTCAGCTGCTCGCGGTGCTCGTCGCCGCGCCAGTAGGCGCCCGCGACCGAGCTCAGCTTGATCGCCTTGATCCGCGCGGTCGAGGGCGAGTGCGGGCCGCGGCAGAGGTCCTCGAAGTCGCCGTTCCTGTAGAGCGAGACGGTTTCCACGCCTTCGTCGCGGACCAGGTCCTCGATCAGCTCGACCTTGAAGCCTTGGCCCTGGGAGCCGAAGATCTCGATCGCCTCGCCGACCGGGACGTCGCGGCGGGAGAAGTGCTCGTCGGCGGCGATGTGCTTCTCCATCGCCTTTTCGATCTTCGGCAGGTCGTCCTCGGTGATCCGGACGCCCTCCGGGAACTCGAAGTCGTAGTAGAAGCCCGACTCGATCGACGGGCCGATCGTCACCTTGGTGCCCGGGTAGAGCTCGGTCACCGCCTCGGCCATCACGTGGGCGGCGTCGTGGCGGATCAGCTCGAGGCCCTCGGGATCGCGGTCGGTGACGATCGCCACCTCGGCGCCGCGCTCGGGCAGCGGCGCGAAGAGATCGCGCAGGGCGCCGTCGACCTTGATCGCCAGCGCCGCCTTCGCCAGCCCCGGCCCGATCGCCGCGGCGGCGTCGGCGCCGGTCGCCCCGGCGGGCAGCTCCAGCGGCTTGCCGTCGGGCAGGGTGACGAGGATCTTGTCGGTCGCGGCCTCCACGGGAGGCAGGATACGTGCATCCCCGCGTGGACACACCCGAGTAACAGTCGATGACTACCGGGCGGGGCCTTGACGGGCCTGCCGCACGGCGATCAGCGGACAGACGCTCTGTTCCGCGATCGGACCCTTCACTTCCCAAAGCACGTATGGCTTGGCCACCTTGCGCAGTCGCAGGGCCTCGAACGGCGGCTTGTGGCGCGAGCCCTCGACGACCACGTAGCGGACCCCTGGCGGCGGCTTCCCGGCGGCTTCTTCGCGCGTCTCGATGCAGACCCGCCCGCCGCGCAGCTCCCAGGCGATGTAGTTGGTCCCGTGGTCGTCTTCGAGCAGCTCCTGGGAGGCGAGAACGACGGTCGACCCGTCGGCGACCAGCGGGCGCAGCCGGGTGAGCGAGGACGAGTAGGTCCCCGGGCCGACGGGAGCGTTGGCAAGCGCGAGCGCCGAGCAGAGGCCGGCGGCGCCGAGGAAGAGAACCGCAGCCGCAAGCGCGATCTGAGGCCGACGCCCTTGCGTGGTTCCTTTTCCGTCTATACGGCGGGAAAGGAACCACGGAACCTCGCGCGCCAGCGGCAGGAGGATCGTCAGGGCGCAGAGGGGCGCGGCGATCTCGATCGCCTTTGCCGCCGTGTAGGCGGTGCCGCCGACCCGGGCAGCGAGGTAGGCGACCGCGGCGACGGCAAGACCGGAGAGGACGACCGTCTCGCGCCGCTTCCAGCAGGCCCAGATGCCGTAGAGCAACAGCACGGTGGCGAACGCGGCACCGAGGTAGTAGGCGGCAGCGGGGACCGCGCCGTCTCCAGGCGCCAGACGGAAGTCCCCCGACGGCCAGATCCCGAGCGCCTCGAACGGCGAGATCTGCCCGAACAGGTTGCCGAGCCCGGGCCCGTTGGGGTCGAAGGTTTCGAACTTGTGGAAGTCGATCATCCGGCCGATCTCGGGGGCGATCAGGATGACCAGGACAGCGACCGCGATCAGGGCGGGCCGGGTCAGAGCAGTGGGCAGGCGGCGAGCACGCAGGAGCTCCACCACGCCCCAGACGATCGCCGTCCCCAGCAGCCAGAGGAGTCCTGGGAAGCTGTAGACGTAGACAGTGCCGACGGCGACCAGGGCCAGGGGGACGAAGCGGAACTGGGATTCGACCGGCTCCCGCGTCGCCTCGCGGAGGGCGAGGACGAAGCCGAGGAGCAGGAAGGCCTCGATCGTCTCCTTGAAGGCGCCCTGGGCGAAGTAACTAGCCACCACATAAGCGAGGCCGACCACCAGGGCCGCCGCCGTGCGCGGCAGCGGTCGCAGCTCGCGGAAGGCCCCGAGCGCGGTCAACGGGGCCAGCACCGCGACCGCCACGGTCAGCCCGCTGAACCCCTTGACCAGACCGATGTCGAGGCCCTTGTTGAGGGCGACGACGATCGAGTGCGGGCCGAGCGGGTAGCCCTGGCGGATCAGCTGGCCGGAGTGGCCATGGGCGAGCTGGTCGGCGGCCAGCAGGTGCTGCGACATGTCCGGGTTGAAGCTGGTGCCGAGGATCCCGAAGTGCCCTTCGACGATGAACGGCAACGACGCCCCGAAGCCGGCGAGGATGACGACCGGCCAGCCCTCGCCGAAGGCCTCCCTCCACCCCGCGCCGCTCCCCTGCAGGTAGGCGGCGGAGCCGGCGACCAGCGCGAGGACGACGATCGCCGAGATCGATCCGTGGCCGGGCAGGCGCACCGTCGCCCAGCAGACCGCGCAGAGGATCGCCAGGCCGACCGGGCCGGAGGCCCAGGACCAGCGGCGGCGGCCGCAGAGGGTGATGACCGCCTGGCCGATCGCCAGCGAGGCGACGCAGATCGCGAGGGCGGCTGCATAGGTGCCGATCACAGGGGGGCGAGCCTAGACTCTGAAGATGATGGCGTTCGCCCCGCCCGCTCGACATCTCCTGCGTGCCAAGGACCTCGCCGACGCACGCTACGCGGAGCCGCTCGGGGTCGAGGAGATGGCCGCGGCGGCGGGACTGTCCCGCGCCCACTTCAGCCGCGAGTTCCGCCGCGCCTTCGGCGAGTCCCCGCACTCCTACCTGTTGACGCGCCGACTGGAGCGGGCGGCGGCCCTCCTGCGCAACACCGATCGCTCGGTCGCCGAGGTCTGCCTCGACGTCGGGCTGACGAGCGTCGGTTCCTTCACGACGAGCTTCAAACGCACCTTCGGCAAGACGCCGACCGAGTACCGGGCCTCCTTCCCACCCGCCTCCGCCTTCGCCGTCGTCCCCGGCTGCGTGGTGCGCGCCAACGCCCGTCCGCGAAAGCGCACGTTTCGAGAAGACAGCCCGGCGGACGACTCCTAGAGTCGATCCATCGCTGCTGAGTAGACACCGAACTCACCAAACGGAGGACGAGATGAGAATCGCGAACGCGCAGTTGTGGGTGCAGGACCAGGAGGAGGCGCTGGCCTTCTGGACGGAGAAGGTCGGCTTCGAGGTGCACGCCGACGTGACCCTGGAGGAGATGGGCGACTTCCGCTGGCTGACGGTGGGCCCGCCCGGGCAGGAGGACGTCTCGATCGTGCTGATGGCGGTCCCGGGCGAGCCGATGGTCGACCAGGTGACGCAGGCGCAGATCCGCGACCTCGCCGCCAAGGGGTTCGCGGGCACGGTGTTCCTGAGCACCGAGAACTGCCAGGCCGATTACGAGGCGCTGGTGTCCCGTGGGGTCGAGTTCACCGAAACGCCGGAAGAGCGGCCCTACGGGATCGACGCCGGCTTCCGCGATCCCTCCGGGAACGCGATCCGGCTCACCCAGGTGACCTGGGCGCTGACCTCCTGAGGAGGCGGCGCTGAAAAGCGGGCGGGGCGGTCGGGCGAAGGCCGCCCCGCTAATTGCCTTCTTCGCCGGGAGACTTCTTCTTTTTGTTCGACGACTTGCCGTTCGCGCCGCCCTTGGAGCCGCCGGCCTTCTTTTCGAGCTTCTTCAGTTCCTTTTCGAGCTTCTTCTTCAGCGGCTTCGGCAGGTTCTTGCTGTGCAGCCGTTGGCGCAGCGCTTTGATCTGCTTGTGAAGGATCGGCTGGGCGGCGGTCGGCGTCGCGTTGCCAGGCTGGGCCGCCTTGCCGTTGTTGTCGGAGCCGCCGGAGAGGAGCAGGGCGACGACGACGATGACCAGGACCAGGCCGGCGAGCACCATGCCGACGCCTTTGGCGCCTCTGGCCTGGATCGACTGCCGCAGCTTGACCAGCTGCGGCGGCGGCGCTTCGCGCTCGCCCTCACCTGACCCGCCACCGGCCGCCGCGGCGGCGGACTCGGCGGTGTGGACGTGTTCGGTCCACTGCTCGCCGTCCCACCAACGGAGGCCCTGGCTGCTTGGATCGTCGTACCAGCCGGCCGGGATCCCCGACCCGCCCGGCGTCTCGGTCGAGTTCACGCCGCGATTATGGCGATTTGCGGACAGGAATTTGTGAACTGCCGTTACAACTCTTTTGCATCCTTATGAAAAAGGTCGGGATTCGACCCAGGCGAGCGCCCGCGCCTCGAGTTCCCTGATGAAGGCCTCCTTGCCTGCCATATAGGCGATCCGGTCCTCCGGGTGGCGCCGGGCCGACTCGCGCTTGACCGCCTCATAGCGGGCGGCCTCGTCCGGGTGGGCGCGGAGGTGGTCGCGGACGGCAAGGTGGCGCCGCTCTTCGAAGCTTCCGGCAAGGCAGACGTGCAGATGATGGGTGCGCGGCCGCTCCGGCGGCTTGCCGAAGAAGTGGTACTCGGGCGCGGTCGCGAAGGGGACGAAGAGGTAGCCGATCGCCTCCAGCGGATCGACGTAGGCGGCCCGCGGCTCGAGCGCCGCGACCGATACCTGCAGGTCGACGATCGGCTTCGCCGCCAGCCCCGGCACCGAGGTCGAACCGACGTGATCGAGTCGCACCGCCAGGCAGCCGAGCGCCGCCGCCACCCGCATCAGCTCACGCTCGGCCGCCGCCGGCCAGGCCGGGTCGTAGTCGACGATCCGCACCGCCGGGTCCCGCTCCGCCGGCCAGTTGCAGCCCTGCTCGTCCGCCATCCCCCGGACCATAGAACGGAAAAGGGCCCCGAAGGGGGCCCTCGTTTTCCGAAGGACGTGCCACCAGCGACTTCGGTGTCGCGGGCTCGTCGGTCCTCAAGCCTGATGAAGTTTCGGCCGTCGGTTTTTCGACGACATGCCAATAACCCCTGCTCCAGGGAAAAGTTGCACTTCCAGGGCAAACGGGCCCCCTTCGGCGACCCCGCGCCCGGTCCGCGTCGCTGCTACATTCCGGCGCCCCGGGCGTTTAGCTCAGTTGGGAGAGCGCCAGCTCGACAAGCTGGAGGTCACTGGTTCGAGCCCAGTAACGCCCACTCGCCCCCGGGAAGGCCATCGCCGGCTCCGCCGCCCGAGTTGACGATCACCAGGTGGGTCCGCAGCGCCAGGCCGAGCAGTTCGCGGTCGTAGCCCCGTTGCGGGTCGAGTCCGGTCAGCTGCCGGATGCGCCGCAACCGGTTCGCCACCGTGTGGCGATGGGTGAGGAGGCGGGCGGCGGCGGCGTTCATGTTGCAGTTGGCGTGCTGGTAGGCCCAGAAGGTCGCCTGCAGGCGGTCGCCCTCTTCGGCGTCGCGGCGCACCAGATCCCCGACCGTACGCCGGCAGAACTCACGCATGCGCGCCGGCTGGGAGGCGTAGGCGCCGTAGATGATCCGCACGTTGTCCCAGGTGGCGCGATCGGTGTCGCGCACGTCGGCACGCCGGCAGAGCACCAGCAGGGTCCGCGCTTCGTCGAGTGACTGGCGAGCCTGACCGGGGTCGTCATAGGGGAAGGAATGGGCGCGGGCGACCCGACCGCCGAGCCGCGCGGCCAGGGCCTCGGTGTCGAGCTCGGTCCCGGGGACGAGCGCGTAGGTGGTCCCGTCGACCGCCTCGACCAAGGCGCCCGAGTGGACCTCGACCAGCGCCGCGCCGATCTCCTCACGACCACCGTCGCGCGGCCCACCGGCGCAGACGGCGACGAAGCCGCCGCGCAGGTCGCAGCCGAGCAGCGCGGCGCGCCTGACGACCTCCGCCGCCGCCACCCGCCGGCCGGCAAGCAGATCGGCGATCAGCCCCACGGCCTTGTCGCGGCGTACCTGGTCGCGGGTGTTCAGGATCGCGATCCCGGTCAGCGCCGCCCGCGCGGCGCTCCGCAGATGCTCGACGCCATCGGGCCCGAGCTCACCACGGGCGATCACGGCACCCTGAGTTTCCCCGTCGACCACGATCGGCGCGACCTCGCTCACCCCGGCCGGCCAGGGCGGCAGGCGACCGGCGACGAGAGCGGCGGCAAAGCGCTCCGTCTCCGAGCCCCCCGATCCGTCCGACCCGGGACGCGGGACGAGCACCTCGACCTCCGCCCCGGTCAGCTCGGCGGCGATCGCCGCCACCCGGCGGAAGCCTTCGCCGGCCAGCAGCGCCTGCACCATCCGGTCATGCGCGGACTCTGAGTTGGGACCTGCCAGGTGGTCGGGCGCGGACGGGCGCATCGCGGAATCCTAAGCCCGCTTTCAAGCCCTCCCAAAGTTGACGATGGACCAGGTGTCGAGCCCTCGGCGCGCGGCGTTCGACCCGCTGTCGAGCCTGGGCGCGCTCTTGGGACCGATGTCCAAACAGGGTCCGCCCGGCTCTATCCACACGGATAAGGAAACGGCCCCACGAGCGCGGCGATCCTCCTCCGGCCCTGACCTCACTCGCGATCTGGAGAGCCCGTTGACCGCATCACTCCTCCCTGCCTCGTTCCGCCCCCGCCGCGTGCTGCTCGCGGCGCTCGTCGTCCTCTCCCTGCTCCTCGCCGCCGCCCTCGCCGCCGAGGCCACCGGTGCCCGCGCGGCGGCGCCGGTGCTCGACCTCGAACACCTGAGCGGCGCCGAAGAGGAGGCGATGCTCGAAAAGGGCGAAGTCACCTCGGTGGAGCTGGTCGAAGCGTACGCGGAACGGATCACCGCGCTGAACAAGGCGGGGCCGGGCCTGAACGCGGTCACCCAGATCAACCCCGACGCGATCGCGGAAGCCGAAAAAGCCGATGCGCTCCGCCTCGAAGGCAAGAGCCTCGGGCCGGCGATGGGGCTGCCGATCCTGCTCAAGGACATCATCGACGCGACGCCGATGTACACCTCGGCGGGCGACTGGGCGCTGCGCAACTCGTTCCCGGAGAAAGACTCCGGCGTCGCCAAGCAACTGCGCGCGCACGGCGTCGTCATCCTCGGCAAGCTCGGGCTCTCCGAGTGGGCCAACAGCTTCGGCTCGCAGCCGTCGGGCTTCAGCAACCTGACCGGCCAGGTCCTCAACGCGAACGACACCGCGCAGGGGCCGAGCGGGTCCTCCTCCGGTTCGGGCGCGGCGGGCGACGCGGCGCTGGCGGCGCTGACGATCGGCACCGAAACCTCGGGCTCGATCATCAGCCCCTCGACCGCCCAGAGCCTGGTCGGGCTGCGGCCGACGCTGGGACTCGTCCCCGGCTACGGGATCGCCCCGATCGACGCCTCCCAGGACACCGCCGGGCCGATGGTGCGGACGGTGACCGACGCGGCGATGACGCTGCAGTCGATCGCCGAGATCCCCGGCACCGACCCCGAAGCAAACGCCGAGTACGAAGGGATCATGGGTCCCGAATGGCTCGAAAACGGCGACATCATCCCGGCCCCGTTCTCGACCCTGCCGAACTACCTGGACGCGCTCGACCTGAGCTTCGTGAAAGGCAAACGGATCGGCTACAACGGCAACGAATGCACGCCGCAGCCGACCTGCACCCCGACCGACACCCAGAAAGCCGTGCAGAAAGCCAAAGAAGTGCTGGAAGCGGCAGGCGCGATCATGGTGCCCGACGCGGTGACCGAAGTCGGCACGCTCGAATCGCTGCCGTCGGGTTACGAGCAGCACGCGACGATCGACTCCTACTACGCCCACCTCGGCGAGAGCGTCCCGATCAAGAACCTGAAAGAGGAGGTGGCGAGCGACGACACCAACCCGCAGGAGGGCGAGAAGGACGGGATCAAAACCCACCGCAGCGAGTCGGAAACGCCGATCCGCGGCGAAGGCGCGCTGGGTGACGAAAACGCCAAAAAATACGAAGAAATCCTCCCCAAACGGAAGGCGAAATACCACGCCGCGATCGAAAAAATGATGAACGAACCGAGCGGCGGTGGCGGTCCCGTGATCGCCGTCATCGGCTCGGTCCCGAGCGGGCCGCAGGCGGGCCTGCCGCAAATCGTGGTGCCGATGGGCTACACGCCGAGCCAGCGCCGCAACATCGGCGTCAGCGTCAACGGCGGCGCCTTCGACGAGTTCGACCTGCTCGGAGTCGCCTACGTCCTCGAACAGGGCACGAAGCTGCGCAAAGGAGTCGGCGACGTCAACCCCGCCGCCTACCGCTGCGCCCACACCGCGATCCCCGAGCCGTTCGCCGCTCGCGGCCACTGCAACCCCGACTCCCAGTCGACCGAGGCGCTGCTCGGTGGAGAAGAGACGATCCTCCCGTTCTCGCTGGAAACGACCTCGGCGGGCGAACTCGAGGAAATGATGGAAGCCGGCGAACTGACCTCCGAGGAACTGGTCGAGGCCGAGCTGACGCGGATCGCCTTGACCAACGCGGACGGCGTCGCGGTCCAGTCGGTGCGGGCGATCGCGCCGGCCGCGCTGGCCGATGCGAAAGCCGCCGAC
>Ga0081455_10007233_pt1 | contig 11723 bp, 8 predicted proteins | sample TabmetS3T2R1_FD_70207 | JGI IMG/M metagenome (GOLD analysis project Ga0081455, IMG submission 70207) | Tabebuia heterophylla rhizosphere microbial communities from the University of Puerto Rico - S3T2R1 | ecosystem: Host-associated > Plants > Roots > Rhizosphere ...
GCGCAGCTTGCAGGATGTCGCCCTGCATGTGCGCGACGACAAACTGGTTGCCTGGGGCTGGGCGCCGGGAGCGGATCGGGAGCCGGCGCCGGGCTCGGCGGAGGAAACATACAAGGCGATCGAGAATTGGATGGCGGCGGGCGCGCCCTGTCCGGCGCAGCTCTAACACATCAAAGTTTCTGACTATTTTGCGCCGCAACTTTGGGGTAGAAGCGCGCTTCGCCGTTCACGGCGATTTGAATAGGGCCATGCGCGCACCCATATCGGCCGCGCGCCCGGGAGTCGGAAGCGCCGACCTCGCCAGGTCCACAACGGAAAAATGACGATGCCGAAAATCAGGTTTCACAAGCTTGCCGCCATTGTTGTGCTCATCGGCTTCGCCGCCTGGATGGGAACGGGCGAGTTTTCGTCCGTAGGCAGCAGCGCTGCCGCCGACGATCAGAAGGCCGCGGACGCTTCCAAGGCCAAGCAGCCGGACGCCAAGCCGAAGGCGGCCGAGGCCGAGCCGAAGGCGCCGCTGCGCACGGTCGCGGTGGTGACGCCGCCATCCCGCTCGAGGTGGATCTGGCCGCTGAACGTCGGGGTCTTCTGGCCGGACCAGCCGAACCAGAGCCCCGAGGATTCCCTGAGGGCGGCCAGCAAGGCGACGGCGATCAACAGGGCGGCGACGACTGCGAACGTGAGCGGATCGGTCGCGCTCACGTCGAAGAGCAGATGAGCGATCAGCCTGGTCAGAGCCAAGGCGCCCGCGAGCCCGACGGCGACTCCGAGCGACACAAACCTCATTCCCTGCCCGATGATTAATCGCAACACGTCCTTGACCTGCGCCCCGAGCGCGATCCGAACGCCGATCTCCGGGACGCGTTGAGTCACTGCGTATGCGGTCACGCCGTAGACGCCCAGCGCCGCCAACAGCAGCGCGGCGAAGGCGAAGGCGCTGAAGAGAGACAAAGAGAAGCGGCGACGGTCGAGCGAGGAGGAGAAGATTTGATCGAGCGTGCGGAAGTTGACGGGCACGTCGCGATTTATGGATTGGACGACGTTTCGCAGCGCCGGGATCAGCGATTCAGGCTCTACCTGCGCGCGAACCACGACGGCGAAGTCCCAGGCCTGGCGCGGCCGCTGCAGATAATGGACGTAAACGGTCGTCGCGATCTTCTTGTCCAGCCCGTATTCACGCACGTCGCCGACGACGCCGACGATGCGCAACAAGTGTTGGTCACCGTCCATATTGCCGTATTGAATCGCGTGGCCGATCGGGTCTTCGTTCGGAAAATGGCGGCGCGCCAACGCTTCGCTGATCAACGCGACCTGTTCCGTGTTGGGGCCGTCGGTCTGATCGAAGAGCCTCCCGCGCAGAAGCCGGACGCCCATCGCGTCGAAATAACCCGGACTGGCGACGCGAAATTCTCCGTAGCCCTTCAGGGCCTCATTGTCGTCAATCAGAAACCCGCCGTCCGCTCCCCCGCCGGTCATCGGCAGACCGTTCACGCCGCCGATCGCCGTGACGCCGGGCAGCGCGCCGGCGCGCTCGATCAGTTGTTGATAAAAACTCGCCCGGCGCCGGGCCGAGTCTTCACCTCCAAATTCGGGCGGCGACATCTCTATCGCCACGGCGCTCTCGGTTCTGAAGCCGGGATCGACCTGCAAGAGCTTAAGAAAGCTCCTGACCAGCAGCCCCGCGCCGACCAGCAACACCAGCGTCAAGGCCACCTGCGCCGTCACCAGCGATCCGCGTAATCGCTGGCTCGAGGCGCCCGCCGATTGGGCGCGACCGCCCTCTTTCAACCGCTCGCTCAGATCGCGACCGCCGAAGCGAAGGAGCGGCAGCAAGCCGAGCGCGACCGCGACCAGCGACGAAAGGGCAAATGTGAAGACCAGGGCGCGGGCATCGACGCCGATCTCATCGGCGCGCGGCAATTTCCCCTGATTTAAATTGATCAGCGCGTCCACGCCCCAGAAAGAGATCAACACGCCCAAGGCCCCGGCCGTCAGCGCCAGCGCCAGATTTTCGACGATCAACTGACGCGCCAGGCGCCAACGGCTCGCGCCCATTGCCGCTCGCACAGAGAACTCGCGTTGGCGCGCCGTAACCTGCGCCAGGACCAGATTGGCGACGTTGGCGCATGCGACGAGCAGCAGAAACGCCACCGCCGCCATCATCGCCAGCAAGCTCTGCCTCGCCTCGCCGACCAGCGACTCCTGCAGCGACGTCGCGGCCATATCAACCATATCAATATCCGTGACGTTCTCCTGTCTGAGTTGTTTGCCGATCGCGCTCAAATCGGCGCGCGCCTGCTCCGGAGTCACGCCGTCGCGCAATCGCGCAATCACGCGCTTGCCGTGCGACGTGCGCGAGGGCGACGAAGGGTGAGGCTCAATCGGCAGCCAGACTTCCACCTCGTTGGGAAAGTTGAACCCGCGCGGCATGACGCCGACGACCGTGTAGCTCATATTTCCGATGCGAAGCGGCGACGCCGCCAAATCCACTCGCCCGCCGAGCAGCCGCCGCCAATAGCCATAGCTAACCACCGCGACCGGACTGGCGCCGGGCTTGGATTCTTCCGCGAGGAAGCCGCGCCCGATTTCAGGCTGCGCGCCCAACACTCTGAAGAAATCCTGCGACACGTAAGCGCCTCGCGCCCGAACCGGCTCGCTGCCGCCCAGGATCGTGACTAAAAACGCGACGTATTCAGCCGCCCCGTCGAGAGTCTTATTGCGCGCCCGCAGGTCGAAAAAGTTCGGCTCGGCGAATGTCCTCTGACCGCCCTTCGCATCCACCTCGCTGACGCTGATGATCCGCTCCGCTCGCGGAAACGGGAGCGAACGCCACAACACCGCGTCGACGACGCTGAAAATAGCCGTGCAGGCGCCGACGCCGAGCGCCAGCGATAAAACCGCCACTATCGTATAGGCGGGCCGCTGCCAGAGAATTCGCAACGCATATTTGAAATCGCGCCAAATCATTTTGATTGTTTCTCCTCAGAAAACGCTCCACGCAGGCGCCGAATTTATTCGTCACGTGATCGTGACGTGACGAATAAATTCGGCGCCTGCGTGGAGCGTTTTCATAGTTTCAGGGTGTCGCTCATTGCGACATGAACGACTCCTTCGTAAATAGTCCCCTCCCGTTATTGGCCATACGCTCACTGGTTTTGTCTTGCGAAAATCACGTTGCGAATCTGTGGCGCCCGGAGCGAAAAGCCGCTGATCTTTCTCCACGCATCGCGTTGAAACACGGACTGCCAGACGCCATTCGACTTACTCGCGCCTGAGGGCGACCAGCGGGTCCACTTTCGTCGCCCGACGCGCCGGAATCCAGCAAGCCAGTAGCGCCACTAAGCCAAGCAACAACGCGATCAGACCGAAGGTAATTGGATCGGTCGCGCTCACGCCGAAAAGCAATGTGGACATCAAGCGCGTCAGCGCGAATGCGGCGGCCAGCCCCGCGGCCACGCCAATCAATGTCAAGAGCATCCCATGTCCTATCACCAGCCGCAGCACGTCATACCGTCCCGCGCCCAGCGCCATCCGAATGCCGACCTCGTGTGTGCGTTGCGTGACCGAATAACTTAGAACGCCGTAGATGCCGACTGCGGCCAACAACATCGCCACCGACGCGAAAACGCCGAGCAGCAGCATGGAAAACCGCTGTTGCGAGATGGAAGTTGAAAGAATCCTGTCGAGCGTCTTGACGTTGGCGATGGGCTGCTCTTTATCAATCTGCAAGACCGCGTTGCGAATCGCCGCGGTCAGGTTGGCAGGGGCGCCCGTCGTGCGCGCGACCAGCGTCATGTAAGAAAAAGTCTGCTGCGTGTAAGGCTCGTAAGTCTGCAAGGGCGTCGCCTGATCCAGGCCGTACTGTTTCACATCTCCCACGACGCCTATGATCTCGTACCAGTCCGGATTGGGATTGTCGTCTCCGGTGTCAAACGTGATGCGTTTGCCGACGGGGTCTTCATCCGGGAATAAACTCTTCGCCATCGTCTCGTTGATGACGGCGACATGCGGCGAGTCTTTGGCGTCGCGCTCGGTTAACAGTCTGCCGCGAAGCAGCGGAATGCCCATCGCTTTGAAATAATCGGCGCTCACCGAGTAAAAGTTCGTGCTCTGGCCCGCGCCCGGCGGCAGCGGCGGACGGCCCTGTATCTTGAAGGCCAGCACGTAATCGCCGCCCAGGGGCATGGAGTGGCTCGCGCCCGCGGCCTGCACGCCCGGCAAGGCGCTGACCTTTTCAAGAAGTTGTCGGAAGAAGGCGACCCGCTGATTTTCTTCTGGGTATTTGCTTCGCGGCAGCGAAACCGACAGCGTCAGCGCGTTGTCGGGATTAAAGCCAGGGGCGACCTTCTGCAATCGCCAGAAGCTTTTGATGAGCAAGCCGGCGCCAACCAGAAGAGCCAGCGCCGATGCGACCTCTAGCGTGACCAGCGCGCTGCGGACGAGTTGGCGTCGCCCGCCTTCGGTCGAACCGCGTCCCGCGTCTTTCAACGTCTCGTTCAGGTTCGGCCTGGAGGACTGCAGCGAGGGGACGAGCCCGAAAACCAATCCCGTCAGCAACGTGATCGCGGCGGTGAAAGCGAGCGCGCGCCCATCGAGCGACACGTCACTCATACGCGGCAGGTCCTGCGGCGCCAGCTTCAACAATAAGTACGTGCCCAATTGGGCCAACAACAACCCCGCCGCCCCGCCGGCGGCCGAAAGCAACACACTCTCAGTCAACAGTTGGCGGATGATCCGCGCCCGGCCCGCGCCGAGCGCGGCGCGAATGGCGATCTCTTTTTGCCGTTCGGTGGCGCGCGCCAACAGCAGGTTCGCCACGTTGGCGCAGGCGATCAACAGAACGAAAGCGACCGCCACGAGCAGGACCAGTAAGGCCGGTTTGATGTCTCGGACAATGGATTCCAGCAACGGCATGAGCTTTACGCTCCAACCCGTATTGGTTCCGGGGTATTGCGCGGCCAGCCGCCCCGCAATTGCGATCATCTCCGCGCGCGCCTGATCCACAGTGACGCCGGGCCTGAGTTGTCCGACGACCGAGATGTAATGACTGCCATGACTCTGGGCCTCCTGAGCGGTGAACGCCGACGGCGTCCAAAGGTCCGGGTTCCCGCCGAATCGAAAGGTCGCGGGCATCACACCGATTACGGTGTAACTCTGGCCGCTGAGAGTGATGGTCTGATTCAAGATTTTGGGATCGCCGCCGAACCGCCGCTGCCACAAGCCGTGGCTGAGCAGCGCGACGTTGGCGCGTCCGGGTTGATCTTCTTCCGGCAAAAAGACCCGCCCTATCTGCGGCTGCGCGCCGAGCAAGGCGAAAAAACCGTCGGTGACGCGCAAGCCCATTACCTGCTCCGGATCGCCTTCGCCGATCAGGTTGAACGAAGCGCCACGTAATGAAACCAGCCGCTCAAAGACGGTGTTCTGCCGCTTCCAATCAAGGAAGTTACCCGGCGAAACAGAGAACTCCGGGAATTGCGGCAACTTCATTTCGCGGATCATCACCAGCCGATCCGGCTCCTTTAAAGGCAGCGGTCGCAACAGAACGGTGTTCACGACGCTGAAAATCGCCGTGTTCGCCCCGATGCCGAGCGCCAGGGTGATGACGGCGACCAAAGTAAAGCCGGGACTCTTCAGCAACATTCGCGCGCCGTAGCGCAGGTCTTGCCATAGCGTTTGCATAATTTCTCCGGACAACGAGGTTAAGAATTGTTGGGTATATGGAACGACCTCTATTTAATATCCAAACATCGTGCCATTGCGGCAGCGAGACTAACTATTGGGATCAAGCGATTTGGGCGCCCATTTGCTGTAAAGAGATCGCTTCGAGTGTGCGCTTCTGGGATAGATGAATCCCAAAATCGGATTAGACGCATTGCCCCTCCATCGGGCCGGTCATATATTCCGTGGCATTCCGAATCAGTACCGCGAGCGGCAGCGAGCGCTCTGGTTCGTCAAGCCAGGCTCGCTGCCGCTCGCGGCGCTGATCTACAGGTTCTCTACAATAAACTTTAGCATCATCTCGCGCATGTGCCTGACCAGGCGAGAATCGGTCACCCCGTGGCGGGATTTCGGGTAGGTCATGAACTCGAATTGCTTGCCGGCCTTTTGCAACTCGTAAATGAACTGGATCGAATTCTGCATATGCACGTTGTCGTCAACCGTGCCGTGAATCAGCAGCATCTTGCCGTTGAGATTCTTCGCGGCTTTGATCACCGAGCTTTTCTCGTAGCCTTCGGGGTTGTTCTGCGGCTTGGCCATGTAACGCTCGGTGTAGATCGTGTCGTACAGGCGCCAGTCGGTCACCGGAGCGCCGACGATCCCGATCTTCCACGCGGTCGAATGTGTCATCGCGAACGAGGTCATATAGCCGCCGTAGCTCCAACCATTCAGCCCGATGCGCGAGCCGTCAACATAAGGTAATGTCTTCAGGTAGGCCACGCCGTCTTCCAGATCGCGCAGCTCCAGCTCGCCAAGGTTCTTGTAAATGGGCCAGGCCGATTCTATGCCTTTTCCGCTGGCCGAGCGGTTGTCGCAAATCCAGACGATATAGCCTTTCTGCGCCAACAGTTGATGCCACATATAGTCGCGTCCCCAGGCGTTGCGAACCTGCGGAGCGTGCGGACCGCTGTAGGTGTGCTGGAAGACCGGGTACTTCTTCTTCAGATCGAAATCCGGCGGTTTGATCATCATCGCTTCCATCACAAACCCGTCGCGCGTCTTGACCTGCAGAAATTCCGGCTTGCTCAGTTTGTACTGCGAGAGCGCGGCGACTTTGTTTTCGTCAATCACGCGGACGAGCTTACCGTCTGATGAATAGAGACGAACCTGTGGAGGCGTCGTCGCGTCGCTCCACGTGTCGATGAAATGGCTGAAAGAGGGATTGAAGTTGGCGTTGTGCGTTCCCGGCGCTTCGGTCAATCGTCGCAAACCGCTACCATCTAGTTTGATTCGATAAACGTCGCCGCCGATGTGGCTCCGTTCGGTACCTGAAAAATAGACCCAGCCGTTCGTCTCATCAATGCCGTGCAATGTCCGCGCCTCCCACTTACCCGATGTGAGGCTTTGGTCATTGTCAGAGGCGTACTGGTAGATGTGCTCCCAGCCTGTGCGTTCGCTCAGCCAGAGGTACGAGCCGTCCTTCAGCCAGTACGGGCCGTGATCATCATCCGCGTTGACCCACGGGCCTGAAGTTTCGCGGAACGCTGTGGCGACTTTGCCCGTCGCGGGATCGGCGAAGTTCAAATCCATCCAGGTCTGCTCGCGGTCGCTGATCGAAAAGACAATCTTCTTGCCGTCGGGCTTCCAATTCACTCGCGCGATCAGCGGCTCGACAGATTGATATTTGGACAAATCCATCCATCGCGTCGCTCCGCCCGCGACGTTGACCACGCCGAGTCGAACCGTAGGATTCGGCGCCCCCGATTTCGGATAGGCGTAAACTTCCAGGCTCTGCGGATTCGGGACCTGATCGACGATGGTGAAGTCCTTGACCTGCGATTCGTCGAGTTGCAGATATACTATCTTCGACGCGTCGGGACTCCAACAGTAGCCTTTGAAATTGCCGCGCCCGTAAAGCTCCTCCTGATAGACCCAATCGAGCCGGCCGTTGAACAGCTTCGGATTGCTGTCCAGCGTCAACGGCCGTTCGCGCCGCGTGGCTATGTCGACGACGTGGATGTTGTAGTTCCTGACGAAGCTGACCATCTTTCCGTCAGGGCTGAACTCTTCGACGAACTCCTCGTCGGCGCTGTTGGTCAGCCGGACGGCCTCGCCACTTCCGAGTCTGTAGTAGAAGAGGTCGTTCGCGCAATTGATCAACAATGCCGCGTGATCATCGCTCAACCGCGGGCTAAGTTCGGCGCGCGCCACGATCTGTTTCGCGTCGCCGGCGCTGACGCCCGGCAATTTGGCGAAAGCGGCTTCCATCTTCGCGGAGTCAAAGAGCGGCGCGGCCTCGCCGGTCAGAGCGTTAACTTTGCGAGCCCCTTGAAGGTAATAGTGGTCGTCGAGCCAGATTAGCCCCGGCGGCGGATTCCCGCTGAAATTGACGCGTTTCTCCGGATCGTAAAGATCGTCGAGCGTGAGCAGCTTGTCTTGAGCCGAAGCCGAGCAATTGATAAACAGAGTTGCGGCGAGAAAGAAGAGGAATCGTGGGCCGGCTCGTAACATTGTTTTAGCCTCCGTCTCATTCGAACAAATCAGGCTGCTCTTTTGTGATGCGGGCGTAAAGCGGCTGGAACTGGAACCAGCCGGCGATCGCGGAACCTACCTGTTGGCAGGTGAGTTTGGCGTTCTCGTGTTCGACCAGTCGCAATTCGCCCGCGGCCTGGGCCAACAACTGCGCATGGCAACTGCGCTCCATCGTAATGAACCACCAGGCGGCCTCGTCGACCGTGCGGCCGACGGTCAGCAATCCGTGGTTTCGCAGGATGACGGCTTTGTATTGGCGGAGCGCGGCGGCGATGCGCTGGCCTTCGACCGGGTCGTAAACCACTCCGGTGTAATCGTCGAAGACGCCGTGGTCTTCATAGAACGCGCAGGCGTCCTGCGTGATCGGGTCGAGCGGGCGCCCCAAGGCCGACCACGATTTGCCGTACATCGAATGCGCGTGGGCGGCGGCCACACAATCGGGGCGCGCCGCGTGAACCGACGAGTGGATGGCGAAAGCGGCGACGTTGACCGCGTATTCGCCCTCGATGACCTCGCCTTTATGGTTGACCAGGACAAGGTCGGAGACTCGAATCTGCCCGAAATCCATGCCGAAAGGGTTGACCCAGAAATGGTCCTGTTTTTCGGGGTCGCGCGCGGTGATGTGCCCCGCGACGCCTTCGTCAAACCCGAATTTGGCGAAGAGGCGGAAGGCGGCCGCCAGCCGCTGTTTCCGATGCAGCCGCTCCTCCTCGACTGAATTGAAAGTCGGCGGCATCGGCAAATTGAAAGGGCGGGATGAGGTGATCATCGCATCATCTGGCACAGGGTTCTCCTTTCATTCAAGCGCGCTGGTAAAAATTCTCAGGTTTAATCGCCTGTCATTGTTCATTGTTCATTGTTCATTGTTCATTTGTCATTTGATATTTGTCATTGCCAGGAAATCACTGGATGTTCATTTTGCATTAACTGACCTGCTCTCCCGCAATGACAAATGACAAATGACAAACATCAAATGACAAATGAACCTTCCTACAAATCTTTCGCCTCACTGCTTATTGGCAATCCACCGCCCCCTCGCGCCGGTAACTCTGGTGCCAGACGTTCGGCGCGTAAGACCTCTCGGTCAACATGGGCTGCCGTCCCCCGTCCAGATCGATGCCTGAGATGGAGAGGCGGTATCTGATCTTGGTCTCGCTCATGACTTCACGCTCGAAGCGTTCGCGCAAACCGGGGTGTACGCCCGGCGATCCAGGCCCGCCGGGTTGGATGTAAGCTTTCGTTTGCAAGCAGAAGGCGCCTTTCTGCTCGTTGAAGAAGACGTAATTCGGGACCAGGTCTACGGAGAAGTTATAGACGACCCCGGCTTTGAAAGTCCCTCTGCCGCCGAAGATCCATTGATTGGATTTCTGCGAGCCGTCCGGCTCCGGCTCCACCGAACCTTTGTGAACGCGCATGCCCAGAGCGCCGGTGAATCCCCGACTGGCTCGTTCGGGGTAAAGAGACGGAAAGGGCGAATAGGAGCCGTCAACGGGAAAGCGGACCGAGTATTTCAGACGGATGCCGATCTGCGCGCCCTTCTCCGAGAGCAGAGGCTCGTCGCTCCAGCTCACGACCTCAGCGCGAATGACCTTGTATTCGCCTTCGACGACGCTCTGATTCCACTCCTGGGGCGCCCAGGCTTGAGCCTGATTGTCTCCCTCAACCGGCGCGCCTTCAGTTCGGGGAACGCCCGCGCCGGACGGGTCGGAGGTCTGAGGCCTGATCAGCCACCCGATCACGCGTTGAAAGCTCTTGCCGCTCGTGTCGCGTCCGCGCGCCGAGACGCGGAAGGGCCGATCCGGCGTGTCCAGGAGCAGCGTGAAGTTGTACGGGATTGAATAATCGCTCTGCCGGAACTTGATCGGCGCAATCAATTCACCCTGCTCGTCGATCAGCCGGAATTCGATTGTATCGATGTTGGAACTCGACGTATGAATTTGCGCGTGCTGCCGCGCGCCGCGAACCGGTTGAAACCTGTCCATTGAATAGACCCCGGCGCGCCCGAAGAATTGAATGCAACACACATGAAGCTCTCCCTGCGTCGTGACCGAAGTCGTAAACTCTCCCGACCCGGACAAACGAATCTTCCACCTGCCGGGCCTCGGGTCCCACAACAGGATCGAGCGTTTCTCCACCGCGCCCTCTTTGGTATTGCTGATCGCGAGGTTCGGCATGTCGGTGGCGAGCGGCCGGTCGGAAGGGCTGACGATCGTCCAGTTGACGCCGCTGGTGGATAGAAGGTTGAACTGCAACTTCCAAACGCCGACCTCGACCGGGACCTCGACCTCGCGAACCTGCGCGGCGAGCTCGCCTGATTGGACCAAAATGTACTGCGCGTTCGGGTCGTCCTGGGCGCAGGCCGACGACGACATGAACGCCGAACAGACCGTGACTGCGGCGAAGACAAGAAGCGACTTCAGACCTGCTTTCAGTAATGTGAACATGCGGTAAAAATCCTCAATGCGTTGAAAACGGAAGTCATGGTACGCGAGCAGGCGTCAGGATAACTGCAACGCGGCGGATTGGGAAGAGGATCGGGGATTGCGGATTGCGGATTGCGGATTGCGGATTGCGGATTGCGGATTGAAGAGATTCTACAATCTAGGTTCCCAGCGGTTTGCGATTTTAGATCGCTGACTGAGATTCAAAAAAATCCGCAATCCGCAATCCGCAATCCGCAATCCCGTTGGTGTTTGCATTTACATCTCAAACGCCATAAAGTTCTCCGCGCTTTTGCCGCCCCAGTTCCGCATATATGAGTGTACGTAATTGACGGCAACAACGTGATCGGAGGGCGGGTCGGATGGCATCGCGATAAACCCGGCTCGCGGCGACTCCTCCTGCATGACTTGGCGAGACTGGCCAGGGCGAAAAAGCTACGGCTGAATGTCGTCTTCGACGGCGCGCCCGATCCGCAATTCCCCGACGGATCAAGTTATCGCGGCGTCAGAATCTTTTACTCGCGACCTGGCTCCGACGCCGACTCGCGCGTCGTCGAGATGGTCGAAGCCGAGCGGAATAAAAAAAGCCTCGTCGTTGTAACCTCGGACAGAAAGCTCACTTCGCGCGTCCGCGCCTGCGGCGCGCGCGTCATGCGATCTGGCGAATTCCGCCGGATGCTGGACGAAACCGTTGAAACCGCCCCTGATCAAGAACCGGACGCGCCAAATATAAAGGATGACGAAATGGATGAATGGCTGCGATATTTCGGCGTCGAAGAATCCGACAGCGGCTAAATCAAACCACATCATATTTCAACATATATCGTATTTCATATTTCATATGCCATATGACATGTGTCATATGGCATATGAAATATGATATGGTTTGACTCCCCTTCGATAATCGGCATAATTTCTCTGTCAGAGTTAGCCCCCCATAGGCTACTGAGGAATTTCGATAATGGCCAGACAAGATTTTCGATACCTGACTTGGCGAGAGGCCCCGTTCAAACGCGCTTATTATCACGCGACTTCACGGATCATCATAGCTCCTCTGCTGATCATAGGACTGATCCTGATAGGGGCCGGCTT
>Ga0081455_10007234_pt1 | contig 11722 bp, 4 predicted proteins | sample TabmetS3T2R1_FD_70207 | JGI IMG/M metagenome (GOLD analysis project Ga0081455, IMG submission 70207) | Tabebuia heterophylla rhizosphere microbial communities from the University of Puerto Rico - S3T2R1 | ecosystem: Host-associated > Plants > Roots > Rhizosphere ...
GTTTTCTCGGCTGCTCGGAGCCTCTGACAACGAGAGAAAAGGGTGCCGGCATTGGAACCCTTACCGGAGCCGGCCTGGGCGCTATTATCGGCAGCGCTACAGGACATGCCGGCGCCGGAGCCGGCATCGGCGCAGGCGTCGGCCGCTCGACACGCGGCTCCGCCACGGCGGGGACGACGACGGGCGGAGGCGGTTCAGGCGGCTCCTCGACCGGAATCTCGACGTTTTCCAGATCCAGGGGCCGCCGGCCCGAGCCGCGGCGCTGCCGGGTCCGCGACCGGGCCTGGTCGACGAGGATCATGCGCATGGCCCGGCCCGCGATCGAGAAGAAATGCGAGCGGTCCTTCGCGGTCCAGCCCGCGCCGCGCGAGAGCTTGAGGTAGGCCTCGTGGACCAACGCCGTAGTCGAGAGCGTGCGCTCGGCCGGCGCGCCCTGGAGCTGGCGGTGCGCGATGCTCCGCAACTCCTCGTAGAGCACGGAGAAGACACGGTCGAGCGCATCCCGGTCGCCGGCTTCCGCGGCGCGCAGAAGCCCCGTGACTTCCTCAGGCGGATTTTCCACGGGCATGAATCTTCGAATTCTATCGGAGCCCGGAATGGACTTCCCCGGCGATCCCGCAGCCGTTAGGATTCACCGCAACTCGGAGGATAAAAGATGCGCCGTTTCCGCTTCGGATTGGGACTGCTGTATCTGCTGGCCTCGCCCGCGGAGGGCGCCACCTTCAACGTCACGTCGGCGGCCGACTCGGGGGCGGGATCGCTGCGCCAGGCGATCACCGACGCCAACACGAATCCGGGCGCCGACACCATCCAGTTCAACATCGTGGGCTCGGGCGTCCAGACGATCACGCCAGCCACGCCGCTGCCGCCGATCACCGATGCGGTGACGATCGACGGCTACACGCAGCCCGGAGCCTCGGCGAACACGAACCCCGTCGGCCAGGGCCTCGACACCGTCCTCCGCATCCAGCTCGACGGCTCGGCGGCTGCGGGAACCGGCCTCGACGTCCGCGCGCCCAACGTCGTGATCCGCGGTCTCGTCATCAACCGCTTCACGCAATTCCAGATCCGCGGCGACGGCGGCTTCGACCATTCGAACCTGGTGATCGAGGGCTGTTTCATCAGCACGAGCCCCGACGGCCTCCTCGGTCATGGCGGAGCCGGAGGAATCGACATCAGCAACCCGAACCTGAGGATCGGCGGACTGACCCCCGGCGCACGCAACCTCATCGCGCCGACGACCGGCGGCACGGTCTCGATCTCGGGCAATGCAGCGGGGGTCATTCAGGGCAATCTCATCGGCACCGACATTTCGGGCGCACGCGCGATCGGGGCCGTCGCCGCCGACTCGAGCGGCCTGGCTCTCCAAAGCAGCGGAGCGGTGAGCGTCGGCGGCACGAACGCGAACGCGGGGAACGTGATCGCCGGCGTCGACTACGGCATCCGTCTCGGCGCCACGGCGACGTTCATCCAGGGTAACTACATCGGCGCCGACGCGGCGCAGGCCGGAGTCATCCGCGGCGGCATCGCCGGAATCTTCGTACCCTCGGTATCGGCCGGCTCCCTCATCGGCGGAACGAACCCCGGCGAAGGCAACGTGATCGGCGGCTTCCAGTACGGGTTGATCTTCGACACGCCCGTGCCCCTCCACGGCAACTTCATCGGAACCGACACGACCGCGACGAAGAACTTCGGCAACCGGCTCATGGGCGTCCTCGTCAGCACCGGCGGCCAGGCCATCGGCGGGGTCGGTGCCGGAGAAGGCAACGTCATCGCGTACAACGGAGCCGTCGGCGTTCTCGTCGAAGGCCTCTCGCAGAATCCCATCCGCGGGAACCGGATCTTCAAGAACGGGATCGGCGGCGTGAGCTCCGGGCAGGCCATGGCGATCGACCTGCACTTCTCGGCGACTCCGGGCGGGCCCACGGCCAACGATCTGGGAGACGGGGACCCCGGGGCCAACGAGCGGCAGAACTATCCGGTCCTCACGTCCGCCGAGCCGGAGGGCGCCGGAACGCGCGTGATCGGCACGCTCAACAGCCTCGCGTCGACGACATTCGATCTCGACTTCTATTCGAACCCCTCGTGTCGCGACCGTCCGCGCGATCTTCCGCAAGCGGAGACCTACCTGGGCTCGTTTCCGGTCACGACGGACGGATCCGGCAACGTCTCCTTCAGCGTCTTCCTGGACACTCCCATCGCCGCCGGCGCCCCGGTCACCGCCACCGCAACCGACCCCAGCGGGAACACCTCCGAGCTATCGCCCGGGATCGTGTTCTCGGTGGGTCCCGGCGTAGGCGGCCCGGGAGACACGGGCAACCAGACCATCGCCGGCCAGATGTTCGATCCGGCGGCGACGGTAACGGTGGGCGGCAACCCGGTCGCATCGGAGTTCCAGTCCGAAAGCCTGATCCGGTTCGTCGGACCGGCGCTCGCTCCCGGCGGCGTGTACGACGTCACAGTCACGAACCCGGGCGGACTGAGCGGTACCAGGAAGAACGGATACGTTTCGCGCTTCTCGGATGTCGCCGACGGCAGCCTCTTCGACACGCTCATCTCCCAGCTCGTGGCGGGCGGCATCACGGCCGGCGTCGGCGGAGGCAACTACGGTCCCAACCAGAACGTCACGCGCCAGCAGATGGCCGTGTTCGTCTTGAAGGGCAAGCACGGCATCTGCTACACCCCGCCGCCGTGCCAGGGAGTCTTTCCGGATGTGCCCTGCAGCTCGACGTTCGCTCCGTGGGTGGAACAATTCGCGGCGGAGGGAATCACCGGGGGCTGCGGAGGCGGCCTCTACTGCCCTCTCAACCCGGTCCGTCGCGACCAGATGTCCGTGTTCCTTCTCAAGGCCAAGTACGGCTCGACGTTCACGCCGCCTCCCTGCACGGGCGAGTTCGACGACGTCCCGTGTCCGTCCACGTACGCGCCCTGGATCGAGCTGCTCGCGGCGGAAGGGATCACCGGCGGCTGCGGCGGAAACAACTACTGCCCGCTCAACAACAACACGCGGGGCCAGATGGCGGCGTTCATAGTGAAGACCTTCACTCTGCCTTAGTTTCCCTGGCCCCTCGGGCCCTCCTGCGTCGAGAAGGATGCAGGAGGGCCCATGTCCACACGACCCGGACTCGCGACGCTCGTCTTCGCCGCCGCCGCCGCTTCCGCCTCCGCGACGACTTTCACGGTGACCTCGACCGCCGATTCCGGCGCGGGGAGCCTCCGCCAGGCGATCCTCGACGCCAACGCCAATCCCGGCGCCGACACGATCGCGTTCAGCGTCGTCGGAAGCGGAGTCCACACGATCGCGCCCGCTTCCCCGCTGCCGACGATCACCGACCCGGTGACGATCGACGGCTACACGCAGTCGGGCTCCTCGGCCAACACGAACCCCGGCGGCCAGGGCCTGAACACCGTCCTCCGCGTCGAAATCGACGGGACGAATGCCGGGGCTTCGCCGTGCCTCTTCGTCGCGGCTGACGACGTCACGATCCGCGGCCTCGTCGTCAACCGGTGCTCGGACAAGGCCGTCGCCACCACCGGCGCGCACACGGACTTCGTCCTCGAGGGCTGCTTCATCGGAACGAACGCGGCGGGAACGGCGGCACTCGCGCCGTTTGGCGGCGGCGTCAATCCGCGCTCCCAGACCAACGCACGCATCGGAGGCACGACGCCGGCCGCCCGAAACCTCGTCTCCGGAGACAGCCTCTTCGGCGATCCCATCGCCTTCGGCCAGGGGATCACCGAGCCGGTCTCGAATTCCCTCGTGGCAGGCAACCTCGTCGGCACGGACATCACGGGACTGCATCGCCTCGCCCAGAACGGCGTGCTGTCGATGAACACCGGCGGAGGCTCCAACAACGTCGTGGGCGGCGCCACGGCGGCCGCCCGCAACATCTTCATCGACGGTGTCTTCGTGCCCGGCGCCGGTAACCAGATCCAGGGCAACTTCCTGGGACTCGACGTCACCGGAACGATCGTCATCAGCAGCCCCTCCCAGGGCCTCGTGACCGGCACCAGCTCCAGCAACAACGAAATCGGCGGCTCCGCCGCGGGCGCGGGCAACCGCGTCGGTGGAACGGGCGACTCGGGGATCAACATCGACGGCGACGGCAACGTGGTCCGGGGAAACCAGGTCGGAACCGAAGGAACGGGCACGGTCCGACTCGCCAACGGCTACTGGGGAATCCTCGTGGGCGTGAACTCCACGAACACGACGATCGGAGGCGTGGGCCCCGGCGAGGGGAACATCGTCGCGTACAACCGCGGATACGCGGGTGTTGTGGTCCAGGGCGTGAATGCCACCGTGCGCGGCAACTCGATCTTCGAAAACGCGGGCATCCAGGCCGACAGCGGCCTCGCCATCGACCTCACCGGAGGCAACCTCTTCGAGCTCGGCGTCACCATCAACGATGCCGGCGATGGAGATATCGGACCGAACGGCTACCAGAACTATCCGCTGATCTCGTCCGTCACCTATGGCGGATCGAATACGACGGTCGTCGGAACGCTCCAGAGCACGCCGTCGACCACCTTCGACGTCGACTTCTACTCCAACCCCGCGTGCAACGGCCGCCCGCAGGAGCAGGACGAGGCGAAGACGTACATCGGCTCCATCCAGGTCACGACGGACGGTTCGGGCAACGCGGCGTTCAACGAGGTCCTCGCGGTCGCCCTCCCGAACGGCTCGCCGATCACAGCCGCGGCCACGAGCCCGTCGGGCGCGACGTCCGAGCTTTCGCCGCGCTTCGTGCTCTCGCTCGACCCCGTCGCCGGCCCTCCGAGCGGCGTCATCGGCGCGCAGATCCGCGGCCTGGCGTTCGAGCCGGGCGCGACGGTCACGGTCGGAGGAGTGCCCGCGACGGGAGTCACCGTGGACAATCCGACGACGATCACGGCGAACATCCCGGCGCTTCCGGCGGGATCCATCAACGCTCTCACGGTCGCCAATCCCGGCGGCGGCGCCTCCGGAACGCTCCCGAACGCCTGGATCTCGAACTTCAACGACATCCCGGGCAGCCAGTTCTATACGCAGATCACGAGCCTCGTCGCCAACGGCATCACGGCCGGAGTGGGCGGCGGCAACTACGGCATCAACCAGCCGACGCTCCGCCAGCAGATGGCGGTCTTCCTCCTGAAGGCCAAGTACGGCATCTGCTACACGCCGCCGCCGTGCACGGGCGTTTTCGACGACGTTGCGTGCGGCTCCGGCTTCGCGCCCTGGATCGAGCAGCTCGCCGAGGAGGGCATCACCGGCGGTTGCGGCGGCGACAACTACTGCCCGGGCAACGCCGTCCGGCGGGACCAGATGGCGGTCTTCATCCTCAAGGCCCTGCACGGGGCCTCGTACGTGCCGCCCCCCTGCGACGGAGATTTCGACGACGTCAGCTGCGCCTCTCCCTTCGCCCCCTGGATCGAGCAGCTCGCAGCCGAAGGGGTCACCGGGGGCTGCGGCGGCAATAACTACTGTCCGCTCAACAGCGTCACACGCGGCCAGATGGCGGCGTTCCTCTACAACGCGTTCGATCTTCCCTGATCCGCCGGTCTTTCTTCCGTCTCCTTCGGGCGGGCGCAAGCCCGCCCCTTTTTTTGTCCCTCAAAACCTGAAATCGTCGAGAAAACAGTTGGAGGACAGGCCATGAATCCACGGCTCGGGATCGCCCTCGGCCTCTTTGCATGCTCCGCGGTCGCTCTGGCCAACACGTACACGGTGACGTCCGTCGCCGATTCCGGCGCCGGGACGCTGCGGATGGCGATCACCGATGCCAACGCCAACCCCGGCGCCGACACGATCGCGTTCAACATCGTCGGTTCCGGCGTTCACACGATCGTTCCGGCCGCGACGCTGCCGGCAATCACGGGACCCGCGACCATCGACGGGTACACGCAGCCGGGCTCGTCCGCCAACACGAATCCGACCAGCCAGGGGCTGAACACCGTTCTACGGATCGAGATCGACGGCAGCGGCCTGGGATTCGAGCCCTGCCTCGATGTCCAGGCGGATGACGTCACGATCAAGGGGCTCGTCATCAACCGGTGCGCGGGCTCCGCCATCGAGACGACCAACGCGCACCAGGACCTCGTCGTCGAAGGCTGCTTCATCGGCACGAACCCCGCCGGCACCCAGTCCCTGGAGCCCCTCGGGATCGGCATCTCCCTTCGCAGCCACACGAACGCGAGGATCGGGGGAACGACGGCCGCGGCCCGCAACCTGGTTTCCGGCAACTCCAACAGCGGCTACCAGCTCAAGGTCGGCAGCGTGATCGAGCCCTCCACCGGCACGCTCGTCGCGGGCAACCTCCTCGGGACCGACGTGACGGGCACCATCCGGTTCGCGGACAACGCGACGGCCGTCTCTCTCGGCGGCGGTTCGAACAACACGGTCGGCGGCACGTCGGCGGGCGCCCGCAACGTCATGGTCAACGAAGTGTTCATCGCGTCCACGGGAAATCTGGTCCAGGGTAACCACATCGGCACCGACGTGTCGGGGACGATCTCGCTCGGGTGCTACGGCTGGTGCATCTACGTCGGCATCGGCGCCTCGGACAACACCATCGGCGGATCGGCCGCAGGCGCCGGGAACGTGATCGGCGGCGACTTCACGACCAACGGGATCGACGTCCTCGGCTCCGGAACGATCATCCAGGGCAACTTCATCGGCACCGACCCGACTGGCACGTCCCGACTCGGCCATGGTCAGAACGCGATCTACGTGAGGTCCCAGGCCACAGACTCGGTTATCGGCGGAACGGCCCCCGGAGAGGGCAACCTCATCGCCTACAACAGCGGCCACGCCGCCGTCGCCGTGTGGGGCGCGACGGGCGTCACGATCCGCGGCAACGAGATCTTCGACAACAACGGCCTGGGAATCGATCTCATGCCGGCCTTCGACAGCTACGGCGTGACCTACAACGACATCGGCGACGGGGATGGCGCGAACAACTTCCAGAACTATCCGATCCTCACGTCGATCACGTACGGCGGCGCTTCGACGACGGTCGCCGGCGTGCTCGACAGCACGGCCTCGACCGTCTTCGATGTCGACTTCTACGCCGGCGCCGAGTGCGCGGGCCGCCCGCTCGAGCTGCCTGAGGCCAGGACATATCTCGGCACCGCGCAGGTCACGACCGACGGTTCGGGGCATGGCTCGTTCAACGAGGTTCTCCCCGTCGCGGTCGCCGCCAACACGCCCATCACCGCGACCGCCACGGACCCGGCCGGCAACACCTCGGAGCTCTCGCCCCGCTTCGTGATCAGCGCGACTCCACGCTCCGGGTCGCTGTCCGGACAGTTCGTCACGGTTTTCGGACTCGCCTTCGTAGACGGCGCGACCGTCACCGTCGGCGGCCTGCCGGCCACCAACGTCGACGTCCAGAGCGCGAACCAGCTCACAATGACCACGCCGGCGCTGGCCGCGGGTTCGATCAACGACATCGTCGTCTCGAATCCCGGTGGCGGGGAATCGGGAACGCTCCCGGGCGCGTACATTCCCAACTTCAACGACGTGGACTCGGGCAATCAGTTCTACCAGCACGTGACGGCGCTCGTCGCAAACGGCATCACGGCCGGCACCGGCGGCGGCAACTACGGCGTCAGCCAGAGCACCTTGCGCCAGCAGATGGCCGTGTTTCTTCTCAAGGCCAAGTACGGCGTCTGCTACACGCCGCCGCCGTGCCAGAGCCAGTTTCCCGACGTGGCGTGCCCCTCCACGTTCGCGAACTGGATCGAGGCGCTCGCCGACGAGGGGATCACCGGAGGCTGCGGCGGCGGCCTCTATTGCCCGACCAACCCGGTGACGCGCCAGCAGATGTCCGTGTTCCTGCTCAAAGCCTTGCACGGCTCGGGCTACCTGCCGCCGCCCTGCGCGGGGCAGTTCACCGACGTGGCGTGCCCCTCGCAGTTCGCCAACTGGATCGAGCAGCTCGCCGCGGAGAACATCACCGGGGGCTGCGGCGGCAGCAACTACTGCCCGCTCAACAACGTCACCCGGGGGCAGATGGCCGCGTTCCTGGTGAATACCTTCAACCTCCCCTGACGCTCCGGTCCTCGGTCCCGTACGGGCGGGCCTCGGCCCGCCCTTTTTTTGACCCCCGGTCGACCTTTTCGACGAGGAGAGGGACAGGAGGAAAAGCCCATGTCCCGTCCAGGCCTGGCCACCGCTCTCCTGGCTGTCGCCGTCTCCGCCTCGGCGAACACCTATACGGTCACCTCCACCGCGGACTCGGGCGCCGGGTCTCTGCGGCAGGCCATCCTCGACGCCAACGCGAACCCGGGCGCGGACACGATCGCTTTCGGGATCGTCGGAACGGGGCCGCACACGATCTCGCCGGCGTCCGCCTTGCCGACGATCACCGGACCCGTGACGATCGATGGGTACACGCAGGGCGGATCGTCGGCCAACACCAACCCGACCACACAGGGCCTCAACACGGTCCTGAAGATCGAAATCGACGGGACCACCGCCGGTTCGGGTGGATGTCTGCGCATCCAGTCCGACGACGTCACCGTGAAGGGGCTCGTGATCAACCGCTGTGCCACCTTCGGCATCGTCGCCGACCCGACCACGACAAAGCAGAACCTCGTCGTCGAAGGCTGCTTCTTCGGCTCGAACGTGGACGGAACGCAGGTCCTTCTTCCCTCTCACGGAAGCCTCAGCGCCACCAATCAGCAGAACGCTCGAATCGGCGGCACGACGCCGGCCGCGCGCAACCTCTTCGCCAGCGACAGCTCCGGAAACACGCTCCTTTTCAACGCGCTCACGGGAACCCTGATCGCGGGGAACCTGATCGGAACGGATATCACCGGCACCGTCCGCATGGCGGCAGACGCCGGCATTCAGATCGTCACGGGCTCGAACAACGTCATCGGCGGAACCTCGGCGGCGGCCCGCAACGTCAGCGCCGGACGGATCATCCTTTTCGCCAGCGGGCCCCTCGGGGCGGAGGACACCCTGGTCCAGGGCAACTTCCTCGGTCTCGACGTGACGGGCACGAGAACCCTCCTCTGCCGCAACGAATGCATCGAAGTCAACGGTAACAACAACACAATCGGCGGATCCGCGCCCGGCGCCGGGAACCGGATTGGGGGAGCCGACGTGGTTGGCGGGATCCTGGTCCTCGGGGCGGCGCACACGATCATCCAGGGCAACGCCATCGGCACCGACGAAACCGGGACCCTCCTCCTCGGCAACGCCGTGAACGGGATCAAGGTCGCCAACGGCGCGAGCGACGTGAAGATCGGCGGCACGCAGCCCGGCGAGGGAAACGTCATCGCTCACAACGGCGGGGAGGCCGCGATCTCGGTCACGGCTGTTTCCGGCGTCACGATACGGGGCAACTCGATTTTCGACAATCCGGGAGGCAACGCGAACAAGGGCCTGGGGATCGACCTCAACACGAGCACGGCAAACGGCGTGACCTACAACGACGCCGGCGACGGGGACACGGGCGGCAACGGCTATCAGAACTATCCCATCCTCACGACCGTCACGTACGGCGCGTCGACGACGACGGTCGCCGGTTCGCTCAACAGCACGCCCGCGACGACGTTCGACATCGACTTCTACGCCGACCCGATCTGTGCGCGCCGTCCGCAGGACCTGCCGGAAGGCAAGACCTATCTCGGATCGACGCAGGTCACGACCGACGGCGCCGGCAACGCCACCTTCAACGAAGTGCTGTCGATCGCGGTTCCGGCCGGCTCACCGGTCACGTCGACCGCCACGGACCCCGGCGGCAATACCTCGGAGTTCACGCCCCGCTTCGTCATTTCGTCGACGCCGGGCTCCGGGAATCCAATCGCCGCGGCCATCACGCTCAAGGGCCTTTCCTTCGAGAGCGGCGCCACGGTCACCGTCGGAGGCCTCCCGGCGACGAACATTGCCGTTCCGGACGCCCACACTCTGACGATGGACACGCCGCATCTGCCGGCCGGCACGGTCAACGCGATCACGGTCTCGAATCCGAACGGTGGAACTTCGGGCACGTTGCCCAACGGTTTCATCGCCGATTTCACGGACGTCCCCGGCAACAATCAGTTCTACCTCTACGTCACCCGGCTCGTCGCGGGGGGCATCACGGCCGGCATCGGCGGCAGTCTCTACGGCGTCAACCAGGGCACGCTCCGTCAGCAGATGGCCGTCTTCCTGCTCAAATCCAAGTACGGCGTCTGCTACACGCCGCCGCCGTGCACGGGCGTGTTTCCCGACGTTCCCTGCTCCAGCAACTTCGCCACCTGGATCGAAGCGCTGGCCGCCGAGGGGGTGACGAGCGGCTGCGGCGGAGGCAACTACTGCCCGACCAACGTCGTGACTCGCCAGCAGATGGCCGTCTTCCTGCTGAAGGCCAAGCACGGATCGTCATTCGTTCCGCCGCCCTGCGAGGGACATTTCGCGGATGTCCCCTGTCCGTCGCAGTACGCGGACTGGATCGAGCAGCTTCAGGCGGAAAACATCACCGGCGGATGCGGGGGCCAGAATTTCTGCCCGTTGAACAACGTCACGCGCGGACAGATGGCGGCGTTCCTGGTGAATGCTTTTTCGCTTCCATAACCAGAACTCGGTTTCAGAACCAATAGGAGAGGACCAATGAGAGCGATTCGCGCCGCCCTCGCCCTCGGGCTGCTTCTCGAAGCCTCCTCGTTGTTCGCCAACACGTACACCGTCACGTCGACAGCCGATTCGGGCGCCGGCTCGCTCCGGCAGGCCATCCTCGACGCCAACGCCAACTCCGGCACCGACACGATCGCCTTCAGCATTGCGGGCAGCGGCGTTCACACGATCGCGCCGGCAACCCCGTTTCCGAAGCTGACGTCGCCGGTGACCATCGACGGCTACACGCAGCCCGGGGCGAGCCCCAATACCAACGCGCCGGATCAGGGTCTGAATACGGTCCTGCGGATCGAGATCGACTGCACCAACGCCGGAACCTATTGCCTCGTGATCGGCGCCGACGACGTGACGCTGCGCGGCCTCGTCCTCAACCGGGGGATCGGCGGCGTCGCGACCGATTTCTTCGTCCGGGTGCAGAACCCGGTCGTCGAGGGATGCTTCTTCGGCACGAGCCCGGACGGTTTGACGGCCATGACTCTGCCCGCCGGGATCACTTTCGGCCAGCATGACGACGGGCGCATCGGTGGAACGACACCGGCCGCGCGGAACCTCCTCGCCACCACCGGCACCGGCACTCTGCTGCAGGTGAGCAACGCCGCCAACAACGGCGCGGTCATCCAGGGCAACCTCTTCTGTACCGACAGGACCGGACTGGTCCCGATCTCATCGGCCACCCTCAGCCACTACGGAATCGTGCTCTCCGGGGGGCCCGGCGCGGGAAACACCTCGAACATGACGATCGGAGGACTGACACCGGCCGCGGGCAACGTGTTCGCCTGTGCGACCGACCTTCGACTGACGAACATGTCGGATGTGGCGGTCCAGGGCAACAAGTTCGGCGTCGATCCGAGCGGCACCAGGGGCATCTCGCGAGGCATCGGAACCGCGATCTACGTCGAGGGAGGAGACGACACGGTCGTGATCGGCGGGACCGCCGCCGGCGCCGGCAACGTGATGGGCTCCAAGCTGTTCGGGATTTCGTCCTTCGGCGGGAACGCCACCGTGATCCAGGGCAACTTCATCGGCACCGACGCCACGGGCACGCTCGACCTGGGCAACGCTCGGGAAGGCATCAGCATCTCGAGCGGATCGGATTGCACGATTGGCGGCCTCGGCGCC
>Ga0081455_10007235_pt1 | contig 11722 bp, 10 predicted proteins | sample TabmetS3T2R1_FD_70207 | JGI IMG/M metagenome (GOLD analysis project Ga0081455, IMG submission 70207) | Tabebuia heterophylla rhizosphere microbial communities from the University of Puerto Rico - S3T2R1 | ecosystem: Host-associated > Plants > Roots > Rhizosphere ...
ATCCGGCCCGTGCCGATACTGAGCTCGAGGGCGGCGCCGTCACCTGCCGATCCCGCGAGGAAGTCGACGACCGGCTCGACCACCGCGGGGTCGAACATGCCGCCCTCATCCTGGTCATACCGCGCCGCGACCGGTTCATCGAAGTAATCGTGAGGCATCTCCGCACTGTCTCACGGCCGGCCCCGCCCGGCGTCGATCGAGCGCTTCAGGTCCTGCGACCCGAGGACGTTCAGCCCGACATCAGCGACATCGCCCGCTCGTTGTCGTCGGTCACGACGACACCTCGGGACCCCGTCGCCAGATACAACGCACGGATGTTGATGCCGGCGTCGGCGATGCGCCGGGTCATGCTCCCGAGCGTTCCGGGTTGGTCGGCCCCGGGGACGGTCTCGGTGAGGATCGCGTCGGCCTCACCCTCGACCTTGAGCCCGGCCGACTCGAGCGCCTGACGCGCCGCGGCCGCTTCCATCACGCAGACATGGATGAGGCCGCGGCCCTCGAACCCGAGCCCGCACACCCCTTCGATGTTGACGCCTGCGGCGCCGAGCGCCTCACCGATGGATGCGACCCCGCCGGGTCGATCCTCGACCGTGATCGTGAAGTCGGTTGCCATGCTCCCGCCTCCTCCCGTGTGGGTACCTCCACGGCCTACGCCTCCACGACGAGCTCGTCAAGTCCGACATCGCCACAGGATCGTCAGAACCACGGCGGGCCCCACGGACATACGATGAGTTGTGATCGACCTCTTCCCCGTCGAGCTCGAGTTCGTCCCCCGGCAACAACCCCGCCCACCGTTCGAGGGGCTGTTGGCAGAGCTCCGTGAGCGCGGGTATCGCCCTCACATGGCTCGCGCCCCTGCATGGGGTGACGCGCGACCCGCCGACGCGCTCATCCTGTGGGTGCCCCCCGGCCTGCATGGTCGGGACGCGCGGAGGCTCGCGACCGAGACCGCGGACTGGTTCCGGGGTCGCCCGATCCAGCGGAGCGGGCTCTCGGGGTCCGCAACGATCCGCGTGGTCTCCGGCCGCAGCGGGCACGTGCTGACGGAGGTCCCCATCGAAGACGTCCCGGCACCCGAGATCCGCCACAACGCGAGCTGAGGGCGGGATCCCTCATCCCGGTGAGCGGGCAGCCCTCACCGGCCTCGGTCTGCCGTGCGGGAAGCGGTGAGAGCTACGCCGCCGCGGGCACTCGGATCAGGCCCGTCCGACGGCTCCCCCGAGTAGATCGGACGGGCTGGCGGCGATAGACCATTCAACCTCGTCTTCGGTCTGCGCGCAACGCGGGGTTCCACTCCGCTGCAACCGAGGTGCTCGCGAGCGAACTAGGCGTCTCGGAGCCGGCTCGCGAGCATCTTGAGCAGGTTCCACGCCATCTGCGGATCGTCGACCAACACCGTGCGGAGGGCATCGTTGTAGAGGACAAGACAGCGCACGGGCGTGTCGGCGACGACCGAGGCCGTGTGCGGTCGCCCGTCGATCATCGAGACCTCACCGAAGAACTCGCCCGGGGCCCGACTCGAGACCGTGCGCCCATCGTGGATCACGCGCGCGTTCCCCTCGAGGATGACGAACAGCTTCTCGCTCCGGCCGCCCTCACGGACGATCACGTCGCCCGCCTCGTAGCTGTCCTCGTTCGCGCTGCGCAGGAGCTTCCGTCGCTGTCGATCGGAGAGCTTCGCGAACAGCGGGACGCTCGACAGGAACTGGAAGGCGGACGACACGTGGCACGTAGTAGCCGAGCCGGACGCGGTGCGTCAAGCACGAAGCGATGAGTACGCTCTGCTCGGCTCGCGTCGAGGCGCGCCGGTCGAGAGGATGACGAGAGGTTCGATGCGTGGATCGCTCCTGAAGACGTTCGGGTTCGCGATCGCCATCACCCTCCTGCTGGGCGTGACCGCGCCGTCGGCTTCAGCCCGGTCCGCAGAAGGCGGCGGAACCACGCCCGGCGCACCGCTGATCCCAACGCTCAGCACCGAGGCGGTCGCCTTCGCGCTGCGGGCCGACGGCGTCGAGCTCCGGCACGAGGGGGCCGTGACCGTCGATCGCGTCGACATCCCGGCGTCGATCGCGGGCGGCGCCACCTGGGTGTACCGGGTTCGGGTCGCCGGACGGTTGCCTCCTCGAGCCCTGCGGTACGAGGTACTGGCCGGGGGCCGGCGCATCGGGTACGGGGTCCCAGGCCGGGTCGGCTCGGTTCGCGCGCTCACGACCGATCCACGGGTGCTGACCGAGCGCATCACCGTGTCCTACGCAGGGCGACGCGTCCGGGGGGGTCCGATCGCCGATGGCTCCGCGGCCAAGGGGATCGACGGCTCGACGCCCGCCGGTGCGACGCGGGGACCCCTCCCGGTCACCCGGGCGGTCTACGACTTCGGCGATGAGGCGACCCAGCTCAGCGGGATCACGGGCAAGGTCGAGATGACCGCCGACGTCCACTACCCGACCGGCCTGCCGGCCGGCCCCTACCCGTTGGTCCTGTTCCTCCACGGCAACCACAGCGCGTGCTCCTCAGGTGGCTCGACCGCCTATCAGTGGCCATGTCCGGGAGGCTTCGATCCGATCCCGAACTACATCGGGTACGACTACATCGCGTCGGATCTGGCCAGCTACGGGTTCATCGTCGTCTCGATCAGCGGCAACGGAGTCAACGTCCTCGGGAACCAGGTGGGGGACACGGGCATGCGGCAGCGGGGCGAGCTGATCGAGCAGCACATCGATCTGTGGAAGACCTTCGACACGACGGGGGCCGCCCCGTTCGGCACGACGTTCGTCGGCAAGGTGGACCTGTCGCGGATCGGAACGATGGGTCACTCGCGCGGAGGTGAGGGAGCCGTCTGGAACGTGATCGTGGATCGGGAGCGGGCCGATCCCTATGGGATCGACGCCGTGCTTCCCCTTGCCCCGGTGGACTTCGACCGCGAGACGGTCAACGGCGTCACCCTCGCCGTGATGCTGCCCTACTGCGACGGTGACGTCTCCGACCTGCAGGGGGTCCACTTCTTCGATGACGCTCGCTACCGAGAGCCCGGAGACGCGACCCCGAAGCACACGGTCACGATCTACGGTGCGAACCACAACTTCTTCAATACGGTGTGGTCGCCGGGGCACGGGTATCCCGGAGCGTTCGACGATGGGAACCCGAAGTGTCCAGGGCGTCTCACGCAGGGCCAGCAGCGGAGCGCAGGCAGGACCTTCATCGTCAGCTTCTTCCGCCGATACCTCACCCACCGGTTGGCCCAGGACCCGATCTGGACCGGTCGGAGGCCGGCGTCGATCGACCCCGCACGCGCCCTCGTCACCTATCTCGCACCGGACGAACCGGGTCGGCGCCTGGACGTCGATCGGTTCACGAAGGCGAAGGGCCTTTCGACCGATCAACCGGGCGGCAACATCGCCATCAGGGACCTGGTCACGAAGGATTGGTGCGCCGAGACGTTTTCCGACCCCTGCGTGCGCGGGTCGCAGGAGTTCTCCGACGTCCATCTTCCGGGGAATCCCCAAGGGGTCCTGGGTTGGTCCCACGGCCGCGGATCGATCCGGTTCGATCTGCCCGTCGGTTCGCGCAACGTCAGCGGCTTCGATGCCCTGCAGTTCCGCGGGGCCGTGAACCCCGCCTATCGCGTCAACCGGGGGATCGCGAAGCAGGACCTGATCGTGCGTCTCGTCGACGGGAGCGGGCATCGTGCCTGGGTCAGCGCATCGGACGTCGGCAACGCCGCCCTGCGGTACCCGGAGGGCCTGTCCAGGGGACTGGGACACATGATCCTGAACCAGGTGCGGTTCCCGCTGTCGCGGTTCGGAGGGATCGACCTCCACCACGTGCGGAGCGTCGCGCTCGCGTTCACCCGCACGACCGAGGGCACGATCGACGTCGCCGACCTCGCGTTCTGCAGTGGGGAGTCGTGAGCGATGCCTTCGGACCGTCCAGCCTCTCCCGTCAGACCGTTCCCGCACCGAGCACCGCGCCTGCTTCGTACCGATGGAAGGAGCCGTGCTCTCCCGAGCCTCGACCGAAGTATCGCCAAGCGGGGAAATTGAAGTCGGCTGTCACCGAGGTGGGGAGCAAGACCGCTGCCTCCAGGAAGGACTGGAGATCGGGGACGGCGTAGATGTTCGTTTCCCAGCCTCGACGCTCGAGCTCCACGACCGCCCGACGGGTCCCTGCGCCCCACCGAACCGAGAGTCGGCTCATCCCCCACGATCGGAGCCGCTCGAGGATGGCGCCCGCGTCCTGCGGTGCGACGGTCAGGAGCGGCATGAGGAAGTCGACCGGACAGGAGGCGATCCCGGCTGGATAGCGCCCGCGGAACGCCTCGAAGGCGGAGGAACCTACGACGTCGATCTCGCCGTTGAACCAGACCCGATCGTCGGAGAGCCCAAGGTCGTCGAGCAGGTCGAGGGCGGCTAGGGACGTGTCCTCGTTCCCCTTCACGTCGACCTTGATCGACCGGCCGGCGTCGGTGAGTGACCCGACGACGGCACCCGCCGAGATCGACGGCTCGTCCCGGTTCCACGCGCGCTCGTCGTAGCCGTCGTGCCGCGCCACCAGCCTGCCGACCGGGTCGAATCGGACGTCGACCTCTGCCCAGTTGATGCCGGAGCGGAGGAACTGCTGAAGGTTCTCGTCGTCGTTCACGCCGTGCCACACGAGGTCGACGTGCTCGCGGAGGCGGTCTTCGCTGATGAGGCCGCCGAGATCGTACGCACTCCCACGAACGACGCGGAGACCGTCTCGTCGCTGGGACTCGAACATCGTGTCGGCGTGCAGGAACAGGATCTCGTCGCCCGGGCGCGAGCCCTGCATCGCCGTCAGGTTCGCGGGCTCGTTGTCGATCACCGCCACGAGCCGGAAGCCACGCCGATCGAGCTCGTCCAAGGCGGCGGCCTTCGCCTCATGAACGGTCGCTGCACCGCCACGCATGAACAGGAGCTCAGGTTCGAACCGGACGCGCGCGGCACGACCGACGGCGTTCAGGGAATCGAGCGTGATCCGCCGCATGCGTTCGGACCGGCCGGTGTTCAGCGCGACGCTCGTGCCCGGCTGGATCTGGAACCAACGGATCACGCTCAGCACGCCACGGTACGGTGCGCTCGCCGCCTGGATGCCATCGTCGTCCCAGAGATGGAGGCGGTAGAACCCGGCGATGTCGTCACGGCGCTCGTCGGGCACGTCGAGCGTCTCGAGGAGCACGTCGACCTGGTTCTCCGGAACCGTGATGTCGGCCGCCACGATCCCATGGAAGAGATCCGTTCCTCGGGCTCGGTCATACGCGAGCAGGACGTGGGCCATCAGGTAGCGCAGATCGAGGATGGTGCCGTCGATGTCGAAGACGATGGCGAGCTCGTCCTGCGGATACCGAGCGCGAACGCGCGAGTAGTGAGCGGCGAGCACCTTCATCCAATCGTCGCCCAACGACACGCCGGGGAAGGGCATGCCGACACGCTACTCACGACCGGCTCGCGCGCTCCGCACGCCTCACATCGTTCACACAACGTTCCCCGGTCGGCCCATCAGGAACGTGCCAGGCCGCCGGGGATGGACGATCCGGCTCGACCCCACGGTCGTCGGGGCATAGCATCCCGCCATCGGGGGTGACGGATGGCTGATCAGGTTCCATCGGGGATGGCAACGCGGATCGAGGGGTGGTTCGACCGCGAGGTCATCCAGCCCATGGCCGACTTCCAGGATCCGCGGCAGGAGTGGCGTCGCCTCTTCTCCGAGCTGTTCGGAACGTTCTTCTTGGTCCTGGTCGCGGCCGGGGGCGGCATGATGGGCCAAGCGTTCCCGAACACGATCAGCCGGACCGCCGCCGTCGTGGCGCCGGGACTGATGGTGATGGCCATCATCCTGTTCATGGGCAAGGTCTCCGGCGCCCACCTGAACCCCGCCGTCAGCGTGGCGTTCTCCTTGCGCGGGGACTTCCCGTGGCGCCGCGTGCCCGGCTACATCGTCGTCCAGCTCGCGGGGGCCGCGCTGGCGGCGTGGTTCCTCCAGTCCGTGGTCCACGTGTCGGCCACGTTCGGCTCGAACGCCCCCGCCAACGGCTACTCCTCGGTCGATGCGTTCTTGATGGAGACCGTGCTCACGCTCGGGCTGGTGAGCGTGATCCTGGGGACGGCGTCCGGCGCGCAGAACCTGGGCATGCTGGGCGCCCTCGGCGTGGGTGCGTACATCGCGCTGGCCGGGCTGTGGGGCAGCCCGATCTCCGGGGCCTCGATGAATCCGGCACGCACGTTCGGACCCGACCTCGTGGCGACCCAGTTCACCGATTACTGGGTGTACGTGGCCGGCCCCCTCTGCGGAGCCGTCCTGGCGGTCGGGGGTGCGTTCGTGTTGCGCGGCTCGGGCGGCGGTCGCGCCGGTTCGGGGGCGGCCCAGGGGGCCCTGGACACCGAGATTCAGCGACCCGACGAAGCCTGAGCCGTTCCAGGCGCCGACCACCGACGTCGGCGCCAGGTGCGAACATACGTTCGTGTCGGACGAGGCTTCGATCCTGCATGCGGACGCGGATTCCTTCTATGCATCCGTCGAGCAGCGTGACGATCCGTCCCTGCGCGGGCGCCCGGTCATCGTGGGGGCCGGCGTGGTGCTCGCCGCCAGCTATGAGGCCAAAGCGTACGGGGTGAGAACGCCGATGGGCGGATCGCAGGCACGCGCCCTCTGCCCTCAGGCGATCGTGGTCAGCCCGCGCATGGATGCCTACAGCGACGCCAGCAAGGCGATGTTCGAGGTCTTCAACGACACGACGCCGTTCGTCGAAGGGCTCTCCATCGACGAGGCCTTCCTCGACGTGGGCGGGCTCCGCCGGATCTCAGGGACGCCGCTGCAGGTCGCCGTGCAGCTTCGTCGAAACGTCCTCGAACGGGTCGGCATCCCCGTGACGGTCGGCGTGGCCAGGACGAAGTTCCTCGCCAAGGTCGCGAGCGGCGTCGCCAAGCCCGACGGGCTGCTACTCGTTCCGCCCGACGACGAGCTGGCGTTCCTCCACCCCCTGCCCGTCGAGCGCTTGTGGGGGGTCGGACCGGTCACGGCGGGCAAGCTGCATCGACACGGGATCATGACCGTCCGACAGGTGGCCGATCTGGGAGAGCGAGCGCTCGTGCGCATGCTCGGAGGGGCGGTGGGACGGCAGCTCGACGCCCTGTCCCACAACCGCGATCCCCGGCGCGTCCGGGTTGGTCGTCGTCGGAGCTCGATGGGGACGCAGCGGGCCCTGGGTCGCCGGCGGCCGAGATCGCCCGAGACCCTCGACGCCGACCTCGTCGCCCTGGTGGACCGGCTCACGCGCCGGCTCCGTGCCGCGCACCGCGTGTGTCGAACCGTGACGCTTCGCCTGCGGTTCGACGATCTCTCTCGCGCGACGAGATCCCACACGGTGCCGGAGGCCACCGCCCAGACCGAGACGATCCTGGCGGTCGCGCGGGCGTTGCTCGTGGCCGCACTGCCGCTGGTCCGCCAGCGCGGGATCACCCTCATCGGCATCACGCTCAGCAACCTCCACGACGATGCCGCGATCCAGCTCGCGCTGGCGTTGGACGGATCGGACAAGGGCGCGCTCGACGCGACGCTCGACCGCGTCAAGGAGCGGTTCGGGTCGTCCGCCGTGACGCGCGCCGTGCTCCTGGGGGGCGATCAAGGCCTGTCGGTCCCGCTGCTCCCCGACTGAGCGGGACGGTTCATGTCCACGTCAGCCCGAGGACCCCACCCAGGAACGCCGACAGTCGTTCGGCCTCGGCCTCCACGCCTTCTCGCAGGCGCACGGACCGGCGCCGGAACGGTTCGACCTCGACGAGGAGGCGGGCCCCCTTCCGCTCGTGCGACCACACGCCTTCGATCCGTCCGCCGACCAGGACCACGGGAGAGACCCACCCCGCCTGTCGGTGGACGCGGTCGCGGAACCCATCACGGGGCAGCAACCGTTCGACGGAGGCGGTGGAGCCGATCACGTACTGGTCGAAGGTCGGGAGGAGCCGGACCGTGGTGGTCGGTTCGACCGTCACGAGCGAAGCGGCGTCCGCCTCGTCGATCCACGCGCGCGAACCCTCGAGATCGACCTCCGCCAGTCCCGCCGTCCGGAGGATCCGCTCCGCCTTCGCGGCGGAGACACCACCCCACCACCGGGCCACCTCCTCCCGAGTCGCAGGTCCATGGGTGGTCACGAACCGGCGCAACGCCTTGCTCAGGGCGTCATCGCCGACGGGAGCCGCACGAGGTCGATCCTTCGCTCGGAGCCAGGTGGCAGGGTTCGTGAAGGTGACGTTGCGTCCCCGGTCGGGCGCGAAGCACAGCAGCCCCCGGTACGAAGCCGGCTTCAGCGCGGATCCCCAGCCCGCCCGCAACGCCTCGATGTCGTCACCCGTTTCCCGAGCGACGGCGTCGGCCAGCTCCTGCCGCGTCAGGCGCGCGCCGTGCAGCACCTGACCGATCGCAGCGAACGTCAGATCCAGTCGATCCTGTGGGATCCCGAACCACTTCGACCACGACGGGGTCAGGTAGTTCCGTCGCGTGTCGAGCGCCGCCTGCCACCAGGCGTACTCCGACGCCGGCAGCAGGTGCAGCGTGCCGCGCATCGCCCACAGCTTCACCAAGGAGCGACGTCGCCAGAGCGCATCTCGGAGATCGTCCGGCGATAGTCCCTCGACCCTCGCCCACAGGCTGAGCCCCGCCGACGACATCACCTGCGCGTGCAGCCCGGCCAACCCCGAGACCACCTCGAGCAGGCGCCCGTGATCGACGCGTTCTTCCAGGAACTGGCGTCGCGCCCGGAACGCGATCGCCCGCTCCCACGACACGGACATGGGCGGCATCGGCTCCAGGTATACCCGCCGCCCGTGCTCCTCGACCCATCGGGGGTTGACTCCCCGACGGGAGCGCGGATAGCGTCCTGCGGCATCGGTCCGCCGTTCGAGGAGAGGAACGTGCGCCTTCCCCCCACGCCCGCCACCGCCCTCATCGTCACCCTCGTTCTGGCCGCAGGGTGCACCCGCACTCCAGCTGCCAACGATGCTCCGACATCCGCCACCGGGGCTCGCGCGGGCGAGCAGCGGGCCCCTGGGGAAGCTGGCGGCGAGAGCGAGCTCCAGGAAGAGACCGAGGCCCTCGATGAGCGTCTCGAGGCGCTCGAGCGAGCGAAGGAGGACGACACCTTCGGTGTCGCTCAGGCCGTGACGAACCGTCCGGCGCCGGGCTGGACCGGCGAGCAGGTGGTGGATCTCACGACCGACGACTGGGAGCCGGCGATCGCGGCCGACCCGCGGGCGCCGTTCGTGTACCTGCTCACCACCCGGATCGGCGAACCGAAGCCGTGCCCCGGCAACTGCCCGTCGGCGTTCCTGGCGCTCGAGCGTTCGACCGATGGCGGAAGGACATGGAGCGAGGCTGTACCGCTGTGTGCCTGCAAGGGGTCCTGGCAGTACGACCCCATGATCGAGGTCGTGCCGGACACCGGCGACGTGTACGCCGCGTACCTGAACGGGTTCAACGTGGTGTTCCTGCGTTCCACGAACCACGGACGCACCTGGAGCGACCCCGTCAAGACCTACGGGAACGTGTCGTGGACCGACAAGCCGGCCCTGGCCATGAGCGACGACGGACGCGACGTCTACATCTCGTTCAATGGGCCGACGGGGGGGGACCCGTGGATGGCCCAGTCCCATGACGGCGGGAAGACATGGGCGCAGACGAAGCTCGTGGACAGCAAGCGCTACTACTTCGCGTTCGATGCCGACGTCCTGCCGAACGGCACGATCGTCTTCTCCGAGTCGAGCATCTCGTACTCGGGGCCCGCGGGAGCGCCCGAGGGCGTCGTGAAGCACGTGACGTTCATCTCGGACGACCGTGGGAAGCACTGGTCGCGCGACGTGGTCGACGTCGTGAAGGTGGGCCAGCCGTGCGTCGCGGACGGGTGCGGCCCCGACTTCTACATCGGACACGACGCGGTCTCGGCCGACGACGACGGCGATCTCGTCTACCTCTACGACGGCGCTTCAACCACGCTCGGGCCGCAGCGGATCTACGCACGATCCTCTTCGGACGAGGGGGCCACGTGGAGCCCGCGGGTCGCGCTGTCGGCCGCCGGTGAGAACGCCACCTCCCCCGCCGTCGAGCAGACGGGCAACGGTGACGTTCGGGCGTGGTACATGCAGACGGCCGGCGGTGACGATCCGGATGCGTGGAACGTGTGGTACCGGAGCTCGACGGACGGCGGCACCACGTGGAGCAGACCGGTCAAGCTCTCCGATGCGACCTCGGGAGCGGGGTACAAGCACACCAGCGGCTTCGACGAGGTCTACGGAGACTACGGCGAGGTGTGCGTGACGAGCCGGGGCCGGACGATCGCGATCTGGGGCGAGGGGTTCAGCTGGACCGGGCCGGGCGGGGTCTGGTTCAACCGCCAGGTTTAGTCACGGGCCATGGCTGTCGACGACGAGCTCCGGCGGAGACGTGAGGAGCTCTGCGTGGGCCATATGACCGCCGAGAACGATCATGCGTTCGACGAGGCGATCGCCTACTTCCACCGACCGCGCTACGAAGTGGTTCCCACGGGCGAGGTGTTCGACGGCGCGGACCGGCTCCGGGACCTCATGCAGGAGAACGTCACGGCCTTCCCCGACTTCCGGTTCGAGACCGAGCGCCTGCACCACGCCGACGACGCGATCGTGGTGGAGGGAACGTTCCGAGGCACCCACCTCGGCCCGTGGCGTGGCCTGCCGGCCACCGGCCGGACGGTATCGTTCCCGATGGTGATCGTGTTCCCGTTCGAAGGGGACCGCATGCTGGGTGAGCGGCTCTTCTTCGACCTGAGCACCGCCCTTCGGCAGCTCGGGGTCGCGAGGGATCCGAGCACGACCATGGGCAAGATCGCCACGGCGTTCAACCATCCGGTGACGATCGGGCGGGCGTTGATGCGTGGGGCGATCCGAACCCGGCGCCCGTCCGAACGGTAGGCATGGCGGCGCATCCTCCCGGTTCGCTGGGCCTGCCCGCGATCGGCGAGACGCGGGCGTTCCTGCGAGATCCGTTCCGGTTCCTCGAGGAGCGGCAGGGCCGATACGGGAACGTGTTCCGCTCACGGGTCTTGTTCCGGCGTGTGGTTTTCCTCGCAGGGATCGAGGGCGCCGAGGCCTTCTACGACGATCGGAACATCACGCGAACGAACGCGCACCCGTTCCCGCTCGTCGACCTGTTCGGCGGCGACAACATGGAGATGTTCGACGGGCCGCACCACCTGGCGCTGAAGACGATCGCAGTGGGTGCGTTCGACGAACGAGCGATCACGGGCTACATGCCCGACCTGCAGCGCGTGATCGAGGACGGCATGTCGCGGTTCGCCGGCGCCGACGAGATCGTTGCGACGACCGAGCTGAAGCGCCTGTCGATCGAGGCGATCTGGGGCAACCTGATGGGGTTCCCGCCCGCCGAGGAAGCCGATCGGATCGCCCACGACTACGAGACGGTGCTCCATGGGATCACCTCCGTTCCCCTCCCCCTGCCCGGCACGCCGTACGGGAGGGCTCGCGCGGCCCGCGATCGGTTGCTCGATCGCATCGGGGTCGCGATCCACTCGCGTCGAGCGGATCCGACGAACGACGGCCTGTCCCAGATGCTCGAGGGGCATGCTGCGGAGGGCGCGGCGATGACTGACCGGGAGGCGCTCCTGGAGATCCACCACATCGTGATCGCGGGGTTCATCGTGTACTTGCTCATGGTCGAGGTGCTC
>Ga0081455_10007236_pt1 | contig 11721 bp, 10 predicted proteins | sample TabmetS3T2R1_FD_70207 | JGI IMG/M metagenome (GOLD analysis project Ga0081455, IMG submission 70207) | Tabebuia heterophylla rhizosphere microbial communities from the University of Puerto Rico - S3T2R1 | ecosystem: Host-associated > Plants > Roots > Rhizosphere ...
CCGCCGAAATAGCTTTCACATCTACGAAGGCGTCGTAAAACTCCGCGCCGCTCAGATGGGAAAGATACACGATATTGTCGGTAACCTGGCCGACTTTTCCTGCAATTTTGTCTCCGGATTGCAAGTGCAATTCGACGGATTTGCCCGCATTGCCCTGAAGAATGCTGAGGACAGTGGCATTAGGCTGGATGGCCGGTTTTTCCTGCGCAAGCACGTTAGAACAAGCAATCGCCACAATAGTGATTCCGAGAAGGAGTGAATAGGTTTTCATAGGGGACGGTTCTGCCGGACTACGCTCCCGTTGGCGAGCAAATAATGACACAACAATGCGCGTGCCCTACAATTTTGCATGGCCTCGATTGCCGAAAACCTTGAGCGCGTTCGTCGGATAATCACCCAGGCAGCTGCAAAAGTGCGTCGTTCGGAAAATGAAATCGAACTAGTCGCAATTACTAAGACTCATCCGATCGAGAGAATTCGCGACGCAGTCGAAGCCGGGCAAAGACTTTTTGGCGAAAGCCGCGTCCAGGAAGCCCGTGCGAAAATCCCAGAGTTGCCGTCAAACTTGCGCTGGCATTTCGTGGGGCATCTCCAGAAAAACAAGATTCGCCAGGCACTGTCCTTGTTCGAACTTTTTCACGGGGTCGATTCGCTGGGGCTGGCACAGGAAATGAACCGGATCGCGGCCGAGGAGGGTGGCCATCCGCGTGTGTTACTGGAAATAAACGTTGCGGGAGAGGGGAGCAAATTCGGTTTTACAACAGAAATCCTGCGTGCCGAAATGGAGCCCCTTCTTGCGTTACAGCGATTGTCGATCGAAGGACTCATGTGCATTCCGCCGCTGGCAGACGAAGCGGAATCGTCACGGAAATACTTTGCGCAACTGCGCGAACTCCGCGATTCGGTCGAGAGAGAATTTAACTTGAAACTTCCACACCTTTCGATGGGCATGACGCAGGATTTTTGGATCGCAGTTGAGGAAGGCGCAACAATTGTCCGGGTGGGCACGGCAATTTTCGGCGAGAGACCGAAACGGCAAAAGAATTAATGCGGCTGGAACCAACAAATATTCAGCAGATAGGAGAGGAGCTTGCAATCTCGTGGAATGACGGCTCGGAATCTTTTTTCAAGCTCGAGACGCTGCGCCGCAGATGTCCTTGTGCAGGCTGCGGCGGCGAACCCGACGTACTCGGTAACATTTCGCATCCGCAGGTGGCCTATACGGACGAGAGCTTTCGACTAACCGGTTTCGATCTCGTAGGCGGTTATGCGTTGCAACCGCGGTGGGCGGACGGACACAGTACGGGAATTTATAGCTTTACTTATTTGCGGCGATTAGGAGAAGCTCTGGACTGAAGGCAAAAACCGAAGCCGATTCATGCCCCTGACACTGAAAATCGCAATCGTTTCGCTTTGCTTCGTTTTATGCGGGGCCGGAACTTTTGTTGCCTCAACCACACGCGAACAAACCAAGCAGTCACGGGAGATGAACGCGATTCCGGTTAAGAATCATGAGACTGCGCCGCGCGTTTGGATTATGGCGGCGCGTGTCTGACCTCCGTTGCTTCTTTGAGTCGGCTCTCACAGAGTTCCGCTACGTTACGGGAATCGTTACGCGCAGGAGTGTTGTCCTTTCCGTACGGGGAAACAATTGTCGGTCCTCCAACTGGGACGGAATCAGGAAGAATTCCCCCGGCTTGAGATTGGCGCGAGCGCACTGGACCGACCCAGTCAGGCAGCACGCGATTGCGAATTGGCCGCGAGGTGCGATCTCGCGCGGTGAATCGAGATTCCACTTCCGGACTTCAAACAAATGGTGACAGAGCAGCAGGTCTCCTTCGGGATGCAGCAACTGAGGTCGAACGTCATCAAGATCGATGCATTGCAGCGCCTGATCGATGTGTAACTGGCGCGGGTTCCCTTTATCATCCAGGCGATTCCAATCGAACACACGATAAGTGGTGTCACTATTCTGCTGAACTTCGATCAGCAGAGTACCGGCACCGGCGCCGTGAAAACGTCCCGCTGGCAGAAACACGGCGTCGCCTGTTCTGACTTGGATTGTGTGAACATGATCGGCTGCTGTGCCGTCGCGGAGCACCTTCTCAAACTGTTCTGGCGTAATCGATTCGCGAAACCCGAGGTACAGCGTTGCGCCCGGATCGGCTGCAGCAACGTACCAAAACTCGGTTTTCGGTTCGCCTCTTAATCTGTCGGCGAGCTTTTCGGGAGGATGCACTTGTAATGACAGCTTGTCGCGCGCATCGAGAAGCTTCAGTAGCAGCGGAAAACGCGGAGAATCGGCAACGTCTCCGAAGATTTCGTCCCGATATTGCGTCCACAACTCATGCACAGTTTTCCCGCTCAGCGGTCCGTCGCGCACGATGCTCTGTGCTTCGGGACGATCTACTATTTCCCATGATTCCCCGATTCGTCCTTGGGGCGGCAATTTCTTGCCGAACTCGGATTCAAGACGCCGACCGCCCCACACGCGTTCCATGAAAATGGGATGAAAGGTGAGGGGACTTTCAATTTCAGATTTCGAATTTCGCATCTCGGATTTCAAATTTGGAAATTGTAAGGCGTTTCTGTGAAAGGCCATCTATTTTGGCGTCTGACACAGACGCCCTACAAACAAAATGCGCCGCTTTCTCAAAAACTGCCTGCCTGTAATCATCTGGCTCGGCGTGATCTTCTTCGGCTCGACCGACCTAATGTCGGCCGAGCACACCTCACGATTCATTGTTCCGTTTTTGCTCTGGCTTAAACCGGATATGTCGCCGGAATCGCTTGCGTCGATGCATTTCATTTTCCGGAAGTGCGCGCACATGGGGGAATACGCGATTCTGGCTTTGCTTTTGCTCCGTGCCGCGATCGTCATGGCAAACTTCAAGCGCCCCATACCAATTCTCTATGTAAGTGTTTTAAGCATCTGCCTGGTTGTAGCTGCGACTGACGAATTTCATCAAACGTTCGTTGCGTCACGCGGCGCTTTGCCAATGGATGTCCTGATCGACTCTATCGGCGCAATTCTCGGGCTATTGACGGGTGCGATTCTTAGGATGACCTCCCCACTAAAAATGGAAACAACTCCCGCCGTCGACCCGTGAATGAGCAAGCGTGATTTTGGAGGCGACTCTGCCCCGCCGCTTGCCTTTCCCGGAGAGTTAAGGAAATAATCAGCGTGAATGCTGACCGCAGTTGAAAGATTACATCTGTTCTCGTCATCAGTTCAGATTTTCCGATGCGTTGCTTGGGAAGAGGCAGTCATACCAGGTTAGACAGCAGGTTGAACCGTCGTCACCAGTGGTGTTGCACCTGGAAATCCTAATGTTCGCTTCATGATAAAAAGAATTACGCGCAGCTCTTCCTCATTGCATGCCACGGTCCGATTTCGGGTCGCGCCGGTTCTCCCTTCCATATTTGTTGGGATGGCGATTTTGCTCGTTCTGGCCCTGGGATCGTCGTGCATCGCAGAAAGCGCTACGCAAGAGGGCAAGAGAGATGTCGATGCCAGGGGAACAGCTGAGCTCACAGCCAAGCCAGAGCGTGTCAAAGTCGGCGATACTTCGGGTAGCACCGACATTGCGTGGAAAACGGGCGATGGATCAATCGGTTTTATTTTCGTGACGGCAAACGGTCGACCGCCGGTTCTCGTCGCTGAAGGTAAAGAGGGTAGCCGCGTTATTTCATGGATTCGTAAAGGAAATTACGTTTTCGAGCTCTACGGAGATGTCGAACGACGGACAGTGCTGGCCACGGTAAACGTTTCGGGCGTCACCGCAGAACGCGAAACTCCTTTTCAACGCGCAGGATTGTCTCACACCCGTCTGCGCTGGCTGCTGGTCGCCGTCCTGCTCGCAGTTTTGTATGCCGCGCTCTATATGGTTTCTGCAGGACCGGTGCGCGGTAAGTTTCCGCTCGAGCCGGCTACCTCGCCTCACCCTGTCCACGTTGCGCGAAGTCTGATGCTGGGCCTCGCTGTTTTTATTTGTGTGGATGGCGTGGTTTTTCATACGCGCATGTACACTTCGATTCTCGCACCGGAATCTTACGCCGGACGAATGGCAGCCCTCACACAAGCCGAAAAGGATCGGGCCTCATCCGGGCTCAAAGAGGTACTGGTTTTGGGAGATTCGCGAATGGCAGAAGGATTTTCGGCTGCGATTGCCGATAAACTCAGCTCGATCAATGGATTTAAGTTTGTGAATTTCGCGGAACCAGCGGCCGCCGTGAACGTATGGGATTATATGCTGCGAGAGGTGGATCCTGCCAGACGCCGCTACTGGGCGATTGTGGTTCCCTATGGCATCGGATTTGAACCAAATAGCGCTGATCACCTGAGAATTTCAATGGCAGCTCCCCTGTTACGCTACGGAGACTGTTTCAATTTTGCGTCTGCTTTTCAGCGATGGTCGGGGCGTTTCAGGGCATTTACAGCGTGCATCCTACGAGGCTCGGCATTCCAGAGTGATGTAGTCGATTTTCTTGAACATCCTATCGCGCGTATTCGAAGCCTTCGAGGAGAGCCAAAGAGAATTCAATCGCGCGATTTTTATAAAGGCAGGGATTACGATATCATCGGCACTTCCTACGATCCCAAGACCGGCGAGGTAACGTTTCCATCGCGATTGAGCGAGGCCCAAAGAGACGCCATCAGAGATAGCTTGGTGAAGCCGTCTCAGGCGGAGACACAGGATTTCCTGCGAATGCAGCGCGAAGGGATCCAGCGAATTCTGGATCGTTATTCGGCCAGTCCGACTCAGATCGTCCTTACGCCCGTACCTCGCGGTCCGTTTGCCGGGCTCCCGGGAGCTTCCATGACATTTCACTCCGTTTTTCCCAGCGTCACGACTGAGAAGTCGGTTTTTTCTCTGCCCGAACAAACATTCGATTTTCTTGAGAAACCCGAATATTACTTTGATGGTTACCATCTTAACGCAAAAGGTCGGCAACGATTTACTGAAACACTGGTAGCCGAATTAGTAGGGCGCCTCCGCTCAGCCAATTCAGATGGCGTTCGTTCCAACGCAAGTGTAACAGCAGACCGCTTCGCCTCAGGTGCGCGAGCCCCGGATGTTAGTCCTTCCAGCGCTGGTTTGAGTGATAGGCCAGTGGACGAGGTCAACTAGGTATCGATCGAGCGATCCCATGTTATTCAACAGCTTTCAATACTGGATCTTCTTTGTGATCGTTGCGATGCTGTTTTATAGCGTCCCGTTTCGGATCGGCAAGTTCTTGCTCCTGGGTGCGAGTTACATCTTTTACATGTGGTGGGATCCACGATTCATCGTGTTGATTCTTACCTCGACAGTAGCCGATTACTACCTCGGGATTCTGCTGGAGAAAACCAGTGGCCGCCGCAAGAAATTGTTACTTGTTGCTAGCCTCGTCGTTAACCTCGGTATCCTTGGCTTCTTTAAATACTACGATTTCTTTGCAAGCTCGCTCGCTGCGCTGCTTCGCGTGCCTGAGTCGTCGGTTGTCTTACAAATCATCCTCCCTGTAGGCGTCAGCTTCTACACTTTCGCGAGCCTTTCCTACACCATCGATGTCTACTGGGGAAAAATGAAGGCAGTGCAAAACTTCGCCGACTACGCACTGTTCATCGCGTTTTTTCCTCACCTCATTGCAGGCCCAATCATTCGGGCACGGCAGTTTATCTCTCAAATCCAATTCTGGCGTCGTCCTGCGGCGATCATGGTGCAAGGCGGGATTATTCTGGTTCTATCCGGTCTGATTAAGAAGATGGTATTTGCCGACCGGTTCGCCGTCGTGTCCGATGGGTACTTCAACGATCCGACAGCGCACCCGGGCTGGCTGGCTGCATGGTCCGGTTGCATCGCCTTCTTCATGCAAGTCTTCTTCGATTTCTCTGGTTACACCGATATTGCACGCGGTTGCGCCAAGCTGCTTGGCTTTGAGTTTCCACTTAATTTTGCACGTCCGTTTCTGGCCAGAAATCCGCCCGACTTCTGGCAGAGATGGCACATAACTCTTTCAACGTGGGTCCGAGATTATCTGTTTATGCCGTTCAGTCGGGGAAGAAAAGGACGGTTCGGATTGTACCGGAACCTGATGATTGTCATGATACTCGTCGGCTTGTGGCACGGAGCGAACTGGACATTTGTTGCCTGGGGCGTGTACCACGGGGTGCTGCTGATTGGGTACCGACTCTTTGATCGAGCGGCGACAGGGACAGCAATTGCCCACGTTATGAAAAAACGCTACTTCGTGCCATTTAGCATTGGGCTGATGTTTCTTTCGTGCACCGTAAGTATGGCTTTCTTTCGCCCAAGAACGCTCCAGGCGACCGGATACGTCCTCGGCACGTTATTCGGTTTTCAAAATGTTCCCGGTGAGTTCCTGCTCACGACGGGTACGATTGCATTGATTTTTATTTCGTTGTTTCTGGCGGTCGCGCAGGAGCGGACGCAGTTTATTGATCGTCTCGCACTTCAACCGGCACGCATTCAAGTTCCGGCGTACGTTTGCGCCTTTCTTGCGCTTGAGTTGTTTCCCGCTACCGGCCAGGTGCCCTTTGTGTATTTCCAGTTTTGACCACTGAAAAATGGGAAATGGGCCTGACTGGGCTCGAACCAGTGACCCTGCGCTTATCAAGCGCATGCTCTAACCAACTGAGCTACAGGCCCACGTTTCGGGGAAGTGAACACTGATCGGGGATCGGTGATTGGTCAAGGACGGGAACGTCGACTTACGCGAAAATGATCGCGCTTAAAACGATCGGTTGATACAAATCTCTGTTCAACGATCCACTCATGATGGCGTTTGAAAAATTCGAAGGGCCGTGGAGCGAGGCTGAATTGTTGGGATGCCGAAATCTGTTCTTTGGCGAACGGTTGATTCTCGATCTCTTTGAATACCAGCAGAGCGGACCGGATGAGGACTTGAGAATCGGATCGGAGACGATTTCAGGAACTCATGCGATTAGTTTGACACCGTCCTCGCGAATTTGGCGTTTGACCTTTGATCGACCCTTTGCTGTCAGAGCGCGCGATAACAACCTCAAATCAAAGCACGAGCGGATAAGCGATTTTCCAGCGGCATGCTGTTTCTCGGAACGATCAGAGTGGACCGACGAGTTTATCTTCGACCAACACTTGCGTTTCTTCACTCCGACTCATTACGTCTTTGATCTGATCGATAACTTCATCGAGATCATGGGCGATAGTTCGCCGAGGGTCGAAGAAATTGCGAACGAAGTCATTTCAGACGAATCGTAGCATTTCCTTTTGTGAAAGCCAAAGCCTCCCCGCCATTTGCAATCCGCAATCCGCAATCTAAAATCGAAACTTCAAAGGGGGGCATAGCTCAGTTGGTAGAGCGCCAGCTTTGCAAGCTGGAAGTCAGGGGTTCGAATCCCCTTGCCTCCAGTTTTGGCCCATATCGTAGAGAAGAGCGAAGACTATCGCGGCGAGACTCCGCATCCGCCGTTTCGGAAAGCTAAGGCCGGATGGCGATCTTGCGAAACGCCATCCGGCACTCGTGCGCTTCCTCGAACGGGCGAAACTGCGCTCGTTGGGTGGAAAAGCGGTCCTGCGTGCCCTATTGCCCAGTAGCAGGTACCGCCAAATATGCGATTAACGCGCCTGTATTTGCGTCGACACCTCTGCCTGTAATCTCTCCCTTGTTATTTATGTCTTTCGCCAGTGCTAGAAAGCTAGAATAGCTACCTTTGAAATCGTTGAGGTCTGTCGGGTAGACACCGTGATTCCAAATAACGGCACGACAATCAGCTTGGTTTGCAGCGCATGAGACACCGACCACCTGGCCGGCTTCGTTAATACCGTAGGCCTCACTGTCTATATGTTCCGGCACACGTCCTCGCAACGGTTTGAGCAATTTGATGCCATTGTCCTTAGTCCAGATAAAAGCGTGTAATATGTTGCCATCAACGTCGCTGGGGTCGCCGGCAAATCCCACGACATCGCCGTGTTGATTGATTGCCGTCGGCGTATTCCACCATGGGGCTGGCGCATTTGGATAAATATCCGTCGCGGTTCCGTTTTCCCAAAGCACGGCGTGCTTGGCCGTATGTCTTCCAACAGCCTGGTCGCAGATGCCCGAGATGCCCACGATTTGGCCATTGTCATTGATAGCCGTGGCGGCCCCTGAACTGTCGCCTGAGATTAGAGGGAGGTCATGGATCTGATCTCCTGATCCAATGTCCCACACGGCTGGGAGAAACTGGAGGACCTGGTGGCCTGGCTCGGACTGGCAGCAACACGTGGGGTCATGAAAGCCAGTCTCCGCCCACCCCACCGCCTGACCCAAATTATTGGCTCCGGTTGTAAAGCTGTTATTGCCGCCCGGAAATGGGTGAAGTCCTCTCATCTGGTTGTTTTGCCAAACGAACCCGAGATTGATATAGCCGACGTTGTTAGGCGTACTGTAGAAAAACGCGCTACTCCAGCTCTCGCCGAGCGGCTCCGGGGTCGCCGTTTGGGAAATACCCACGATGATTCCCGCGGTATTTTTCACGTTCCACGGTACGCTGCTGTTTAGTCCACCGAGAGTGCCCAGATCGAGTAGCAAACTGTTTCGCCAAAGGATGGCGTGCCGGTTCCTATCCAGCATTCTGGAATAGCCTGCTACCCAGCTCTGGTCATTGATGCTGTTTCCTCCGCTACTCGTTCCGCCAAGATCGGGGAGGGTCGACACTTGGTATTGTGTTTTCGCCTTCGTCTGCGCTGGCCCCTGTGCGAGGGCCGGCGCTCGCACCGCTCCGTAGCAAAGAACAGTCAGAACGATGACGAGACCTTTGTTAACTTGTTTGTTCGTCAATTGTGTCATGGTTTGTCTCCTTGGTTGAATTTTTCATGACGGCACTTTATGGAGCGGTTGTAGGACACGACCATAGCCACTTCACGCGTTTGGTACGGGCCATTTCGGCTGTGGCTTAGAGAGTTCCAGCAGCGGAAATCAGTGGCTTGTCCACTGAGCGACGCGCCGTTGTTATTTCAACTTCGAATTAAGCGCCGCAGCCAGTTTGCTGAGACCTTCTCGAATTTGCGCTCGTGACCATGCCGCAAAACCGAATGTCAGCGCGGGTTCCGGAGTTGCCTTCATGAAGCAGGACGACAACGGCGACGGCCTGATCCCGATTTCGCTGCAAACGCGTGTGATCAACGACATCTGTTCCTTCTGCCGAACCCAAGCGACAAAATGCAGTCCAGCTTCCGGAATCTCCAAAGCGAAGTATTTCCCTAATAACTTGTCGAACTGATCGATGAAGAATTCGCGTCGATCAGAGTACAATTTGCGCATTCGTTTGATGTGACTGAGAAAAAATCCCTCGGTCAGGAATCGAGCCAGCGTCGCTTGATCGATTGCCGGTGAATGTTGATCCATCACCGCGCGAATCTTGATCATTGGTTCGACTAGTTGTTCAGGCGCTACAATGTAGCCCAGGCGCAACGATGGGTACAAGATCTTGCTCATCGTGCCTGAGTAGATGACACGGCCGACGGTATCGAGGCCCTGCAAACACGGGAGTGGGGGACCAGTGTAGCGAAATTCCGAATTGTGATCGTCCTCGAAGATGTATGCGTCGCGATTGCGAGCAAAGTCGATCAAGGCCGTCCTTCGGGCGAGACTCATCGTCATACCGAGTGGGAATTGATGGGAAGGAGTGACGTAGATAATTTTTGGCGACCCTTGTTTCGATGGCTGCCCGATCGTAATTCCTTCACGGTCTACAGGGCGTGGAACAACCGTGGCTCCAGCAAAACCAAACGTCCGGCGGGCCTGATAGAATCCCGGATCCTCAATCCAGGCAACTTCTCCCCGGTTTACGAGCGCCATCGCGCTAATCATCATTGCCTGCTGGGTTCCGGCGGTAATGATGATCTGGTCGGGATGACAGCGCGCGCCTCTGCAATCGCATAAGTACGTGGCAAGCGCTTTGCGAAGATCGGGGTCGCCTCGACTTGATGCGTACTGAAGGAGATGCGCTCCTTTTTTTTCCAAGACTTCCGCTCTCAATTGTTCCCATGTTTCGATCGGAAATTCATCGAGCGCCGCGACTGCAGGAACAAACGTGACACCTGGTGGCCCGGCGATTCCGAAATCGAATTGCTTTCCGGCCCGTCGGTCCGGAATATTTCTTACACGCTCCGACAACCGCGGTGGTCGCTGTATGTTCGGTTCGGCCTTAACTGTCTTGGCACTCAGGAAGGTTTCGGGAAGCGGCTCGGAGATGAAAGTGCCCGATCCAACCCTCGATTGAAGATATCCTTCGGAATGAAGCCGTGAGAAAGCGACGTTTACAGTAAATCGTGATATTCCCAAATCGGCCGCCAGCTCGCGAGAAGAGGGGAGTCGAGAGGAATTGTTGTTGAAACTTGCTGAGACCAATTCATCGCGAATCTGCCGGTAAAGTTGTTCATGTAGCGGTTCGTCAGCGGTGCGATTCAACCGAACCATTTCAAAAGCCATGATCGAATGGCGACGGCGTGGCTTTTTACCTGACTTCTTAATTGGCATTCGTTTCACGGTTGCGATCGTGCTCATTAAGCCAGTTGCTCGTAACCGCAAGTTTCCATCGAAGTGGTCTGGCCATTTCGCTCAGAGTGGATCGTTGACACTATATCATCCGGCCGGAAGATTTCTTAAAATGCAAACTCAGACTCCTTGCAGCGATCACATCGAGACGAAAGGCCTGATCTATTTTGCCCGAATGCTGGACAAGATCCGGCTAAAAGCCCGGGGGGAATTGCCGCCGGACTATTTTACGGGTGTCGATGAAGATCCGACGATGTTCGACGCGCGTTGCACAAGATTTCTCGCCGTAAATTACGATGAGCTTGTCCAGCGGACGCTCCAAGGCGGCTCGAATGAGGAAATTCTCGAATGGTCCTTCGAGCGCGGCCGGAGGCCTAACGAAGAAGAAATCGCGATCTGGAACGCGTTTCTAAGCAAACGGGGATGGCGAGATGACGCAAGCGGAGATCTGCAGGCAGCTAAGGAACGATCAGGCTTAGGGGGCCGCAACGACATTCAGACTTGGGTGGACCTGCACGACGCGGAAGAGGGGAGAAAGCCACTCGTAACGTTCGCGCGTCAGAGTTGATCTTTTTCGGTAAAGCTTTGCGGCAAGGAAGTCCAAACTGCAGCTTTGCGTTGTCCTGACGCGTGATTGAAACCCTTTGTGCAGAGGCAAAGGCCGAATTGCTGAGTGGCCAAATCAAGTTTCGCGCCGGCGAAAAAATACCTGTTCCGAAAACAAAATGCCGGATGTCGATTCTCACGAGTCGTCATCCGGCATTGCAGTCGATGTGCAGCAAAGACTGAATTGTGCGTTACCCTGATCTCCTTTGAAGCTTTGGTTTCTTTCGATTCCAAAGGCTCCACGGCGTATCCAAGAACTATCAATTGATTAGCTCTTGGAGTTAGCCGTCGACCTAGTGATGAAGAATTTGAGCTTTCAAATTCCCATCGCTTACTCCTTAGAAAGGAGGTGATCCAGCCGCAGGTTCCCCTACGGCTACCTTGTTACGACTTCATCCCAGTTACCGCTCATAGCGTAGGCGGCTGCCTCCTTGCGGTTAGCGCGCCGACTTCGGCTACAAGCGACTTCCATGATGTGACGGGCGGTGTGTACAAGGCCCGGGAACGTATTCACGGCGTCGTAGCTGATACGCCATTACTAGCGATTCCGGCTTCATGAAGTCGAGTTGCAGACTTCAATCTGAACTGGGC
>Ga0081455_10007237_pt1 | contig 11720 bp, 8 predicted proteins | sample TabmetS3T2R1_FD_70207 | JGI IMG/M metagenome (GOLD analysis project Ga0081455, IMG submission 70207) | Tabebuia heterophylla rhizosphere microbial communities from the University of Puerto Rico - S3T2R1 | ecosystem: Host-associated > Plants > Roots > Rhizosphere ...
GGCGCCGACTCGCACGCGTGCGACCCACTCGCGCACCTTCGGGTGACGACGACGGCGATGGGCGAGGCGGCGCGGATCGTCGACGCGGTGGCGCATCGATGGGCCGGTGGCCGCTGGCTGGCGACGGGGGGCGGGGGCTATGACGCGTATCGCGTCGTACCCCGGTCGTGGTCGCTGGTGTGGCTGGCGGGTGCACACCGAGAGGTGCCGGCGGCGACGCCGGCCGCGTGGCGGGAGCGGTGGGCGGACGAGGCGGCACGGTACGGGCAGGCGCCACTCCCCTCGACGTTCGAGGACCCGCCCAACGCCGGGTTTCCGTATGACGCCGCTCAGCAGGCAGCCGAGGAGCGGTCACGCGAGACGGCCACGGCCGTCGCGGACGGGATCGCGTTCGCGCGGCGGCTGGCCGGAGCCGTCGCGGGCGTGGCGTACGACCGGCAGGCCGAGCGTCTGTGGACCGCGGCCGGTCCGGTCGCCCAGCCCGATCCGCCCGACGACGCGGTCATCGACGTCGTGGACCTCACGTGGTACGTCGACGAGGCGAACGAACCGGCCGACCTTGCTGCCTCCTATCTGGCGCTGTGTCGCCGGTTGCTGCCCGAGGCGCTGCCGCGGCGGTTCGGGACGTTCGAGCCCTTGTCCGGTCGGCTCGACCGGGACGGCGACGCCGCGTTCGCGGCCGCCCGCGACGGCGACTGGGGGTTGTCCTTCCTGGCGAGCCACCCCTGTTTCGGCGGCAGCCTGGCGCCGCGGAACCGGCCACCGAACAACGGGCCGATCCGCCGGCACGCCCTGACCGTCGACCGCGCGGCGCTGGTCGACGCCGGACGACGGTCGGCGGTGCAGGCGTTCTTCGTCGAGTTCGCGCGGATCAGCCAGGCGTTCTTCGCCACCGGCGAGGTGCAGCGGGGTCATTACTGGAACGGGCGCCAGCTCCGGACCGGCCCTGGTTCGGAAGGGCGGCTCGCGCTGGCCCAGCGCGGGCAGTGGCAGGGGCCGCCGTCCTACCCGGTGTGGTGGAGCTGGAGCGCGGACGGGCGGGCGCACGACTTCGCCGACGTGGGCGTCACCCAGGTGTACGACGGGGCGACGTTCCACGCCTGGGCGCCCGAGCCGGCCGACCGCGACCAGTTGGCCGCGCGGCCTAGTGAGTGAGGCCGATGCCGTCCGGGACGTTGCCGACCGTGACCTTCGCCCCGAGCGTGCCGCTCGCGACGTCGATCTGCTGGATGTCGTTGCTGTTCGAGTCGACCGCCCACGCGGTTGTGCCGTCGTCGGTGAACCGCACGGCGTAGGTGCCCGACCCGAACGGGATCGCCGTACCCAGCGTGCCCGTCGCGCCGTCGACCGGCTGCACGCCGCCGCCGTTCTGGGTGACGTAGATCAGCTTGCCGTCGGCGGTGTTCGCCATGCCGTTCGGGGCGGCAACATTCAGCGTTCCCGTGACCGCGTACGTCGACGTGTCGATCACCGACAGGGTGCCGTTGCCCGTGTTGCTGACGTACGCGCGGCCCGGGCCGAACGCGATGCCGAACGGCGCCGGCCCGACGGTGATCGTGTGCGTGACCGTCTTCGTCGCGAGGTCGACCACGTCGACGGTGCCGTCGCCCTGATCCGGCACCCACAGCTGGCTGCCGTCGGGCGAGAGGCGGAGCCGTTGCGGGTTCGCACCCACCTTGATCGGCGCGCCGGCGGTGTGCGTGGCCGTGTCGATGGGCTGCACGGTGCCGTCGCCGTAGTTGCTGACCCAGACCGTCTTGCTGTCGGCCGAGGCCACGACGTCGGCCGCGATCGAGCCGACCGGCACGGTGGCCACCACGCTGTTGTCGACCGTCGAGATCACGCTGACGTTGTTGGTGTTGTTGTTCGCGACGTACGCCTCGGTATTGTTCGGCAGCACGACCACTCCGTCCGGTCCGCTGCCCACGCTGATGACCGGCCCGGCGGTGTGCGTGTCGGTGTCGACCGGCGTGACCGTGCCGTCCGAGTAGTTCGACACGTAGGCGGTCGGGATGACCTCGCCCGGGTGGGCGATCGTGATCAACAGGTGGGCTGTAGGAATCACGGCGCCGTTGCTCGCCTGGGCGGCGATCGCGACCTCGTAGAAGCCGGCGTGGGCGTCCGCGCTCGCCTCGACGGTGAGCGTCGACGACGTGGTGCCGCCGGCCGCGGCGGTGACCGTGGCCGTCGATGGCGTGAACGTGACGCCCGGGGTCGGCGCGGTGGCCGTCCAGGTGACGGTGGCGGGTGTGGTGCCGAGGCTGTTGTCGGCGACGACGTTCACGGTGGCCGAGTCGCCGGCCGCGATGCGCAGCTGGCCCGGGTCGGTGCGCACGAACGCGCGCGTGCTGGGCGGGAAGCTCACCGTTCCCGGAGCGATCGTCGGCGTGCCGTCGTCGGGCCCGGTGCCCCACGTGTGGTTGGGCCGGCTGTCCAGGGCGAAGTCGAGTTGCGTGTGGCCGGACGGTGGCAGCGTCAGCCAGGTGTGCGTGGTCGAGTGGCCGTTGACGCTCAGTCCGTCGACGTAGGGGTTGGCGTCGCCCGCACCCGGGGCGTCGATCTCCAGGCGCCGGCCGGGGCCACCGTCGATCACGATGTGCGAGAACAGCGGCGAGTTCACCGACAGCAGTGACGTGCCGGCCACCTGCGGGTACACGCCGAGCGAGGCCCACACGTACCACGACGACATCGCGCCGAGGTCGTCGTTGCCGGGCTCGCCGCCCGGGGTGGTCGTGTACAGCTGCGACTGGATGCGGCGCACCGTCGCCTGCGTCTGCCACGGCGCGCCCGCGCTGTTGTAGACCCAGGGCGTGCCGAACGTCGGCTCGTTGCCCTGCCAGTGGTACGGCTCGTTCGGCCCGGCGTTCAGCTGGCTGAAGTACGTGTCCAGGCGGGCTTGCGCCGCAGCCTTTCCGCCGATGCCGGAGATCAGCGCGGGCAGGTTCTGCGGCACCATCCACGTGTACTGCGCGGTGTTGCCCTCCTGGAAGCCGGTCTGCCCGAAGCCGTTCGTGATCAGCAGCGGATCACCGGACGGGAACGCGCCGTCGGCGTCGCGCGGCTGGATGTAGCCGGTCGAGGTGTTGAACAGGTTGGCCCAGTTCTGCGACCGCGCCCCGAATCGGGTGGCCACGTCGTTCCGTCCGACGGCCTGCGCCAGCTGCGAGACGGACAGGTCGGCCAGCGCGTACTCGAGCGTCTCGGACGCGCCGTTGGGCACCGGCGAGATCGACGTGGCCCGGACGTTCGGCACGTAGCCCCTGGCCAGGTAGTCGGCGCCGGAGGGCCGCTCGACGTACCAACCCTGGGCCGGCGGACTGCTCGCCTCGGCGCCGTGCACCATCTCGTCCACGGCGTGGCCGGCGTCGAAGTCGCGCGCGCCGAACGCGTACGCGCCGGCGATCATCGCGTCGGCGGCGTCGCCGTTCATGACGCCGCTCTCGCCGTTGGCCACCGGCCACTTCGGCAGGAAGCCCATCTGGTCGCCGTCGCGCAGCAGCGAGGCCACCATGTCGCTGGTCGGGCCGGGATCGATCAGCGCCAGCAGCGGGATCTGCGAGCGGTAGATGTCCCAGCCCGAGAAGTACGCGTACTGGTGGTGCCCGCGCGGGACCTGGTGCACGGCGTTGTCGAAGCCGATGTAGCGCCCGTCGGCGTCGTCGAACAGGCTCGGATGCAGCGACGCGTGGTAGAGCGCCGTGTAGAACGCGGTGCGCTCGTCCGCCGTTCCGCCGGTGATCGCGATCTTGCCGAGCTGGTCGTCCCATGCCTGGCGGGCCTCGCGGGCGGCCTTGTCGTAGCTGGTCGACTCGGCGACCCGGTTGGCCCGCGCGCCGTCCTCGCTCACATAGGACAGCCCAACCTGCAGGTTCACCGTGTGCTGGGTGCGGGTGTCGAACGTGACGTACCCGCCGGCGACGACCGACCCGGGGGCGGCTGCGGCGGTGCCACGCTCGCTGGCCGGCTGCTCATCGGGCTTGCCCGGGCGCACGCGCGGGTGGGCGTGCGCGCTCATCGAGGTGCGCCCGGCCTGCACGGCCGCCCCGCCCGCGCCGCCCCAGATACCGCTGGTGGTGAACGGCTGGTCGAACCGGGCGTCGAAGTAGACGGTGTAGGTGTCGGGCTGGCCGCAGAAGTGGCCGTTGGTGACCGAGCCGGCGATCTCGCGGTTGCCGATCGTGTGGAACGTCGCGCCGGACGGGGCGCCCTGGCTGCCGCCGACCTTGACCAGCAGCTGGGCCTGGTCGGTGGCCGGGTAGGTGAGCGTGGCCAGGCCGGTGCGCGCGGTGGCAGTGAGCCGGGTCTGCACCCCGCCGGCCGTCACCGCGTAGGCGCCGGCACTCGCCTGCTCGGCGTCGTGCGTGAACGGCACGCCGGCGTGGTCGGGGTCGGCCGGCACGGCGCCGGCCAGCGGCAGGAACGGGATGTCGCCGGTGATGTTGCAGCCCACCCCGGACAGGTGGGTGAGGCTGAACCCGGTGATCGACGTGTCGTCGTAGAAGTAGCCGCCGCCGGAGGGGCGGCTGGGCGTGTCGGGGCTGAACTGCACCATGCCGAACGGCACGGTGGCGCCGGGGAAGGCGTCGACGTTGCCGACGACGTCGCCGCCGCTGCCGGTGCCGATCAGCGGGTCGACGTAGCTGGCCGGGCTCGCCGGGCTGGCCGGGCTGGCCGGGCTGGCCGGGCTCGGTGCGGCGGGCGCCGCGGCCGCGCTCGGGGCCGCCGCCGCCCGGGTGGCGACGGTGCCGGCCAGCACGGTGGCGGCGATGGCGATGATGGCGCTGATCCGACGTGGTCGCATGCCGAACTCCCCGATGTGTGCGCCCCCGCCGGACGAACCGTACTGGTATATGACGACGTTGTCAGGACCCTTCTTCTAGTCGTAGGTCGCGGTGAGCGTCCAGCACCGGCCGGCCGTCGTGTAGGTGACCAGGTAGGCCCGGCCCTGGACGTCGACCAGCTGGAAGCGGGCCTCGCGAGACGGCGCGTCGGGCACCCACCACGACCCGTCCACCGGCCACGGACCGGCCCAGGACGTGATGGCCCGGGCCTCGTTGCCCAGGACGAAGCGGGCCGGCGGGCGGGGCACCACGCCCCGGTCGTCGACGGTGACCGCCTGCCCGGTGGCGTCGAGCACCTGGGCCGGCCGGGGCGGGTCGATCAGCACCGACGGCGCCGGGGCGGGCAGGTGCCCGGGCCAGGGCTGTTCGGGGGAGTGCTCGGGCACCGGGGCATCGCCCCACGGGACGAGGCGAGTGCGCCGCAGCGGATCGCGCCCGCCGTCGATCATCGGGGTGAGCACCGACCCGTGCCCGAGCAGCGTCTGCACCCGGGCCAGCGCCCGGTGGGCCCGCTCGTCGTCGGCCCCCGACCCGCCCCACAACGCCTGCTGGTGCACCCCGAGTGGCACCGTCTCGACGGGTACCAGGCGCAGTCGCGTTATGCCGCCGGTCGGTGGATGCGAGCCGCCGCGCAGCCAGCCCTCGAGCTGCCACCGGATCCGGTCGACGACGTCGACGGTCGACAGCACGCCGGCGTGCCGCCAGCGGCGCACCGTCTCCTCGCCGTTCTCGGTGATCGCCTGCAGTTCGAGGCAGGCGCAGGCCAGCCCGTGCCCGGCCAGGTCGGCGATGAACTGCTCGGCCATCGCCCGCGCCGAGAACGCCACCGTGTCGATGCGGTCGACGGGCGGCTCGAGGTCGAGGGTGGCGACGAGCTCGGCCGGGGGCCGGCGGGCGGCCAGCGGGCGGTCGTCGCGGCCCCCGGCCTGGCGATGCGCCCACGCCCCCTCCGGCCCGAACCGGGCGTGCACCTCGCCCGGCGGCAGGGCCGCGAACGACCCGAGCGTGCGCAGCCCGAGCCGGCGCAGCAGGTCGATCAGCGGCGAGTCGCCGGACGCGTCGAGCGAGCTGACCGGCAGCTCGGCCAGGAACCCCGCCGACTCGCCGGACGGCACGATGATCCCTTGCCGGGCCGCCTGTTCGGCCGCGAACGACCCGTCCGCGACCCCGATCAGCGCGGTAATGGGATCGGCCGGCGGCCGTCCGGCCGGGGCCTCCTCGGCCGGCGCGGCGCCGACGGCCCGGGACAGCGCGTGCAGCACCGCCGTCTCGCTGCCGAAATAGCGGGTGGGCCCGCGCACCCCGATCGCGGCCAGCCCCGGCCGGGTGACCTCGACGCCCGGCGCGATCGACTCCAGGGCCAGCACGATCGGCTCGAACAGCCGGGCCTCGGCCGCCTCGTTGCGGGGCAGCACGGCCAGCTCGGGACAGCGGGCCTGGGCCTCGCGCCGGCGCAATCCCCGGCGCACCCCGAACTCGCGGGCCTCGTGCGAGCAGGCCACGACCCGGTTGGCGGTGAGCACGGCGACCGGGCCCTCGTCGGACGTGCCGACGTCGGCGCAGGCGGCGGTGACCGGCCAGTCCGGGCACCACACCGCGATCATCCGGGGCGGCATCGCTCACCCCGCCCGCAATGCCACGACTGTGCTTTCCGAAGCGCCTGGACTTACAGTCGGCGCGCCGCGTACCGCGGCCAAGCTTTCCGAAGCGCCTGGACTTGCCGGAGCCGACCCGCGTACCGCGGCCAAGGTGTCGAACGTGTCGACGCCGCCCCCGGCGGCCGGTAACCACAGCTGGGCGGTACGGGGCTGGGCCGCCCGGCCGCGGCCCTCGGCGGTGACGACCACCCGCCGGCGTCGCAGCCGGCTGTACCCGTCCGGACCGATGCCCTCCCACTCGCCCTCGCGGATCCGTAGCCGGACATCGGCGCCCGGCCAGTCGGCGCCGAAGGGCATCAGCACCGACTCGTGGCTGCGGGCCCGGGCGCTCAGCCGGCGCACGTCGCCCGGCACGACCCGCGCCGGAGGACGGGTGGCCACCACGTCGACGGCGTCGAGCAGCGCCCCGATCGCGGTGGCCCAGCCCGGACCGGGCGCCGGCACGATGGCCAGCCGGCTGAGCTCGATGCCGTACTCGTCGGCCGCCTCGGCGCTGACCATGGGCAGCCCGACCAGCGCGCACCAGGCCCCCTCGGCCGAGGCCGTGCCGAGCAGGGCGAGCAGCAGCGACACCGACCCGGCCACGTGCACCGTGCTGCCGCGGCGCAGCCCCTCGGGCAGCAGCGGCTGCAGCGCGGAGGCCACCGGCAGCGGGGGAGCCGCGTACCGGCGACCCTTGTCAGCCAGCCCGGTTAAGGTCTCCCGGAGAGCGAGGTCGAGCACTCCTCCATGTTCGAACAGTTGTTCGAGTAAGTCAACTTTCCGAGGCAAGCTTCTGACCGGACGTTAACGTTCGAGGCATGCACTCGACCGATGCGGAACTGGCCGTGACCGCCGCCGAGGCCGGCGCCGCCGTCGTCCGGGCCAAGTACGGCGCGCCGCTCGCCCACTTCGCCAAGTCGCCGATGGACTTCGCCACCGACGCCGACCTCGAGGCCGAGCGGGCGATCCTGGGCGTCCTGCGCGCGGCCCGGCCCGACGACGGGTTCCTCGGTGAGGAGGCCGGCTTGGTCGGCCCGGCCGCGGCGCGGACCTGGCTCGTCGACCCGCTCTGCGGCACCCTCAACTACGCGGCCCGCACGCCGCTCGTCTCGGTCAACGTCGCTCTGCGCGACAACGGATCCAGCACGGTGGCCGCTGTCGCCGACCCGCTCGCCGGTGAGGTGCTGTGGACCGACGGCCGCCAGGCGCAGCTGCGCCACGACGGGGTCGACGAGCCGCTCGCGCCGTCCGCGCGCACCAAGCTCGTCGACGTCAACCTCGACGGTCCCTACCCGAACGCCGACTGGTTCCGGGCCGTACAGCTGCTGGCCGCCCCGGAGTTCGGCGCCGCGTTCCGGCCGCGCGTCTCGTCGACGACGCTGGCCCTGGCCTGGGTCGCGGCCGGCCGGCGCGCCGGCTACGTCACCGACGGGCACCTGCGCGACAGCGTGCACTTCACCAGTGGCATCGCGCTGTGCCAGGCGGCCGGCTGCGTCGTCACCGGCCTGCGCGGCCAGCCCCTGCACACCGGCGTCGAGGGTCTGATCGTCGCCGCCGATTCGCAGACGCACGCCGCCCTGGTCGCGATCGTCAACCAGCAGCACGAGCGTCTCGCCTGACCTGGCTGGCCCGCCGGCTTACCGGATAGCCAGCCCGGCTGTATTACTCGGCGATGGTGATCCAGAACCGATCCTCGCCCTTCACCTGGCCGTCGGGCACGCCGCCGTTGGCGAGGATCACCCGTCGCGACGGCTCGTTGTCCTCTGCACAGGTCAGCAGCACGCGGGACAGGCCGAGGCGACGGGCCTCGACGAGTCCGGCGGCGAGCATCCGGGTCGCATGACCTTGCCGGCGCCAGGGTGCGACGACGTGGTAGCCGATGTGCCCGCCGACTTGGGTCAGCTCGTCGGTCAACTCGTGCCGCACGACCAACGTGCCCAGGTAGTGCTCGCGCGCGACGTACCAGAAGACGGTTGACGGCACCTCCCACCGGGTGCGCACGCCCTGGCGTTCGGCGACGAAGCCGTCGAAATCCTCGCTGGCCGGGCCGAGCCAGTCGGTGTCGGTGCCGCGCAGCAGGCAGTCGGCCTGCTCGCCGGTCAGATAGGACGTGCGCACCTCGGTGGTCGGCCAGGCGAGGTGCGGCGGTTCGGGAAGCGTGATCATCGCGCACCATCCAAGCGGCGAGCCCCCGATCACGCCACCGAATTCAGGAAGCGAACGCGTTCACGCCGGTCAACTCGGCCGACAGCGCCCACAGTCGCGCGGCCTGCTCCGGATCTACAGCGTAGCTGCATACTCCGCCGTGGAACGGTTCGCCCTCAGGGGCGATCTCGGCGATGTCGCAGTCTTCGCAGTAGACGCCGCCCCGGCCCTCCAGTTGCGGCGACGTGGCGGCCCAGGTCTGGGTGGCCGCGCCCTGCTCGGGCGTCTTGAAGTCGATGTCCGGGGCCGGGTTGCCCGCCTCGTCGATCCAGCCCAGCGCAACCATTTCCTCGCGGGGCAGGTGCCGCTGCAGCGGGGTCAGGATGCCGCCGGGGTGCAGCGCGAACGCCCGCACGCCGGCGTCGCGGCCCAGCGCGTCGAGGTGCACGGCGAACAGCACGTTCGCCGTCTTGGCCTGTCCGTAGGCCGTCCACTTGTCGTAGCCCTGCTCGAACATCACGTCGTCCCAGCGGATCGCCGAACGGCGGTGCCCACCCGACGACACGGCGACGACGCGCCCGCCACCGTCACGCGCGATCGCCGGCCACAGCTGGTTGACCAGTGCGTAATGGCCCAGGTGGTTAGTTGCGAACTGGGCCTCCCAACCCGGGCCGATACGCGTCTCGGGGCAGGCCATGATGCCGGCGCTGTTGATCAGGATGTCGATGCTGCGATCGCTCGCGAGGAACCGGTCGGCGAAGCCGCGGACGCTGGCCAGATCGCCGAGGTCCAGCTCGTGCACCTCGACGGCGTCGCCGAGCGCCGAGTGGGCGCTGTCCGGGCGCCGCGCCGGGACCACCACCTGAGCACCGGCGCGGACCAGAGCCCGGGTCGTCTCCAGGCCGATGCCCGAATAGCCGCCGGTGACGAGCGCCAACCGGCCGGCGAGGTCGATGCCGCTCAGGACGTCGTCGGCAGTGCTCTGCGCACCGAAACCCGACCCGATCTTGTGCTGAGGGGTTGTCATGCGTTCAACGTACGAGTTGGAGAACGCTCCAACGCAAGCCTGCCCGAATTGCCCGTCATTAGCGACAAGTGCGGCAGTAGCCGGTGTATAGGCCGAATGCCGTACCTGGTGCTCTTCTCAGAAATTGCTGGCCGTCCCCCGTTCGTCGTTCACCTTCTCGTAACTGCCCGTCCCTCCCGGCTGGGAGAGGCTGAGCGCCGGTCTCGGGCACGGCGATGTCACGGGTTGGGGGCGGCGTGAGCAAGGATCCGGCAGGCAAATCGGCGCGTTTCATTTATATCTCGGACGACGTCAAGGAGTCGGCCTGGCGGGTTCCCCCCGGCCGGGTGCCGCCGCGGGTGGGATGGCGCCTCGTCGCGGCCAACAACCGCTCGCTGGGCCGGTCCTGGGTCGTCTACCCCTCCTTCGACGAGTGCGTCGACGCGGCCGCCCGGCTGCGTGAGCGGATCGACGACGTGACCTCGTCGGCGCTGTTCGACCGGCGCCAGGCCAACTGGTCCTGGACGGTACTGCTCGACGAGACGCCGGTCGCGGTCTGCGTACACGCGTACCGCCGCCGGGTCGAATGCCAGCGCGCGCTCGAGCAGTTCGTGGTCGCCGTCCGGACGACGACCGAGACGGTCGAGGAACTGCGCCACTACGGGCCGAACGCGCTGCGCGTGTACAACCGGCCCGGGCCGGACGCCACCGGCATCGTGTCGCTGGTCACCACCGCAACCGTGCCCGGCCCGCTCGCCGCCGGCCGGTCGGCCTGCTCGGCGACATGACGCTCACTGCTGGGCCACCGCCGCCGCTCGTCCCCACCCGCCGCACGATCAAGGCCAACCCCGGGCCGGCCGACCGTTTCTTCCGCGGCGTGGCCCGCAGCGGCGGCCTCGTCGTGCTGGCGATCATGGTGCTGGTCGGCACGTTCCTCGGTTACCGGGCCTGGAAGGCCTTGCACAAGGCCGGATTCTCGTTCGTCACCACCCAGGACTGGAACCCGGACGCGGGGAGGTTCGGCATCGCCGCGGTCATCGTCGGCACCGTGCTGATCGCGTTGGTGGCAGTCGCCGTCGCGTTACCGCTGGCCATGGGTACTGCGCTGTACATCTCCGAGTACTCACCGCGGCGCGTCAAGAGCTGGCTGGTCAGCATCGTCGACCTGATGGCCGCGGTACCGAGCGTGGTGTTCGGCCTGTGGGGCGCCAAGTTGTTCCAGTGGAAGGCCATCGGCCTGTCCCGCTGGCTTTCGGACTGGTTCGGCTGGATCCCGATCTTCAAGGTCGACGGCGTCAAGCGGCACGACCCGCTCGCCACAGCCACCGTCTACACGTCGAGCACGCTCATGGCCGGCCTGGTGGTGGCGCTCATGGTGACGCCGATCGCCTGCTCGATCATGCGCGAGGCGTTCAGCCAGGCTCCCGCCGGCGAGCGTGAAGGCGCCTACGCGCTCGGTGCGACTCGCTGGGGGATGATCCGCAGCGTCGTGCTGCCCTTCGGCAAGGGCGCGGTCATCGGCGGGACGATGCTCGGGCTGGGCCGGGCGCTGGGCGAGACCATCGCCGTCGTCCTGATCATCTCGCCGATCTTCACGATCCAGCCGCACATCCTCGAGAACGGCACGAGCTCGGTGTCGAGCCTGATCGCCCTGCGCTACGGCGAGGCCAGCCCGTTCGGCATCAGCGCCCTGATGGCCGCCGGACTGGCACTGTTCGCGCTCACGCTGGTCGTGAACTTCGCCGCCGCCTCGATCGTGGCCCGCAGCTCGGCCGTCGCCGTCTCGTAGGCGGCCCGGTCGCCCCGGATGGTGGCGCGGGCCAGGCGCATCTGCTGGATCTTCTCCCCCGCGGCCGCCGAGTGGGCCAGCTCCACCCGGGTCAGGTGGGCCCCCGCGGGGTCGGCGACCGGGACCCAGCCGACCAGAACGCAGTACTCGCCGTAGAGCCGGCGGACCTCCCCGATGCTCCTGTCGAGCAGGGTGCGCTCCTCGTTCCCCACCTTGTCTCGCACCCACCCGGTGGCGCCCCCGTTCTCGAGTGCGAGCTCGTACTCCCGCTCGGCACGCGCCGCGATGTAGGCCACCTC
>Ga0081455_10007239_pt1 | contig 11719 bp, 10 predicted proteins | sample TabmetS3T2R1_FD_70207 | JGI IMG/M metagenome (GOLD analysis project Ga0081455, IMG submission 70207) | Tabebuia heterophylla rhizosphere microbial communities from the University of Puerto Rico - S3T2R1 | ecosystem: Host-associated > Plants > Roots > Rhizosphere ...
CAAGGCTCGCGGTGGTCACGAGCTCGGACACGAGCGCGGGATCGTCGAGAAGCATGGGTTGGTGCACGATCGTTAGCAGCTCCTCTCCGGCGACGCGCACCCGCGTCGTTTCATGCTCGCCGTCGGGCGGCAGCTCGGTCTCGCGGCCCTCGGCATCGATCCACTCCCCGTCTTCGAAGTGGTACAGCAACTGGATGGTCGGATCGGCCAGGGAGTCGGCGAGCCACGCGCGCAGCTCGCCCGGCGCCGGCGCTTCGCCGATGTCGAGCACCAGCCGGGCCAGCATCGACCGGGTTCGCCACGCTCGCAGCCGCGCGAGCGCCACGCCGACGGCGATCGGCAAGAACACCACCAGGGCATGCTGGGACTCGTAGCCGAGGAAATCCTGCAGGCGGCCGTCCTGGAATATCCACACCAGGATCCCGAGAGCTCCGCCCACCGAGAGCAGATTCATGATCACGGCCTTGATCGGCAAAACGACCGAGCGCGTTGCCCAGGCCAGGAACACCACGCTCGTCGCGACCAGGATCAGGAGCGCCCAGGGGACGTCGCGCACCGAGGTTGCCTTGGTGTCCATGTATGCGGCCGTTTCTCCGCCGACGGTGATCGGAACATCCATGGCGCGCAGGTCCCGGACCAATCCCTGCGTCGCGGTCGAGAGCACGGGATTGGTCGGGTTCAGATTGCGGACGAACAGATGTGGTCCGAGGCGGAAGCTCGATGGATAAGGGACGGCGAGCCCGGTGCGTCGACTGAAGCGTTCCAGCTCGATGCCGACGTTGATCCCGGTTTCGACACTGCCATGGATGAGGACGTTCACTTCGCCGATCAAGGGATTCGGGAACTCTCGCCGCACCCGTTCGGCGAACAGACGCGAACTCGACGAGGGCGACAACGAGGTGACGTCGAATGCGGTGACGCGCATCGAGAGCGCCGGCAGCCCGATGGTGATGAGAAATGCTGCCGCGACCACCGCCGTGCTGACCGGCTTCCGCATGACAAACTGGGCAACCCGATACCAGGGCCCCCTTTCGCTCGGCTCAGAAGTCGAGGCGATCGATCGTCGCCGAAACCATGGCGCCAGGGCGTTCACACGCGGTCCGAGAAGGATGAACAGCGCCGGCAGGGCCAACAGCGCCGCGACGCCCGCGATCGCCGCCACCAGCATGCCGCCGACGGCCATGGACTGAGCAAGCGGGACCGGGAAGACCAAGAGCGCCGAAAAGGAGACCGCGATCGCGCCGGCGCTGAAGGCGACGGTCTTGCCGGCGGTCCGCAGCGTCTCGGCAACGCCTTCCGCCGGCGTGCGCCCCGCCGCCAGCTCCTCACGGAAGCGCGACACCAACAGCAGGCTGTAGTCGACGCTGAGGCCAAGCGCCAACGCGGCCGCCGAATTCAGGGAAAAGATCGACAGGGTCAGAAATCCACCCAGGATCCGAAGGGCACCAAGAGCACAGGACAGCGCCAGGGCGCCGATCAGCACGGGCAGCAGCGCGGCGACCAGGCTTCGGAAGAACCAGAGCCCCAACAGCAGCAGCAAGGGAAACGCGATGATCTCCGCGCGGCGAATGTCTTCCTGCAGCTGATCGCCGAGTTCCCGCCGCGCCAGTGCCGGGCCGCCGACCTCGACGCCCGGGCGGCTGACCGCGGCCGCCACCGCCGCGGCGGCCGGGCCTTCTTCGAATCGAGGTTCCAGCCAGACGAAGATGGCCTGTGAGCGGCCATCCCTCGAGACGATTTCGTTGGGCGAGCTTTCGGCGACCTGAGGGAGCCCGGCGAGAGCGGCCCGGGTCCTTTGAGCCGCCCCGGAGCCATTGTCGACGACGACGAGGAGTTCTGGAGCGCCACGTGAGCCGCCAGAGCGAGCCGCCAAGAGTTCACTTGAGGTGCTGAAGCTTTCGGACTCGTGGCTATATAGATCCGTCAGCTTGAATGACAGGTGGTCAGAGGCCGACCTCCCGAGTATCGCCGCGAGGACGCCGACCGCCGCGATCAGGCCTAAAGTGAGCCTCGGGTGCCGAAGTGAGATCCGCACGACCTCATGCCTCAGGGCGTGTGAGAACCACCATCCGATAGGTGTAGAGGCCCAACTGAACGGTAAGCGGCATCAGGTAGCCGGCGATCGCGTTGGTGACGAGTGAGGCCGGGAGACACTTCCTCAGAATGCGCGCTCGACGAGGGTGGCTGATGAATCGCCTCTCGGTGATCTCGGCCAGGCGTGTCAGGTTCGGCATCACTTGGTCAGTGAGATCGAGCTCCTCGACGATTTCGAAATCTGCGTCGATCACCGCTGACTTCCACGCCGAGAGCTCCCACGGGTAAGCCACTGCCATGGATGTCTCCATGTATTCCGCACCGGCTCGCAAGTCGGCCGGTTTTTGCGAAAACGTGTCCGTGCGCCATCCATCGACGACGATGAAGAGGCCATCAGGACGCAGCACCCGGCGTAGTTCCGTCAGCGCCCTCGAAAGATCGCCGGCGTATCCGAAACCCTCGATCGAAAACACCGCGTCAAACGTTGCGTCCCCCAACAGGAGGTGGTGGAAATCACCTACGGCAGCGGAGACGTTCGCAAGGGCGCTGAACTTGTCGTTGGCCTGGCTGACGTGCTCGGGGACCAGATCGATCCCGGCAAACCGGACCTCCGGCCACATCCGGGCCATCAGCTCGAGATTGAACCCGACGCCCGATGCGAGCTCCAAAACGTCGCGGGTTCCGGGCGGCAACCTTTCGCTGATCAGGTCGGCCTGGGCCGCGTAGCCCGCTTCGTCGAACTCGCCCTCCGGGTTCAGCGCCATATGCATGGCGCCGGCCCTCGAGTGAACGAGGTGGTAGCCGAGCCTCGACTCTTCGAAGTACCTGCGAAGCGAGTCCGGGGTTCTGCCCTGGCCTTCGACTCCGTCGAGGTCGAGCAGCAGCCTCAGCTGCTCCAGTCGCTCATGGAGTTCAGTTTCCAGCCCCTCCTGGACCAATACCTCCGCGGTGCCCATCGAGTCTGATCATGATCATAAATACATGAGTATTCAAGCAACGTGTTCTATCTGCTGAGCAGCGGGCTCAGGCAGGGAATGTGTGCCGGGACCGGCGAGGCTCCAGGGTGATCTTCAGAATCGAAGTCGGTTCCGTCTCCGGCCAGACCTCGTAGACGACCCCACCGTCAGCGAGTGCCCGGGTCCCCACCACCGCGGCGACGGCATCTTCGTGGGACTCCGCCTCGACCTCGCGCAGAACCCGCCGACGCACCGGGCCTTCCTCCTCCCATGTCGCGACGACGAACCGGCGTGTCAGGGGGATTGCGGCAGCCACGAAGTCACTGTGGCGCGGCGCCGCCGCGAGCGGAATGGTCACCGACCCGAGATCGCCGTCGCGATTACCCGAGGCCTGATGTCGGGCAAGCCCTACCCGTGCGCCGCTATCGGGTTTTCCCTACAGACTCCGGCGCAAGTGGATGGAATGATCGCGACATGGACCAGTCAATTCTCCTGGTGGACGACGATCCGACCTTCCGGGAGCTCGCCGGGCGCTTCCTGGCCGACGCCGGGATCACCGTCATGGCGCAGGCGGACACCGCCGCCAAAGCGATCGCCGTCGCCGAAGCGACGAAGCCCGCCGCGGTCCTGGTCGACATCGATCTACCGGACGGAGACGGGATCGCGCTCGCCGAGACGCTCACCACGCTGCCTTGGCGCCCGCGGGTAGTCCTCACCTCGGTCGACCCGGACGCGGCCGGACCAGAAGACGTACGTCGGAGTGGCGCCCGCGCGTTCCTGAGCAAGGACAAGCTCGCGAACGGAACCCTGTTGGGACTTCTCCGCGGCGACTGAGGGGGGCCCCTGGAGGCCCGGCCTGCGGCGGGGTACGGTTGTCAGGTGTCTGGGGCGGTACGCGTAGTCATCGGCGAGGATGATGTCCTGCTTCGCGAGGGCATCAGCCGACTGCTCACCGAGGCCGGTTTCGAGGTGGTGGCGCAGGCCGGCGATGCCGAGGAGTTCCTGCGGCGGTCTCTGGGCAACCATCCCGATGTCGTCGTGGTCGACATCCAGATGCCCCCGGGCAATGAAGACGACGGCCTGCGGGCGGCGTACGAGTTGCGCCGGCAGCGGCCCGAAACCGGCATCCTCGTGCTCTCGCAGTATTTCGAGGAGCACTACGCGATCGATCTGATCGGCGACCATCCGGAGGGGGTGGGCTACCTGCTCAAGGAGCGGGTGGGCGATGTCGAGGTCTTCGTCGACGCGGTCGCTCGCGTCGCCGCGGGCGGCAGCGCGCTCGACCCCGAGGTGGTCGCCCGGATGCTCGGTCGTCGACGCGCGGAGGGACCACTCGACCGGCTCAGCCAACGCGAGCGGGACGTGCTCGCCGCGATGGCGGAAGGCAAATCGAACAAAGGGGTCGCCGCTTCCCTTTTCGTCACCCAGGCGGCGGTCGAGAAGCACGTGACCAGCATCTTCCAGAAGCTCGAACTCGACCCGGCCGCGACCGAGCACCGCCGCGTCCTCGCCGTGCTGACCTACCTCAGCAACCCGCCGCCCAGCTAGGAGGGCTTGGCACGCCGGCCCTCGTCGGACAGGGGCAGGGTCATCACGATCGTCGTCCCGGCGCCCGGCGGACTCTCGAGTTGCAGGCTTCCACCCTGTGCGGCGACCCGGTCACGCAGCCCGACCAGGCCGGAGCCGCCGCCGGGAGTGGCACCCCCCTTGCCGTCATCGCGGATCTCGACCCGGAGCACGCCATCGCTCGCGGCGGCGAACACCTCGGCCCGCGTCGCCCCCGAATGCTTGAGCACGTTGGTCAATCCCTCGCTGACGACGAAGTAGGCGGTCGCCTCGACCCCGGGCGGGAACCGCCTCGCCTCCACCTCGACGCCGACGGGCAGCGAGATCCGTGCGACCAGCGATTCGACTCCCGCCCGCAGCCCTCCGCGGGTCAGCACCGAGGGAAGGATTCCGTGCGAGAGATCCCGCAGCGCCGAGGTCGCGCCTTCGGCATTCTCGAGGGCCTCGTCGAGCAGCGCCCGAGCCTTCGGATCGCCCTCCTCGAGTGCCCGGCCGGCGAGCTTCAGCGTGATCACCGTGTGGACGAGCCGTTGCTGCGCGCCGTCGTGCAGATCACGCCGGATCCGGCGGCGCGCCTCGTCGGCCGCGGCGACGATCCTCGCCCGCGAGGCGACCAGCTCGTCGCGGTTCACGGCGTTCGCGATCGCGGTGCCGACCAGCTCGGTGAACTGACCGATCCGCGACTCGGCCCCGGACGGAAACGCGTCCAGATCCTTCGAGGCAACCGCGATCATGCCCCAGAGCCGACCCTCGACGGTGATCGGACAGCCGACCGCCGATTGGATGCCGAGATTTCGGGCGTGCTGGGCGACCGGACGGGCGACACCGCCATAGCTGTCCCGGCGCACCGGGCCTTGCTCATCCCAGACCAGCGCCGCGATGTGTCCGCGTTCGAGCGAGACGCGCCTACCCGGCCGAAACGTCCCCCCGAGCTCGGCTGCCACCTGCATGCCGGCGCGACTCCAGGCCGCAACTTCGACGATCGACCCCTCCCCCTCGTAGCGATCGATCCGGGCATAGTCGGCCGCGTACAGGAGGCCGACCTCACGACTGACGGTTTCGAAGATCTCGGCGGGCTCCGCGGTCTCCGCCACCAGCGTGGCGACGTGCCCCAGTGCCCGCTGTTCGCGCAGCAGCCCGGCGAGGTGGTCGCGGCTCCGTTCAAGCGAGCCCGCCATCGTGTTGAAAGTCCGCTCCAGCGTGCCGATCTCACCGACCGCCGTCTCGTCCATCCTCACGGTCAGGTCGCCGCCCGCCACGCGATCGGCCATCACGGCAGCCCGGCGGATCGGACGACCGACGCCCCGGAGCAGGTAGATCGCGAAGAACGCGATCAAGGTGAGCGAGACGACGAGGCCGGCGATCCCGATCACGATCGCCCGGCGCCCGTCGGAGTCGGCGCTGTCCTGGCGTTCCGTCAACAAGCGGCGCTCGACCGCCGCGAAGCGCTCCAGCCCGCCGCGAATCGTGTCGACCCGCCTTTTGCCCTCCGCGGTGGCCGCGACGCTGCCGGGGTAGGGCGAACCGCGCCGCACCGCCCGTACCAGCGGGACCGAGTAGTCGCGCATGTAGGACCGCGCTTCGCCGACGATCCGGCGCGCCCGCAGCGCCTGCTCGGTCTCGTCGATCAGCCGCTCGAATCTTGCCGCCTGCGCGGGGAAGCTCCGGCGGGCGGCGTACCACGGCTCCAAGAACCGTTCCTGATCGGTGATCACGAACCCGCGCGCACCGGTCTCGAGGTCGATCACCAGCTCGCCGATACCGTCGGCGGCGGACAGCTCGGCGCGAGAATGCTCGGCAAGACTGCCCGCTTCGCGCAGATCTTCGATCGCCGCGATGAGCAGCCCGAAGGTGACGCCGATGATGATCGCCAGCACCGCGCTGGCGAGGAGAAGGCGAAAGCTCAACCTTTCGAGCAGCCGCGCCATCCTCTGACCGTACATCCGCGGGTAGGGGTTTCCCGACCCCGAAATTCGGGATCTTCGTCGCCAGGTCTCGGGCGGGTATGTCTGGTGGAGACGGTCGCGGTAGGCCAGAGTCCCCCCATGCGCTTCCTCGACCCGGTGATTCGCAGGTACAGCCCGTCGGCCCTGGGCCTGGCAGGGGCGCTGATCGCCGCGGTGCACCGGCGCCGCGGCGATCGGCAGCGACGAACGCCCGCCGACCTGCTGCTCCAGGACTCGTCCGGGCTTCCAGGCCCGGCGCTGGTCGAACCGGTCGCCGACTGGGACATGCTGTTGATCCCGCGGGAGATCGACCCCGACCAGGCCAAGGCCCTCGCCCGCGCGGCCGGCAGGACGACCTTGGACGCCGCCGTCGGGCGGTTGCAGGAACTGGCGGACGACTTCCCCCGCAACGTCCGCGCGATCCCCGGTGCGATCGCCGCGAAACCGTGGCGTCGCCGGCGCGGCCAGGAAGACGACGGAAGCCCCGATCTCCTCGAAAGCACCGGCGAGCGGGCGGCCTGGGACCGCTTCCTCTCCGCTTACGACGCGGTCGCCGACCTGCGCGCGGCCTACAACCAGTCGCCCAGCGACCTGACGGCCGAGGAACTACGGTGGGCCGAGATGGAGCTCGAAGACGCGGTGGCCGTCGCGGGCGAGCTCGAAGTCAACAACATCCGCTGGATCCTCGACTAACCGGCCAAGCCGGGGTTTGACCGTTGACGGGGTTGACGCTACCCTCGGTACTCAATGGCAGCGAATCCAGCTCTCCTAGATCGCACCGTCGAAGAGTTCCGGCGCACGCTCACCGAGATCGGTGGGCAACCGACTTCGGCCGATGATGCGGAGGTGCTCGGTCGTCGAGCGGCGATGGTGGTGCTCGCCGGCGGTGCCTGGGAACGAGCTCTCGGTGAGCTGCTGACCAGCGCCGAAGCTCGCGTCCTGCTCGGTGGGATAAGCCGTGAGGCGCTGCGGAAGCGGGTGCTCAGTGGCTCGGTGATCGCCCTCCGCGACGATGCGGATCTGATCCGCTATCCGCGGTGGCAGTTCGATGCCGCCAACAGTGCGCCCTTCGCGGTGGTCAAGAGTCTCAACGAGATCTTCGGCGAGGCGGGCCTCGATCCCTGGGCCCTCGCCGCGTTTGCCACCGCCCCACAGCCAGAGCTCGATGATCGGGCTCCGGTCGAAGCATTCGGCGATGCGGACCCCGAGCCGCTGTTGCTCTCGGCCCGGCGCACCGTGGCCGACCTGGCGCGTTGAGCCCGCGCGGCCTGCCCGCTCCCCCCGACGATCTTCCCGAGCTTCCCAGCGTAAGGCTCGGAACCAAGGCTTTGTGGCGGATCCATCCGGCCGACGTCTCGCCCTGGTTCTTCGACGTCGGACCCGACGGCAGGTTCAACCTTGCCGACACGGGCACTTGTTATCTCGCCGAGGAGCCGAGCGGCGCCTTCGTCGAGAAGTTCGGGCGCCTACTGCGACCAGGAGGCGTGATCCCCGAGCCGCTGGTCGACACCCAGCGCCTTTCGAGAGTGCGCCCGCCCAAGGTCAGCGTCGTCGACCTCACCGACCCCAAGGTTCTCGGCCTCGCCGGCCTCACCGCCGAGATCCACGCCACGACCGACTACGGCCTGACCCAAAGCTGGGCGAGCGCCCTCCGAGATGCGGGCTACGCCGGGATCCGCTACAAGGCACGCCACGACCCGCGCGGGCAGCTGGGCTCCGTCGCCCTCTTTGGCTCCGGCAAACCACCACGGAGCGCGGCAAAGACGAGGCCTATCCCGGTCGATCTGATTCACGAGGCTTCGACGACCTTCGCGATCACCGTCCTCCCCCGTCGCCACTCGCGGCGCCGGTAGCCACTTGCAGCGCAGTACCGCTACGGGGATTCGAACCCCGGTTTCCGGACTGAGAATCCGGCGTCCTAGTCCCCTAGACGATAGCGGCGAGGGATGAGCAGTTTAGCGGGGACGACGGGGGATGGATGTGGCGTGGGTCACGCACGGGGATCGAGGGCCTCAGGGCGCTCGGATCGGTAGATTTGGCGGACTCGCGGCTGTGGCGGAACTGGTAGACGCGCACGGTTCAGGTCCGTGTGGGCTAACGCTCGTGAAGGTTCGACTCCTTTCAGCCGCATATGGGCTCCCGCCCCTGGCCCCTTCGGGGCCGGGCGGCCGGGCGCGCCGTGGTGATCTAGGCCGGACGCGGGTGTTCGGCGGTCGCGGTGCCGGCGGCGGGGTGGTGCTCGCGGGTGGCGCGGGGGGTGATCGTGGCGGCGCGGGCACCGCGCTCGGTGCGGCCGGCGTTGGTGTCGATCGCGTTGGCGAAGGTCGGCCAGAGGTCGCGGGGGAGGTCGTGGCCCATGCCGTCGATCATCATCAGGCGGGCGCCGGGGATCGCCTTCGCGGTTGCGCGGCCGCCGGAGGGTTTGACCAGCGGGTCGCGCGTGCCGTGGATGACGGCGGTCGGGACCTGGACATGATGAAGGGCCTTGGTGCGGTCGCCGGAGGCGATGATCGCGTGCAGCTGGCGCATCACCCCGGCGGCGGAGTGGCCGCGGTCGTAGGAGCGAGCCGCCATCTCCCGCACCATGTCTTCTTCGAAGGGGAAGCCCGGCGAGCCGATGATCTTGAACGTCTTGACCGCGCGGGTGATGACCTGGTCGCGCGTCTTCGGCGGGTTGCCGAGCAGGAGGCCGTAGGTCTTGAGGCTGGGCTGCCCGCTGCGGCGGTTGCCGGTGGTCGACATGATCGACACCATCGAGCGGAGGCGCTGCGGATGATCGATCGCCATCTGCTGGACGATCATCCCGCCCATCGAGGCCCCGACCACGTGGGCGGCATCGATCTCGAGGAAGTCGAGCAGGCCGATAGCGTCCTTCGCCATGTCGCGCAGCAGGTAGGGAGCGGTGGCGCGACGCCCCGTCAGCAGGTCGAGCCTGCTCGGCACCCCGGCGCTCTCGATCTTGGTCGAGCGGCCGATGTCGCGGTTGTCGAAGCGGATGACGCGGAAGCCGCGCTCGGCGAGCAGGCGGCAGAGCCCGTCCTGCCAGGCGATCATCTGGGTCGCCAGGCCCATCACCATCACCAGCGGCGCCCCGTCCGGCTCCCCCATCTCCTGGTAGCAGAGCTCGATCCCGTTGGCGGGGGCCATCAGCTCTTCACCAAACGAATACATCAAGGGATCTTATCGACCCCTGGCCGGCCGGCCAAGAGGCTCGTCCGGTACAAGGTCACACAATGAAGACGGCGATCGTCTCCGATCTCCACCTCGGCGTGACCAGTGGCGGCGACGTGCTCCGCGACCCCGAGATCCGCGCCGTGCTGGCCGCCGAGCTGCGCGGGGCCGACCGCCTGGTGCTGCTCGGCGACGTGATCGAGCTGCGCGAGCGCCCGATCGGCGCGGCCCTCGCGCAGGCCCGCCCGGCACTCGAAGACATCGGCGTCGCCGTCGGTGACGTCGAGGTCGTCCTCGTCCCCGGCAACCACGACGCGCGGCTCGCCGAGCCGCTGCTCGACCGGCTCTCGATCGACGAGATGCCGCTGCCGCTGGACGCGACCGCCGACCCGGCCCCCGGCCCGACCGCCGAGATCGCCGCCGCCCTGTCCCCCGCCCGCCCGCAGATCGCCTACCCCGGGATCTGGCTGCGCGAGGACGTCTACGCCACCCACGGCCACTACCTCGACCTGCACCTGAACCTGCCGCGGGTCGAGTGCGTCAGCGCCGCCCTCGTCCGCCGGATGACCGGCGAACTGCCCGACCCGGCGACGCCGAAGGACTACGAGCGCATCCTCCGCCCCATATATGGACTGGCCTTCGGCGCGGCCCAGTCGATGCCCCGCCGCCCGCGCCGGCGCGACCTCGGGCCCTCCGAAGCGGCCTGGGAACTGCTCGCCGGAGATCGCCCCGGGCGCAGTCGCGCTCGCCGCCTGAAAGCGAGTGCCGCCCGCGCCGCCTTCCCCGCCGTGGTCGCCGGCGTCAACCGCCTGCTGCGGGCCGATTTCGACAGCGACATCAGCGGCGAGGCGATCTTCCGCGGCGGCGTCGAGGCGGGCATCGAGATGGCGCGCCGGCTCGGCCTCGACGACGTGCACGTGATCACCGGCCACACCCACCGCGGCGGGCCCCGCCCCGGGGAAAGGCCGTGGTCGCTGCCCGGCGGCGGCCAACTCCACAACACCGGCAACTGGGTCTTCTCGACCCCGCTCCACCGCCCCGGCACCCCGCCGAACGCCTACTGGCCGGGGACCGTCACCTGGGTCGAGGACTCCGGGCCGCCGCGCCGGGTCGAGCTGCTCCAGGACCGCGAGCACCACGAGATGGTCGAGCTGGCCGCCCGGGCGCGCGGGCTCGACACTCGCCCCGCCACGCCCACGCGTTGATGGGCCGAAAAGCGCTCTATACGAGCGCTTTTCGGCCCATCAACATCAGGTCCGCAGCCAGTCGGCGATGATCGCGCCGATCTCCGGGCCGGCGTCCTCCTGGAGGAAGTGGGAGGCGTCGGCGATCGGGCGCGGCGCCGGGAAGTTCAGCTGCGTCGCGACCCGTTCGCCGACCGAGAACGGCAGCACCGGGTCGTCCTCGGCCCACAGGATCAGGGTCGGCCGCTCGTCCTCGCGCAGCGCGTCGGCGACCGCTTTGCCCTCGGCGGCGCCGGGCGCGTCGGGCTCGGTCGGCAGGATCAGCGGGAAGGCCCGCGCGCCCGCCTTCGCCGCCGGGTCCACATAAGGGGCCTCGTAGGCGGCGATCACCTCGTCGCCCGGGTCGTGCTTGCAGCCGCCCCGCACCAGCATCCCGATCGGCACCTCCTCCGCATTGCGGACGAAGTCGCGGAACGCCAGCCAGGCGTCGCTCATCTTCTGATGGCCGGTGAACGGGCCGGTCTCCATGATCACCAGGCGCTCGAACCAGTCCGGGTGCTCGACCGCCAGGCGAAGCCCGATCGGCCCGCCCCAGTCGTGGACCACCGCCGTCGCCCCGCTCAGCTCGAGCCGCCCGAGCAGCTCCGCCATCAGCTCGATGTGACGGTCATAGGTGTAGAAGCCGACGTCGGTCGGCTTGTCGGAGCGGCCGAAGCCCGCGTAGTCGGGCGCGATACACCGGAAGCCCGCGTCGCGGACCGGCGGGATCACCTTGCGCCAGAGGAACGACCAGGTCGGCTCGCCGTGGAAGAACACCACCGGCGGCCCCTCGCCCTCATCGAGGTAGGCAAGCCGCAGCCCG
>Ga0081455_10007240_pt1 | contig 11719 bp, 9 predicted proteins | sample TabmetS3T2R1_FD_70207 | JGI IMG/M metagenome (GOLD analysis project Ga0081455, IMG submission 70207) | Tabebuia heterophylla rhizosphere microbial communities from the University of Puerto Rico - S3T2R1 | ecosystem: Host-associated > Plants > Roots > Rhizosphere ...
CCTGGGTGATCCGGCTGGTCGCCCCCGAGCCCTGGCGGGCCAGCCGGCGCCCCTCCTCGGCCACCACGGCGAAGCCGCGGCCCGCCTCCCCGGCGCGCGCGGCCTCGATGGTGGCGTTCAGGCTGAGCAGGTTCGTCTGCTTGGCGATCGCCCTGATCTCGCTGGCGATGCCGGTGATGCCGTCGGAGGCGAGGGACAACCGGCCGATGCTCGCCTCGGTGACCGCCGCATGGTCGTGCGCGGCGGACCAGGTGGCCTCCGCGTCCGTCGTGGCGTAGTTGATGTTGAAGATGGCCTGGGTGAACTCGTTCATCACCTGCTGCGCGCGCGCCGCGTGCCTGGCCACGCTGTCACCGGTCTCGGCAAGTGCGGTCACCGTGGACTCCAGCTCGCTGCTGAGGTACGCCCGGATGCCGAGGGCGGCCAACTCCCGCTGGATCGCCTCGTGCCGGCGGTCGGCTATCTCCGCGCGGGACCGCAGGCCGGCCGCCTCGACCGCGATGGTCGCCTGCTGCTTGGCCCGGTCGGCCTGCCGCATCAGCGCCGACCTGCGCCAGATCACGTACTGGGTGATGGCCGCACCGAGGAGGACGAGCAGCCCATGCCCGGCGGCCTGCTCGCCGAAGGCCAGGAAGTGCAGCGCCACCAGGGCCACGGTGCCGAGGAACAGCGACAGGGACCGGTACCCGGAGGCGGCCGCCAGGGTGATCAGGAACGTGGCCTCGACGATCGGTTCGTGGGCGCCGAGTGTGCGGGTCAGCCCTTCGTCGGTGAACAGCAGGCCGAGCAGGATGAAGTACGAACCGGCCGGCGCCGGGCGTACCGACCTACCGGCCGCGGTACAGGCCACCGCCGCGATGAGCAGCACCCAGGTGTCCGCCCGGTCGGGGTCGACCAGCGTGGTCAGGCCGAGCAGTCCGATCTTGCCGACCAGGACACGCTGCAGCGCCCGGTCCAGCGCGAGGTCGCCCGGCTCGGGGCCACGGCCGGCGGAGGCCGGCGAGGCGAGCCGGCCGAAGGCCGCGAGCCGCCGGGTGAGGCCGCCGGCTCCGGGGCGAGCCGGCCCGCCGGCCGGGCCAACCCCCGTCCCGCTCACGCCTGCGCCTGGCTCGGTTCGAGATCCTGGGCGCCGCGGTGCTGCAGCTCGCGGACGCTGGCCAGATAGCCGCTCTCGGTGCTCCCGGACGGGAGCGTGCCCGAGGTCAGGGCGCTCAGGTCGCTGCTCTCGTACGAGCGGACCAGGGCGAGCACCTGACCGACCGGCCCGGTTCCGGCCCGGAGCGCCTCGCCGACCTCGGGCGCCAGCGGCAGGCCGGCGATGACCGCCTCGATCGGCTGGTCGAGCACCTCGGCGACCCCCAGCAGCAGGCTGGCCGCAAACGCGGTGTCGCCCGGCATGCCGAGCCGGATGGCCGTCTTCTCGCACAGGTGCGCCCGGATCATCACGGTGGCAAGGCGTTCGTCACTGCTGGTGGTGATATCGGTGACAAGCATCAGCGTGACCCACCGCCGGATGTGTTCCAGCCCGAGCCGGGCGACGACCTCGGCCGGCGCGCGGGCCGGCTCGTACCCGGCCGCGCGCGTCAGGGCGGAGTTGCACGCCCGTCTCAGCCGGTGGAGTAGCGGGTCGTCACGGATCAGGGCGACGACGTCCTCGTCGGTGACGTCCGGGGCGTACAGGGCACCGAACAGCTCCAGGTGGCGCCGCCGGCTCAGCGGCCGGGAGCCGCCGGTCACCGTCTCCGGCCGCTGCAGGGCGTAACCCTGGATGAGGTCGAACCGCAGCCGCCTGGCCAGTCGCACCTGGGCCGGGGTCTCCAGCCGCTCGCCCACCAGCTTCAGGTCCGGGTAGCCCCGGCAGCGGGCGGTGGCGTCGATGACCACATCGTGCGGCGCGGCGAAGTTGATCTTCACGTAGCTCGCGACGCTGAGCAGCTGCTCGTGTTGCTTGCCGATCACGAAGTCGTCCACGGCGACCTGGAAGCCCGCGTTGACCAGGCGGAGTATGCCGGCGATGACCCGGTCGTCCATGGGCACCGACTGGAGTACCTCCAGGACGACCCGGCCGGGCTCGATGGGCAACGGCAGGTCGCCGGTCAGGAACTCGACGGTGACGTTGAGGAAGCACAGCTTGTCGCCGACCAGGTCCTGCAGGCCGAACTCGGTGAACGCGTTCAGCAGCACCTGGCTGGTCGCGTGCGCGCCGCGCCGGTCCGCGACGCCCGAGCTGTCGTCGTGGCGGAACAGCAGTTCGTAGCCGACCAGCCCACGCCCGCGACCGGCATGGATGGGCTGCCGGCCGATGTACACCGGGCGGCTCCCGATACCGGGCGCGTCGGTGGACATGGGTGAGCGGGCTGCTACCACGCGGGTGGTATCGGCAGGGCAGCCCGGCACCTGAGACGGCCGGCGGTGGCCACGCCACGGCCGGCCGTTTCGGTCAGGTCGGCGGTCGCCCTGCCGACCAGGAGCGGGTCAACGTGCAGGCCCGGGGTCGACCCCGGGCCTGGCTCACACGCCCTTGGACACGGTCGACATGTTGAAGTCCGATACGCGCAGCGCGGGCATCGACGTGCGGTTGAAGTAGTCGCTCAGCTCGCGCGGCAGCGTCCGCTCGGGGGCGCCGACCTCGGCGATCCGGGACAGCATGCCGACCGGGCTCTCGTTGAAGCGGAAGTTGTTGACCGCGGTGGTGACCTCGCCGTTCTCGACCAGGTAGACACCGTCGCGGGTGAGGCCGGTGAGTAGCATGGTCTGCGGGTCGACGGTGCGGATATACCACAGGCAGGTGAGCAGCAGGCCGCGCTCGGTGCGGGCGACCAGGTCCTCCAGGCTGCCGGCGCCGTCCGGGGACTCCATCAGCAGGTTGTCCACGAACATGGTCGGCCGCGCGTCGGTCTGGGTGGCCCAGGCCCGGGACTTCAGCAGGTTGTTGAGCACCCCGCCCGAGATCCATTCGACCGGCTGGGTCGGCTGCCCGTTGTCGAACAGCGAGAACGCCGGGTGCGCCCACGTCGTGTGTACGAACGGCGCGGCCGCGAGACCCGCGGCGGACGGGTCGGACCGCAGCGTGATCGGCACCTCCGTCAGCCGCTCGCCCAGCCGCGACCCGCCGCCCTTCTTCGAGAACACGGTGCGGCCCTCGTCGGCGTCGCGGCCGATCGCACTCCAGTAGATGTAGGTCATCAGGTCGGCGACCGCGGTCGGCGGCAGGATCGTCTCGTACCGGCCGGGAGCGAGGTCGGTACGCCGCTCCTCCCAGCGCAGCCGGGTGGCCAGGTCGGCGTCGGCGGCCAGCACGTCGACGTCGGAGAAGTCGTGGCTGCCCTGCCCGGACCACACCGAGCGGGCGAAGTCGGGAGACTTCGCGTTCAGCTCGAGCCGGCCGGTCGGCTGGTCGTGCCGCAGCCGCAGGCCGGTCGAGGAGCCGAGGTAGGTCGACTCCACCACGTGCTCGGCGAACCCGAACAGCAGCCGGTCCGCCGCGCCGGCCCGGCCGAACGCCTCGCCCAGCTGGCCGGCGAACCGGTCGAAGATCTCGATCGAGGTCTCGGCCGCCGGCTCGCCCCAGGCCGCCGCGCCCGGGTGGTCGGTGCCCGGCTCGACCAGCGGCATCGCGTCGTCGGCCGGCCCGGCATCCCGGGCGGCCTGCTCGGCGGCCCGGACCAGCGTCTCCAGGTCGTCCGGGTCGACCGCGCTGCGCTCCAGCACCGCCGCGGCGGTGCCGGTCGCGCCGTTCACCATGCTGATCACGGCCAACTGCCGGGACCGCATCTCGCCGTTGGTGGTCAGCGTGTTGTTGGCCCAGCGCAGGTTGGCCTCGGTGCGCTCGGTGGCGATCACCACGCAACCGTCCGCTTTGGACAGTGCCAGCGCCCGCTCGACGGTCTCCTGCGGCGGGATCGAGCCGGTCATTCGCCACCCTCCTCGCGGGTGTTGAGGATGTTGATGCCGCGGAACAGCGTGGCCGGTGCGCCGTGGCTGACCGCCGCGACCTGGCCTGGTTGGGCCTTGCCGCAGTTGAACGCCCCACCGAGGTGGAAGGTCTGCGGGCCGCCCGCCTGCTCCAGCGAACCCCAGAAGTCGGTCGTGGTGGCCTGGTAGGCCACATCGCGCAGCTGGCCGACCAGCTTGCCGGCCCGGATCTCGAAGAACCGCTGCGCGGTGAACTGGAAGTTGTACCGCTGCATGTCGATGGACCAGGAGTTGTCGCCGACCACGTAGATGCCGTGCTCGACGCCCGCGATCAGGTCCGCGGTGGACGGCCCGTCCGGCGCCGGTTGGACCGACACGTTCGCCATGCGCTGCAGGGGGATGTGGCCCGGGGAGTCGGCGAACGCGCAGCCGTTGGACCGGCCGAGGCCCTTCATCCGGGCCATCCGGCGGTCGGTCTGGTAGCCGACCAGGGTGCCGTCCCGGACGATGTCCCAGCTCTGCGTCTGCACACCCTCGTCGTCGTAGCCGATCGTGGCCAGCCCGTACGGGGTCGTCCGGTCGCCCACCACGTTCAGCTGCGGCGAGCCGTACCGCAGGGTGTTGAGCTTGTCGAAGGTCGCGAACGAGGTGCCCGCGTACGCCGCCTCGTAGCCGAGCGCACGGTCCAGCTCGGTGGCGTGGCCGATCGACTCGTGGATGGTCAGCCACAGGTTCGTCGGGTCGATCACCAGGTCGTACCGGCCGGCCTTGACCGACTGCGCCTTCATCTTCTGCGCCAGCCACTCGGGCATCTGGGCGAGCTCGGCGTCCCAGTCCCAGGTCTTGCCGGTGACGAACTCCCAGCCGCGGCCGACCGGCGGGGCGCACGTACGCATCGTCTCGAACTGGCCCTGCGCCGCGTCGACCGCCGTGGCCTCCAGCTGGGCCTGCAGCCGGATGCGCTGCTGGGTGGTCATGGTGCCGGCGGTGTCGGCGTAGAACTTGTTCTCGCAGTAGCTGCGCAGGGACGCGTCGGCGTGGTCGACGCCGTCGGCGGCCAGCAGCCGCTCGGAGAAGTCGGCCAGCAGCGCGATCTTGTCCGCGTCCGGCACCTCGAACGGGTTGACCTCGTACGCCGAGACCCAGGTGACGTCGCCGTACACCGGCTCCTCGGCCAGCTCGATGCGCTCGGAGTTGACCGGGGCGCTGATCTTGGCGACCGCCACGGCGCGCTCGGCCACCCGGACCGCCTCGTCGACGGTCAGGTCGACCGCGGAGGCGAAACCCCAGGTGCCCTCGTGCACCACCCGGACCGCGAAGCCCACGTCCTCGCCGTCGTGGGACCGCTCCAGCTTCGCGTCCCGCAGGCTCAGGTCGTGGCTCCGGATCCGTTCCAGCCGGAAGTCGGCGTGCTCGGCGCCAAGCTCGCGGGCGCGGCTCAGGGCAGCCTCCGCCAACGGCCGCATGGGCAGTGCCAGGAACGCCGGATCGATGTCGGGCAACGCGTGCCTCCTTGCAGCGCAGAGCCGTGCACCCTTGTCGTGCACCCGTCGAACAGGATCAAGCCGACCTTATCCGCTGGGTACGACTGAGCGCTCGCCCCTTATTGACCCCTAGTTCGCCGGGGTGCCGCCGGCGGAGGACGGGCAGGGGCCGGCGAGCTGGGTCGGCAGCGGGGTCACCGGCGGTAGGGGGTACTGCGAGGTGGGCGACGGGCTCAGCTCGGGCAGGCTCGGCACCGGGGTCGGCTCGCTCGCCGGCGGCGACGGCTGCGGGGTGGTGCGGTCGGCGGCGACGCTCGGGCTGGCGGCTCCAGCGGGGCGGCGCGGCGCCTTCGGTGGCGGCGTCGGGGTGGCGCGGGTCGCGGCCGGCCGGGCCGGGTGCGGCCGGGCACTCGGGCGTACGTACGGGGCGGGGGCGACTCCGGCCGGCGCCGGGAGCGCGGGGTGCGGGTGGTGCACGTCGTAGGCGGTCGCGACGACCGGCGTCCAGAATGCCGCGGAGGCCGCGCCAGCAAGGATCCACCGGTACCGCGACATCGCCACCCCCGCGTCCACGACCGGCCGCCGTCGCCTGTGGGGTGTCCACCGCGGCTCAGGGCGGTCAGCTGGTGCAACGATCAACTGCCCGGCGCGTCACGGCGCGCGGCGGTTGGTACGGTCGCCCGCGATGCTCCAGATCACCAGCGCGCGGAATCCCCGGATCCTCGCCGCCCTCGAGTTGGCGAAGCCGCGGGAACGGGAGCGGCGCGGGGTGTTCGCGGTCGAGGGGGTGCGGGAGATCGGCCGCGCGCTCGCCGCCGGGCTGCGGCCGGTGGAGGCGTTCTGGCTGGCCGACCGGGAGCTGGCGCCGGAGGCCGCCGACCTGGCCGTGCGGCTGCGTACCGAGCGGGGGCTGGTGTACGCCGAGGTCAGCCGGCCCGTACTCGACCGGTTGGTGGTCCGGGAGGGCTCCGACGGGCTGTACGTGATCTTCGCGCGGCCACCGGCGCTGGGGTTGGACGATCTCGACCTGCCCGCCGCGCCGCTGCTGCTCGGCGTGCAGGGGGTGGAGAAGCCGGGCAACCTCGGCGCGCTGCTGCGGGTCGCCGACGGGGCGGGCGTACACGCCGTGGTCGTCCTGGACGGCACCGCCGACCCGACCAACCCGAACACGATCCGGGCCAGCCTGGGCACGGTCTTCGCGCTACCGATCGTCAGCGCCGGCTCGGCCGACTTCCGCGCGTGGTGCGGCGCCAACCACATCGGTGTGTACGCCGCGGCGCTGAGCGACCGGGCCATCCCGTACGCCGCCGCGCACTACCGCGCCGGTGCCGCGATCCTGCTCGGCAGCGAGGCGCACGGCCTGGACGGCTACTGGCTGGAGGCCGCCGACGCGGTCGTCCGCATCCCGATGGCCGGCATCGCCGACTCCCTCAACGTGGCCACCGCCGGCGCGGTCCTGCTCTACGAGGCGGTTCGTCAGCGGGACGACCAGTAGAGGGCGAGGGCGCGGATGGCGGGGTCGTCGGAGGTGGTGGGGTCGGCGCCTTCGGTCTCGTGCAGGCCGGCCAGGAGGGCCTGGGGGGATTCGGTGGTGGGTTCGTAGGCGGGTTCGGGGTCGCCGAGGTGGGTGGGGTCGACCCAGTCCTGGCCGTCGACCGGGCTCACGTCGACCTCCAGGTGCGGCGGGAACGGTGAGGTGTCCACCGGGTGCGGCAGGCTGTCCGTCCCGTCCAGTTGCTCGACCTCGTGGTCGGCGGCGACGTGGTGCTCCTCCGGTACGCCCGCGGGTTCGGCCGCCGGCTCCGGGTCGTGGTCGGGCTCGGGCGCGTGATCGTACGAGTCGTGGTCGTAGCTCGTGTCGTCGTGGTAACCCGCGTCGTGGTAGCCGGCGTCGTGGTCGGCGCCCATCGCGTCCTCGCCGAGGCCCGCGTGGTCGGCGAAGGCCAGGTGATCGTCGTGGTCGCCCAGGTGATCGTGGCCGCCGAACGGGTCGTCGAACTCGCCGCTCATCGGGTGCCTCCCTCGGTACGCGTACCGCTCGGCCGCGGCAGGTCACGTACCGCGGCCGCCGCGATCGAGGCGACCGCGGCGATGTTGCCGATGCCGCTGCCCTGGCTGGCCCGCAGCCGGGGCAGGACGGCGTCGATCTGCTTGGCGGCGCTGTTGGCCGCGGAGATGCGCTGGTTGAGGTCGCGCCGGTGCTTGTCCTTCTCGGCGGCGTCCATCTTCAGCGCCTCGTCGATCTGCCGGATCTCCCGGTCCAGCGCCTCCACCCGCCGCCCGATCGCCTCGTCCAGCGCCAGCGTCAGCGCCTGCTCGGCGTCCACGAACTGCGCGGCGACCTCCGCCTCCAGCGCGGCCCGCGCCTCGGTCAGCGTCTCCACCAGCCACTGCCGGTAGTGCTGCTTGTCCGCGACGTGCCGCCGGGAGCGGATCATCCACGCGGCCGAGGCCAGCCCGAGGCCGAGTGAGACCGGCAGCGCGACCACCGCGGCGGCACCGCCGGCCAGCGCGGGCAGCATGAGCACGAGCCGGCTGGCGCCGAACCCGGCGATCACCCCGCCGACCGCGACGATCTTGTCCTCGGTGTTCTGCTGCCGCTTGCCGGGCAGCGCGACCTCGGGCCGCAGCGACGGGGCGTGCGCGAAGCCGGCGTACACCTCCGCCATCTCCTCCGGCGCGAACAGGTCGCTCAGCACGTTGTCGGTGACCCGGCGCAGCCGGCCGAGCATCCACTCGAACTGCCGCATGCTCATCGCGTGCACCACCGCGTCCAGGTCGGCCGGCAGCCGGTCCAGCGCGGCCCGGTCGGCCCCGTCGATGGCCGTACGCCAGTACTGGATCTGGTCGCGCACCTCGCGCTGCACGTCGGACATGGACTCCAGCCGGGCGCGCTGGATCTCGGCCCGCAGGCGTACCTGGAAGGACCGGCCGCCGGCCCGCTTGTGCTGGGTCAGCTCGTCCCGCCTGGCCCGCAGCTGCTCGGCGCGGCCGGGTTCGGGGTCGATCGCGGAGCGGTTGGCGACCAGCTCCCGGCCGTACAGGGTGAGCTGGGTACGCGCGGCACGCAGCACGTTCGCCTCCCGCAGCGCGGTGGCCTTGGCCGCGACCCTGGCCTGCAGGGCGAGCTGGAGCGGCACGATCTGGGACTCGGTCCGCAGCAGGTTGGCCAGCGCCGGGTCCGGCAGCGCGGCGGCCTGCTCGGCCAGCCGCGCCGAGACCGGGTGGAACTCGGCGCCGGCGAACCGCGGCGCATGCTGGGCCAGCAGCGCCTGGTCGTCCTCCAGCACCTGCCGCCAGCCCCGGAAGGCGTCGATCTTGGTGAGCGCGAACAGCACCAGGTCGACCGACTCGCTGGCCCGGCGCAGGAACTCCAGCTCCGGCTGGCTGAACGGGCTGGAGGAGTCGACCACGAACAGCAGCGCGGCGGCCTCCTTCACCGCGGCCAGCGCCACCTCGCCGTGCGCGGCGACCAGGCCGCCGACGCCGGGGGTGTCGACCAGCACCAGGTTGGTGAGCAGCGGCGCGGGGAACTCGACCTCGATCCGGCGCGGCGGCGGCTGGCCGTCCGGGAGCAGGTCCAGCTCGGTGGCCCACTGCCGCAGCTGGTCCACCGGGATCGGCTGCTCGGTGGTCGGGAAGACCGCCCGCGCGCTCGGCTGCTCCCCGTGCCGGAACAGCAGGTACGCCGCGGTGGCCACCTGGGCGTCCACCGGGGACAGCCCGGGGCTGCCCAGCAGCGCGTTCACCAGGGAGCTCTTGCCGCGCTTGGTCTCGCCCACCACGACCACCGCGGGCGCGCTGCCGGCCTGGCCGCGTACCCGCTCGATCTCGGCCACCCCGCTGGGGGCGTGATCGCGCAGCACCGCGGCCGCGGCGTCGGTCGCCTCCCGGGCCTGCTGGGCCAGCGGCGGTGCGGTCATGTGCTGTCCTTGCGCCGGTAGACCGACACCATCGGCGCGCGGACCAGCACGCCGCGGTCGGCGTACCCGGCCAGCTCGGTCTCGGCGACCAGCCCGTGCAGCGCCGGGTCGGCGGTCGGCACGGTCGCCGCGGCCTCGTGCAGCGCCGGGTCGAACACCTCGCCGTCCGGCCGGAGCATCGTGACCCCCAGTTCGGCCAGACCCGCGTCGATCCGCTCCGCCGCGGCCGGGCTGTTCACCCGGTCCCGGGCGTACAGGCAGATCTCGATCAGCTTGGCGCGCTCCTCGACCAGCCGGTTCAGGTGCTCCAGGTGCGGGCGTACCTCGGCGTACGCGACGTAGCCCTCGTCGATGTCGGGGGTCTCCGGGTGCGGGTCGAGGGCGGCGGCCAGGTCCTCCGCGGGTCCGGTGCGCAGCCGCCCGTCCGGGGTGAAGCTGGCGCCGAGCACGGTGGCGTCGTCGGCGGTGAGGTACTGGTCCTCGGCCTCCTCGGCGTACTGGATCACCGGCTCCTCATCCTCCCGCCTGCGCTTGAAGATCACATCCCACCCCCGCTGAGCTGCTGCCAGAGCAGGAAGTACCCCCGGTGGACGATGTGCGCCACCCGGCTCTGCGCCGGGCTGGAGCCGAAGGTGGCGAACGACCGCCAGGCCGCCGCCCGCTCCAGGGCCAGCCGGCGCAGCGTGTCCAGGTCGGCGCCGACGGCGTTGAGCTGCTCCGGCGGGGTTTCGCCGCTGATCAGCGCGGCCAGCTCGGCGGCCAGCTCGTCCGGCATCGGTACGGTCCCGGAGCTGACCAGCGCGGCGGCCTCCAGCAGCCTGAGCTGATGCGCCTCCGGGCGTTGCAGCAGGCCCTCCACGGCGTCCCGGATGCGGCTGCGGTCGGCGGCGGTCGGCGCCTGCGCGGCCAGGATCTCCAGGGCCGCCAGGGCGACGCTGGCCTTGATCCCGTCGGCGCGGCGGCGGAACGCGTGCTCGATCAGCTCCCGCAGCACCGGGAAGCCGGACTGCTCGACCAGCCTGCGGCGCAGGTCTCCGGTGGTCAGGCCAGGCGTGGCCGCGATCAGGTCGACGGCCTGCCGGATGCCGAACAGGTCCAGCCGCTCCAGCAGCCGGGCCCGCCCGCTGACCGAGATCGGCATCTCCGGGCGGACGAACAGGTCGGCGGAGAAGAACAGCAGGTCCCGGCTGGCCGGTTCCAGCCGGGCGATCTGGCGCAGCACGTCCGCGTCGGCCTCGGTGAAGTGGCCGGTCTCGGTGGCCTCGGCCATCAGCCCGACCAGCGGCAGTACGTCGGAGACGCGGTGCCGCAGCGAGCGGGCCTGGGCGGCGGCGAGCGCGGTGGCCGCGGCGATCGGGTCGTGCCCGCTCACCTGGTCGGCCTTGTTCAGCAGGCCGACCGCGTTCACCGGGCTGGAGGCCTGCGGGGTGGCGTAGGCGCGGAAGATGGCCAGCGCCTCGGCGTCGTCGGCGCGGGCGGCCTGGGTGAGGACGTACAGGACGGCCTCGGCCTGGGCGACCGCGGCCTGGGAGTTGGCGTCCAGCTCGTGCGCGCTCGGGTCGGCGCCGGCGGGAGCGCCCAGCAGCGCGGCGGTCCGGCGGACGCTGGCCTGGTCGGTGGACCCCAGGCCCGGGGTGTCGATGACGGTGACGCTCTCCAGCAGCGCGCTGGTCAGGTAGGCGTCCACGTAGGCGATCTGGTCCAGCTCGGCGCCCAGGTCCATCGGGACCAGCCCGTCGGCGTCGTACGGGAAGGTGTGCCGGCTGCCGTCGGTGCGTACGACCTCGACGCGGTCGACCGTGCCGTACTGGAAGCGGGTGACCAGCCGGGTGCACTCGCGCACGTCGGTGGGGGCGACCCGGCGGCCGATCAGGGCGTTGACGACGGTGGACTTGCCGGACTTGATCCGGCCGGCGACGGCCAGCTGCAACGGGCCGGCCAGCCGGCGGGCCACGTAGTCCAGGCGGATGGCGGAGGGTTGGGTCAGCTGGGGGCGCAGCTCGGCGCACATCTGGGCGACGATCCGGCACAGCGGTCCGCTCGGGATGGCTGGCTGTGCCGCGCTGGGGTAGGCCATCACCGCCGTCGCGGCCGTACCGTCCTGCACCACGTCCCCCTCACCCCTCACCCGCGACCCGTCCGGACGACGGTAGTTGTCCGGGCACCCCCGGTGGGCCCCCATATCGTGCCAACTTCCTGCTCAGGGCTTCAGGGACGCGAGATCGCTATTCTCGGTCCGTGTTCGTTGGCCGGGAAGCCGAGCTCGCCGAGGTGGCGGCGGCGCTGGCCGATCCCGGCCTGATCGTGCTGGCCGGCGGCCCGGGGACGGGCAAGTCGGCGCTGGCGCGGGCGGCCGTCCAGCGCAGCGGCCGCACGCCGGTCGCGGTCGGCGGCGGG
>Ga0081455_10007241_pt1 | contig 11718 bp, 13 predicted proteins | sample TabmetS3T2R1_FD_70207 | JGI IMG/M metagenome (GOLD analysis project Ga0081455, IMG submission 70207) | Tabebuia heterophylla rhizosphere microbial communities from the University of Puerto Rico - S3T2R1 | ecosystem: Host-associated > Plants > Roots > Rhizosphere ...
CTACCAGGCGGTCCTCGACAACCTGCTGGGGGTCAACCTCGACACGGAGGACCGGCGCGCCCGGACCGGCCACGTCCTCGCCGCCATCACCGCCCTCAAGCAGATCTGCGACCACCCCGCGGCCTACCTCGACGACGACGACGGCCCGCTCGAGGGCCGGTCGGGCAAGCTCGCCCGCCTCGACGAGCTGGTCGACAACGTGTTCGCCGCCGGGGAACGCGTGCTGGTGTTCACGCACTTCGCGCGGTGGGGCGAGCGCCTGGCGGAGCACCTGACCAAGCGCACCGGCGTCCCCGTCGCCTGCTACCACGGCGGCCTGACGCGGGGCACGCGCGACCGCCTGATCCGCGAGTTCCAGGAGGGGACGGGGCCCGGGGCCCTGGTGCTGTCGATCAAGGCCGGTGGGTCGGGGCTCAACCTCACCGCCGCCAACCACGTCGTGCTGTACGACCGCTGGTGGAACCCGGCCGTCGAGGACCAGGCCCGTGACCGGGCGTGGCGCATCGGCCAGGCCAACACGGTGATCAGCCACCGGCTCGTGTGCCCGGGCACCGTCGACGAGCAGGTGGAGGAGGTCGTGGCGGGCAAGCGCCGGATCGCCGACATGGTCCTGCCGGCCAGCAGCTCGGTCGGCGACCTCACGGCCGACCAGCTGCGGCAGGCCCTCGGATTGCGTCCGGAGGCGCTCGTCGACGAGACGGCCGCCGACACGCTCGCCCATGACCAGGCGGACAAGGCCGGCAAGGAGGCGGCGGCATGACGGCCCGTCGCCGGCGCCGGTCGCAGAACCAGCCCTCCAAGGCACAGGCCTTCTGGGCCGACAACGGGTACGAGGCGGCTCCCAGCCCGCAGATCAGGCCGACGTCGGATCCGGGCGCGCTGCCCCGCTCGCTCGGCGATCCGCCGCTGGCGCCTGCGGTGTCGCAGCACCACCTCGACGCCGTCTACGAGGAGGCGGTGCGCGCCGCGATTGCGCTGGCGGCCGCCAACGGGCTGGTCGCCGTGGAAGCCGTCGACGCCGGCGAGGGCTGAGCCGGCCGCGCGACCCGCTCGCAGTACTCGACGAGGTCAAATTTCGTCAGGGCATGCCCCTGGCTGTCACCCGCCGGTCCCCACGTGCCAACCTTGAGCCGACGGCGTCCACGTCGGGCCGCTGACGCGGGGAGGGGTATTTGGTGAGCGAACAGATCCCGTTGGTCGACTACCTGGTGTTGGACGACGGTGGTCCGTACCTGGTGGCACACGAGTGTGCGGGCTGTGGGGCACGGTTCTTCGATCGCCGCAACGCCTGCGCGGGATGTGGCGGCACCGAGTTCCAGACCGTCCGGGTGGCGACCGAGGGGGAGGTGCGGGCGTTCACGATCGTGTCGCTGGCGGCGCCGGGAATCCCGGTGCCGTTCGTCGCGTCGGTGGTGGACTGCGACGGGACGAGCGTGCGGGCCAACGTGGTGAACGTGGACCCGGCCCCCGAGCACGTGCGCCTCGGGATGAAGGTGCGGTTGGTGACGGTGCCCGTCGGTGTGGACGGCGGGGGAGTCGAGGCGGTGGGGTTCGGATTCGAGCCCGTGGATGCGCCGAGCGGGAGCGAGGGAGGTCGGTGATGGCTGCTGACGACGTGTGGATCCTCGGGATCCACATGACCAAGTTCGGGAAGCATCCGGAGCGGGACACGGTCGACCTGGCCACGGAGGCCACCATGCGCGCGCTGGCCGACGCTGGCGTGTCGATGAGGGACATCGGCGTGCTGGCGGCCGGCAACCTCTGGGGAGGTCCGGCCCCGATCGGTCAACAGCTGCAGAAGCAGGTGGGGCAGACGGGTATCCCCGTCTACAACGTCTCCAACGCGTGCGCGACCGGCGCGACGGCGCTGCGCACGGCGATCATGGCGCTCAAGGCCGGGGAGTGCGACCTGGGCCTGGCGGTGGGGGTCGAGAAGCTCGCCGGGGCGGGCCTGCTGGCGGGGGCGAACCGCAAGGCCGACGAGGACGAGTCCTGGACACCGCGGGGTCGGTTCGGGGCGGTCGCCCCGATCGACGGCCGGATCGGTACCGAGACGATGCCGGGCGTGTTCGCCCAGATCGGGATGGAGTACGGGCATCGCTACGGGGGCACCAGCTTCGAGCTGTTCGCCCGCATCTCCGAGAAGAACCACGCGCACTCGACGCTGAACCCGCTGGCGGCCTACTCGAAGCGGTTCACGCTCGAGGAGATCATGGGCGACGTGATGATCGCGTACCCGAACACCCGGCCCATGTGCTCGGCCAACTGCGACGGCGCGGCGGCCGCGGTCGTCGTCACCGATCGCAAGTTGCGGACGATGGACCCGGATCAGCGGCGCCGGGCGGTGAAGGTGGCGGCGTCGGTGCTCACCACCGACCCCTGGGAGGAAGCCTGCCAGGTGCTGCCCAACGTCAACACCCTGACCCGCAACGCCGCCCAGCAGGCGTACGAGACGGCCGGCGTGGCCCCCGAGGACCTCGACCTCGTCGAGCTGCACGACTGCTTCGCGACCGCCGAACTGGTCCATTACGACAACCTGATGCTGTGCGCGCCGGGCGAGGCGGTGCCGTTCTTCGAGTCCGGGGCGACGTGGCGCGACGGCGCCACACCGGTCAACGTGTCCGGCGGCCTGCAGTCGAAGGGCCACCCCATCGCCGCCACGGGTATCGCCAACATCTGGGAGGTCTGCCACCACCTCCGCGGCGAGGCGGGCGACCGGCAGATCCCCGACGCCAAGGTCGGGCTCGCCCACGTCATCGGCCTGGGCTCCGCCTGTGGCGTCCACATCCTGGAGAAGGCCGCATAGGTTGCGTTTCGCCGCGACGAGATTCTCAGAGCAGGCGGAGCTGGTCGGCCGGGGCATCCGAGGTGGCGGGGGCCTCAAGGTCTCGACCCGTGTGGTGGCGTGGGTCGGTGCGACCGGCCGGTAGGCCGCCGCAGCGGCGCACCAGCTCGCGGACGCGTGTTTCCAGGGCCTGCTGCTCGGCCTTGGGTGCGTAGGCGCGGTCGCGGTAGCGGCGGCGGTAGCTCGCCAGGAGCTGCGGATGCGACTCGGCCAGGCGGTCGAGGAACACCTCCTTCACGCCGGGGCGCAGGTGGAGCAGGACCGAGGAGATCGAACGGGCGCCGGCGTCGACGCACGCCCGAACCACGGCCTCGAGCTGTTCCGGGCCGTCGGACAGGTCGGGCAGCACGGGGGCGACGAGCACGCCCGTGGCCACCCCTGCGGCATTCAGCTGCTCGACGGCACGCACGCGCTGGGCCGGGTGGGGGGTGCCTGGCTCGGTCGTCCGCCACACCGCCTCGTCGAGCGTGCCGATCGACAGGTTGACGCGCACGTCGGTGCGCCGGGCCGCCTCGGCCAGCAGGTCGACGTCGCGCAGGACAAGCGTCGACTTGGTCAGGATCGAAAACGGGTTCGCTCGCTCCGCCAGCGCCTCGACAATGCCCCGGGTGAGCCGGTACTTGCCCTCGGCCCGCTGGTAGGGATCGGTGTTGGTGCCCATGGCGATGAGGTCGCCCTCCCACCGGCGGGGATCGAGCTCGTGGCGGAGCCTGGACACGGCGTTGACCTTGACCACGATGCGGCGCTCGAAGTCGCGATCGGCATCGAGGTCGAGGTAGGTGTGCGTGGGTCGGGCGAAGCAGTTGTGGCTCACCACGCCGTTGGCGATGAAGTCGCCGGTGCCGGTGGTGATGTCGAACAGCGGGAGGTCGGCGCCGATCGCTTCGATGCCCACGACGCGGCGCCGCGCACCGCCGCTGATGGGACGGTCCGGGACGGCCGAAGCGGCTCCGGACGCGGTGTCGCTTCCGGGCTCGCCGCCCATGGTGCCGAGGCGACGGTCGTGGACGTCGTCGATGCCCAGGAGCGAGTGGTGCCGGGTGAGGTGCGGCCGCGGGCCCGAGCCCAGGCCGGTGCGGGTGACGTGCTTCCATCCCCGGTCGGTCAGGAACCGGTGGTCGCCGCTGGCGACGAGCTGGGTGTCGTCGGCAAGCGTCACCCGGTAGGCGGGCTTCAGGGTCGACCAGTGGTCGGTGACCGTGGTGGACACGCAGCGGCGGCGGGCGCCGTCGCGGACCGTGCCGCAGACCTCGTCGCCCGGCCGCACCTCGGCCAAGGGCCTGGTGCCGCCGTCGGCCAGGAGTATCGGCGTGTCACCCGCCAGGCAGTAGGTGCACGCATGGCTGCACCCCCGGTACGCGTTGATCGTGTACCGAAAGCCGAACGGCGCCCCTGGAACCTCGTTGATGATGCGCTGGGCCCGAACGTGCAGGAACTCCATGCCGCGGAACTCGCCGCGGCCCGGCTCGTGCTCGAATACCGGCTCGTCGAACAGTGCCCCCTGGGCCTGCGGCCGGTCGGCCTGTGGCCACCGCAACTCCGTCACGGGCTCCGACTATAGCGAACGTATGTACGCTATTCACCCCGATTTCGCGGTTACCAGGGCGTCCGTCGGTGCCAGCAGGTCGCGGAGCACGGCCTGGACTGCGACCAGGGGCTCCGTCGAGCGCTCGCCCTTGCCGATCACGATCGTGCCCTCGATCGCGGCGACGATCAGCGTTGCCAGGCGGTGCGCCTCGGCGGGGGAGCGTCCCTCCGCCTCGAGGGCTTCGGCGAACCGGTCGACCCACCCCCGGAGGGCCCGCCCGGTGGCCGCGGCCAGCGCCTCGTGGTTGGCGGCCGCATCGAGGACGACCGTGGCGACGGCGCAGCCCTCGGAGAAGTCGGTGCGCTGGAAGTGCTCGATGTAGCCGTCGAAAAAGCCGGAGACCGCCTCGGAAACTGTGGCGGACTCCGCGAGGCCCTCCTCCATGCGCTGCATCACGCGCTCGGCGAAGTGGTCGACGGCGGCCGCCGCCAGCTCCTCCTTGCCGCCGGGAAAGTGGAAGTACATCGAGCCCTTGGGCGCTTGGGCCTCGGCCATCACCTGGTTGAGGCCGGTCGCGCCGTAGCCCTGCTTGCGCAGGAGGCGGCTGGTGGTGCGGACGAGCCGGTCGCGTGTGTCGGATGCCACACGCACAGCATACAACTATCACGACCGGTCTATTGACTATGACGACTGGTCTAGTTACGTTCGATCCATGTTGCTACGGGCATCGAGAGGCGGAGACCTCGAGCTGTTGCGGGCATTCGTCGGCCGCTGTTCTCCGGAGACCCTCTACCGGCGCTTCCATGGAACCGGGCCGCACGCGATGGACCGGGAGCTGGCGCGGATCGCCTCGCCCGACGACACCCACCGGTCGTGGGTGGTCGTCGACCGGGGCGAGGTGCGGGGAACGGCGAGCCTGGCACGCTCCCGCTCCGGTGTGACCGAGATGGCGGTGCTGGTGGAGGACCGCTGGTTCCGGCGGGGGATCGGTCGGGCGCTGGTCGGTGCCCTCATGGCACATGCGGAGCGCTCCGGCATCGACACGATCACGGCCTGGATCCAGGCCGACAACGAACGGGCGGTGCGATTCATCCGCGCGGTGGCGCCGCAGGCGAGCATCCGGTTCGTCGGCGGTGCCGAGCTCGAGGCGGAGCTCCCCGTGGCGGCGATGGCACGTGCCGCCGCCCGGGACCCGAGGCCCGCGCGGGAGGCGGCGTGAGGGCGCGACGCCGGCCCGACGTGTCGGTCCTGGCCGAGGTTCCCCCCTTCGACCGGTATGCGCGCACGTCCCTGGCGCCGCTCATCCCCCACGCCGACCGGCTTCGGCTCGCCGAGGGCGCCATCGTCGTCCGGGAGGGCCACAGGGCGCGAGAGCTCGTCATCGTGGTGGCCGGGGCGCTGCTGGCCACCCGCGATGGGCGCCCCGTCGAGGCATTGGGTCCCGGCACCTGGATCGGCGGCGACGAGCTGCTCGCCGATCGGGCGCACGATTGCACACTGGTGGCGCTCGAGGGCGTCGAGGTCGTCGTGCTGAACGGGCCGGCCTACCGCTGGGCGATCCAGACGTTGCCGGGGCTGGCCGACGAGCCAGTGCTCGACCTGCGTCGGGCCGAGGCTGCGCTCGAGCGGCGGACTACGTTCACGGGGTGACCGAAGCCGACGCCATCCCGGCCGACAGCGGCCACACACGACCCTCCCAGGCCGCCAAGGCCGCACGGTTCCTCTCGCTCCACGGCGGCCCCGACCCACTGCTCATGCCCAACCCCTGGGACCCCGGGTCGGCGAGGTTGCTCGACTGGCTGGGGTTCGAGGCCCTGGCGACGACCAGCAGCGGGTTCGCGTCCACCCTCGGCCGCCTCGACGGGTCCGTCAGCCGCGAGGAGGCCCTAGCGCACGCCGCCTCGATCGTCGCCGCCACCGACCGGCCCGTGTCGGCGGACCTCGAGAACTGCTTCGCCGACGACCCCGCCGGCGTCGCCACGACCGTCCGCCTGGCGATGGGCACCGGGCTCGCCGGGTGCTCGGTCGAGGACTTCGGCCGGCGGCCGGACGCCCGGATCTACGACGCGGGCCTGGCGGCCGAGCGGGTGGCGGCGGCCGCCGACGCCGCCCATGCCGGCCCGGTCCACTTCGTCCTCACGGCGCGCGCCGAGAACCTGATCCGGGGCCGTCCCGACCTAGCCGACACCATCGCCCGCCTCCAGGCGTACCAGGAGGCGGGCGCCGACGTGCTATTCGCCCCCGGACTGCAGGACCTCGAACAGGTGCGCCAGGTGGTCGCGTCGGTCGACCGGCCCGTCAACGTGCTGGCCGGGCTCGGTGGCCCGACCGTGGCCGAGCTGGGCGAGGCGGGCGTCCGGCGCGTCTCGGTGGGCGGGGCGTTCGCCTTCGCGGCGCTGGCGGGCGTGGTCGACGCCGCCCGCGAGCTGCGCGAGCAGGGCACGTACGGGTTCCGCGAGCGGTCCCAGGTCGGGATGGCCGCGGCGAGGGAAGCGTTCGCCGAAACCGAGGAGGGCGGATCATGACCGACGGCAGGAGTGCGACCCTGGCCGTCATCGATGACCTCGAGGCCGAGCAGGAGCGTCTCGAGGCGATCCTCGAGGCTCTCGACGAGGCGGCGTGGCGATCGCCGTCGGCCGCAGAGGGCTGGAGCGTGGCGGACGTGGTCCTGCACCTGGCACAAACCGAAGACGCGGTCGTCTGGATGGCCACCGGCGGCGACGCCGATCGCCCGCGACTGCAGGCGCCGGGCGTCGACGACGCCGCCGAGCGGATGGTCCAAGCGGAGCGGGCCGAGCCCGCGGTCGTGTTCGAGCGCTGGAAGGAGGGCCGCCGCGCCGCGCTGGCCGCCCTGCGCAACGCCGACCCGAAACAGCCGATCCCGTGGGTGACCAATCCGCTGAAGCCCGCCACCTTGGCCACCACGCGGCTCGCCGAGCATTGGGCGCACGGGCTCGACATCACCGGTCCGCTCGGGGCGCCATACCCGGATACCGATCGGCTGCGCCACATCGCCTGGCTGGCGCACGGCACGTTGCCCTACGCGTTCGCGCTGGCCGGCGATGAGGCGCACCCGGTGCATTGCGAGCTGACCGGGCCCGGCGGCGACACCTGGCGTTACGGACCGGCGGACGCCGACTCGACGATTTCCGGTCAGGCCGGTGCCTTCTGCCGCGTCGGCGCACAACGGCTTTCGCCCGAGGACTCGGGCCTGGTCGCATCCGGCCCCCATGGCGAGGCTGCGTTGCGGGTCCTGCGGACCTACGCCGGCTGAGCCCTGCGTCGTCGGGCGGTCACAGACGCAGCGGCTTGATCGGCGCGGCGATGAGCGCGGGGTCGGCGCGCCAGTCGACGCCCGGAACGTCGATGTAGAGCTCGATCTCGTTGCCGTCGGGGTCGGCGATGTAGAGGCTGTGGGTGACCGTGTGGTCGCTGGCGCCGAGGACGGGCGTCCCCGCGTCCTGCAGCCGATCGAGCGCCTCGCGCAGCTCGTCGTCGGAGTCGCCCACCTTGAGCCCGAAGTGGTAGAGGCCGACGCGCCGGCCCTCGGGCTGCGAGGCCGCGTCCGGCCCGACCTCGATGAGCAGCAGCTCGTGGTGCGTGCGGCCCGAGGGTGCCGAGAACGCCGCCACCGGCGCCCGGAGCGGGGAGGATCCGTCGGCCTCGGGCACGATCTGCCGCCAGCCCAGCACGTCGCGGTAGAAGCGGGCGGATCGCTCGATGTCGCGCACGTACAGGACGATGTGTCCGAGTTCCTTGATCTCCATGGCAGCCGCTCCCCGTGTCTAGATGCCGACCGGGTGCCAGACGGTCTTGGTCTCGAGGAAGGCCCGCAGGCGGTCGAGGCCGGGGTCGGCGGACCAGTCCCCGTCGCCCCCGTCGGCCGGTGGCCGCAGCACCCGCTTGAGGTTCTCGGCAGCCGCCGTCTCGAGCTCGGTCGCCAGCTCCGCGTCGCCGATCCCCGTCAGGTCGATGGCGTTGACGTCCATGTGGGAGGCGAGCCACGGGGCGATCTCGGCAGGGCGGCCGGTGAGCAGGTTGACGACGCCCCCCGGAACGTCGGACGTCGCCAGCACCTCCGCCAGCGTGATGGCGGGGAGCGGCGCCGATTCCGACGCCACGACCACCGCCGTGTTGCCGGTGACGATCACCGGCGCCAGCACCGACACGAGGCCGAGGAGTGACGAGGCCTGGGGGGCGACCATGGCCACCACGCCGGTGGGCTCGGGGACGGAGAAGTCGAAGTAGGGACCGGCCACCGGGTTGGACGATCCCCGCACCTGGTGCACCTTGTCGCTCCAGCCGGCGTACCAGACCCAGCGGTCGACCGCGGCGTCGACGGCCGCCTCGGCGTCACGCCGCTTCAGCCCCTCCCCGGCGCCCACCTCGTGGACGAACTGCGAGCGGCGGCCCTCGAGCATCTCCGCCACCCGGTACAGCACCTGGCCCCGGTTGTACGCGGTGGCGCCCGACCATCCCGGGAACGCCTTGCGGGCCGCCACCACTGCGTCGCGGGCGTCCTTGCGCGACGCCAGCGCCGCGTTGGCCAGGAATTCCCCCGCATCGGCCGAGCGGACCTCGTAGCTCCGACCCGACTCCGACCGCGGGAAGGCGCCGCCGATGTAGAGCTTGTAGGTCTTCCGGACGTCGAGCCGGCCGCCCCGGTCAGACATCGAGGTAGGCCTCCAGGCCGTGGCGGCCGCCCTCACGCCCGTAGCCCGATTCCTTGTAGCCGCCGAACGGGCTGGTGGGATCGAAGCGGTTGAACGTGTTGGCCCACACCACGCCGGCCCGCAGCCGCTGGGCCATCCACAGGATGCGGCTGCCCTTCTCGGTCCAGACGCCGGCCGAGAGCCCGTACGGGGTGTTGTTCGCCTTCTCGATGGCCTCGGTGGGCGTGCGGAAGGTGAGGACCGACAGCACCGGGCCGAAGATCTCCTCGCGGGCGATCCGATGCGACTGCGACACGCCGGTGAACACGGTGGGCGGGAACCAGAAGCCCCGTTCCGGCAGCTCGCACGGTGGCGACCAGCGCTCCGCGCCCTCTGTCTCCCCGATCTTCGACAGCATGCGGATCTTGTCGAGCTGCTCGGCGCTGTTGATGGCGCCGATGTCGGTGTTCTTGTCGAGCGGGTCGCCGAGCCGGAGGGTGGTGAGGCGGCGCTTGAGCCTCGCGAGCAGCTCGTCGGCCACCGACTCCTGGACCAGCAGCCGGCTACCCGCACAGCACACGTGGCCCTGGTTGAAGAAGATGCCGTTGACGATGCCCTCGACCGCCTGGTCGAGCGGGGCGTCGTCGAACACGACGTTGGCCGCCTTGCCCCCCAGCTCGAGGGTGAGCTTCTTGCGGGTGCCCGCCATCGAGCGGGCGATCTGGCGACCGACCTCGGTCGAGCCCGTGAACGCGACCTTGTCGACGCCCGGATGCTCGACGAGCGTGCGCCCGGTCTCGCCGGCGCCGGTCACGATGTTCACGACGCCCGGCGGCAGGTCGGCCTGCCGGCAGATGTCGGCGAACGCCAGGGCGGTGAGCGGCGTGGTCTCAGCCGGCTTGAGCACGACCGTGTTGCCGCACGCCAGGGCCGGCGCGATCTTCCACGCCAGCATCAGCAGGGGGAAGTTCCAGGGGATGACCTGGGCGGCGACGCCCAGGGGTCGTGGATCGGGACCAAAACCCGCGTAGTCGAGCTTGTCGGCCCAGCCCGCGTAGTAGAAGAAGTGGGCGGCGACGAGGGGGACGTCGACGTCGCGGCTCTCGCGGATCGGCTTGCCGTTGTCGATGGACTCGAGCACCGCCAGCTCCCGCGACCGCTCCTGCACGATGCGCGCCAGGCGGTAGAGGTACTTGCTGCGGTCGCGGCCACTCAGTCGCGACCAGGCCCCGTCGTAGGCGGCGCGGGCGGCGGCGACGGCCCGGTCCACGTCCTCCGGCCCGGCGGCCACGACCTCGGAGAGGACCTCCTCGGTGGCCGGATTGACCGTCTTGAAGCGGGCGCCGTCGATGGGGTCGACCATCTCGCCGCCAATGAACAAACCGTAGGACGGCTGGATGTCGACGATCGAGGGGGACTCCGGTGCGGGGGCGTAGTCGAAGGTTGGCATCGTGGGTGCACCCGTCAGTCGAGGGTGAAGTAGTCGGGGCCCGCGTAGTGGCCGGTGGCGAGCTTCTCGCGTTGCATCAGGAGGTCGTTGAGCAGGCTGGACGCACCGAAGCGGAACCAGTCGGGGCTCAGCCATTCGTCGCCGGCCACCTCGTTCACCACGACGAGGTAGCGGATGGCGTCCTTCGCGGCGCGGATGCCGCCGGCGGCCTTGACGCCCACATGGCGACCCGTCTGCTCGCGGAAGTCGCGCACCGCCTCGAGCATCACCAGCGTCACCGGGAGGGTGGCGGCGGGCGAGACCTTGCCGGTCGACGTCTTGATGAAGTCGCCGCCGGCGAGCATGGCGAGCCACGACGCGCGGCGGACGTTGTCGTAGGTGGCCAGCTCGCCAGTCTCGAGGATGACCTTGAGGTGGGCGTCACCGCTGGCCTGCTTCGTGGCGACGATCTCGTCGTAGACCTCGAGGTAGCGCCCGGCCAGGAACGCACCGCGGTCGATCACCATGTCGATCTCGTCGGCGCCGGCGGCCACGGCGGCCTTGGTGTCGGCGAGCTTCACGTCCAGCGGTGCCCGGCCCGAGGGGAACGCCGTGGCGACCGCGGCGACATGGATGCCCGAGCCGGCGAGCGCCTCGACGGCCGTCGGCACGAGGTCGCCGTAGACGCAGATCGCCGCCACCGGCGGGCACGTGGGATCGGTGGGATCGGGCCGGCGGCCTTTGGCGCACAGCGCCCGAACCTTGCCGGGCGTGTCCTGTCCCTCGAGCGTGGTGAGGTCCACCATCCGGATCGCCAGGTCGAGGGCGAACGCCTTGGCCGTGGTCTTGATGGACCGCGTGGCGAGCGTGGCCGCCCGCGCCTCGACGCCGACCTGGTCGACGCCGGGGAGCCCGTGGAGGAAGCGCCGCAGCGTGTCGTTGCTGGCGGTGACGTCGGCGAGCCCAACGGGGACGGTGACGGTCACGAGGGTGCCTCGTGACCGGCCGACCGTGCGACCGCCAGGGAGCCGGGCGGCGATGGGGTGCGGGGGCGCAGCCCCCGGGGAGACGCGGTCACGCGTTCAGGCTACTGCCAGGTACCCGTGCGACACGGCGGGTGGCTCGGGCATGATGTCCGACCGTGCGGGGAGCCTGGGACCTGATCGTTGCGTGCAAGGGGAGCCTGGTCGTGGCGTGGCGACGCCGCAGCCTGCGCACCGGCCTCGCCGGCCTGCTCACAGTGCTGGCGGTGGTCGGCGTGGTC
>Ga0081455_10007242_pt1 | contig 11715 bp, 10 predicted proteins | sample TabmetS3T2R1_FD_70207 | JGI IMG/M metagenome (GOLD analysis project Ga0081455, IMG submission 70207) | Tabebuia heterophylla rhizosphere microbial communities from the University of Puerto Rico - S3T2R1 | ecosystem: Host-associated > Plants > Roots > Rhizosphere ...
CGTATAGCCAAATGGTACGCAAAGAACCTGCTCGTAATAGAGCCAGGGTTCAATGCGCATCTAGGGGGTTGGAACGACGAAGATAATGAATGCACTGCAACCTTTACCTGTTTCGACAGTTATCCATATTCACCATATAGACGCACTAAAGAACAGTTAGAGGAGTATGTAGTCCGTAGATTTGGAAGTATGATAATAGAGGACAAACGCCGGCCTCGTTCCCTCGATTTAGGCGCTGCCTCTAAGGGTATTCCCCTCAAACATCCTTTAGTATTATTGGATAAAAAAGATTATCCAAGTCTGCAAGATAACTTTAGAGAGGAGTATTTACTACCCCTCTCTAAGATACAACTCCGAGAAGCCAACTCTCTTTTGAAGAAAGGCAGACGTATTATCCCAGACAACATAAAAAAGACTTCCGGTTATGAATCTGACATATATAACTTAAGGATAGGTAAATGGTGAAAGCATCATAGTATGTCTGTAGTAACTCCATTAACTGTTGAGTTTCATATTACCGGTGGTGTAAATGGCTCGGTAAATACGAATCCCTTTTTTTCTTTAGGAGGTCAGATGGCTGCTAAAATACTAGATGATAGATTTGAGAATCTTTTTGACCCTGTATCCAGTCTTGAAGCACGAGACGGCAGAACAGAGTATAGATGGATAGTTTGCCTTAATACAGGAAGTGATGCTATCCGAAATCCTCATTTCTATTTCTTACCCAAAGATGAAAATGTCGATATTGAGTTTTCAAGGCTTTCTGTATCAGCCGCTGTTACGATACTAGCAACAGAGGAAGACAGACCAATAGAGGAAGAGATAGGGCCGGAAGTCGATGTACCTATGCCTTTCACAAAATCAACAGAGGACTATGAAACTACTCTTAGTATAGCTCCTGATATTCCAGCAGGAGGAAAGTTGTATATCTGTCTTAGAAGAGTAATCCCAGAAGATTCAGTATCAGAGAATAGGGCGTTTAGATTAGTATGCGAGTCTAGAATACCTAGTCAGGCTTCAATATCTGCGGCACAAATAACTGGAGTATCTGAAAGTGGGGAGGCTGTAGCAGCAACGGCACCAGGAAGGTAATAGTAAAACATGGTAATAACATCAACTGATTTAAAATGGTATTACTCCGGTAGCGCATCCAAGAATGGTCCAGGAGGCCCACAGGGAGGAATCATAAGTACTGTTCAAGTACCCGCTCAAACAATCTCAGGCGGAGTTACAATAGATAACACCCTTTTTGAAGATATTACAAATTCGGAAGCCATGAATGGTAAAAATAGATATGTATGCATATACCTAAAAAATACTCATGGCAGTCAAACGGCGTCCAATATCAGACTATGGCAGAGTAGCATTACTCCGGGTCAGGATTCGATACGGGTGGGGTATTCGGGGGTAGCAGCAAACAGCCATGACCCTCTCTTAACAGAAACGAACAACTCAGTGTATAATGTTCCTATTGGTACTTCAGAGAGTAAGCTAGATAATACTAATCGAAGGGCAGGCTTTTATGTTGCATCATCAAATGCTCCAGTCTTCGGCAAGACTATTACACTAGTAGAAGTATGGCTTAGAAAAACAGGAAGTCCAACAGGCACTATCAATGTACGACAGAGAAAGAGAACAAGCGAAACAATACATACAGACTATGGAAGTATGAATGCTTCTTCAGTAGCGACTACTCCAACATTATATCAGTTTGCAGACCCTACAAATACAGGTACTGTGCATGTTGAGGATATTTTTGGTGTAGAATATACTTCTGGAACTGCAACAAACTACATCTCTGTTATGAGAGTAGCAGGCTCTCCAGTACAAAATATGCATCTTACACACTACAATGGTGTACAGTGGAGTAGTTTAGCTGACTTTGATTTATCCGGTAGACTATATACCGCACAACAAGGAGGAGACCAGATTGCTCCTACTGGAGTATCATTTGAGAATCCTGTTTCATTTGAAACTGCTATAACATTGCCTAATCTTACGGCAGGGTCATTTGTACCAATCTGGTTGCATAATCTTGTGCCAGCAAATACCCCTAACAAGCAAGAAAATACATCAGAGTTAAGAGTGAGGGTTACTAGCCCAGATACCTAAGTTGCTGCTTCAGTTATCATTTCCTCTATTGTAGTCACACTGGTCTGTTGTCTATTGATATCATATCTATGTGCTAAAGACATTTCTACAAATACCTCTCCTGGACCTGGAGGACCAGGGGGTGGGTCTGGGTCAGTAGGAATCTCACCTACACATGTGGGAGTAACAAATATTCCTACTCTATACCTAAATGTGACCATGCCAATAACTCGTTGAAATGCTCCCGTAGCAGCAGCTTTTGCTTGTGCTGTTGGTGCAGGAGTAACAAATGTACCGCCTACATCTACTTCTCTAACTGATAGCTTGTTGAATATTATGCTAGTATCTCCTTCTAGTTTGAAGGTTGCTAATGGACCTCCCCAGGTTATAATCTGGTCAGAATATCCGCCACAAGGCTGACCATCAGAACCCCAGCCACCGTTATCTATTAAATCGGCAGCTCCAATAAGCGTCCATCCATTACTATTGTTCCTGTCAACATAGAGCTGAAGCTGTACTCCTAACTTTCCTGCTCCTATGTCTATATTGTGAATAACTATCTTAATGCCAAACCAACCGCCTACTCTTTGAGTTAAATCCCCACCTAAGCCAACATCATTTGCAGATATCCAATCTTGCTGAAATGCAGAAAGCCAGTACTGCGCTTTAACCCACCTAAAACGACCATCCATTGCTAGCTCTCCCATGTAGAAACTACCAGGGCACCATTGCTTCTCTCCGGTAATCTCTGCGCTTCTAGCAAAGAACTGAATCCTTGCATTAGGATTTATTACCTGTCTGCAATCAAAATATCCAGTCATCTCTACATCTCTCCAATCTTTTGAGGAATAGAGGAAGCCCGTTGATGCAATAAACGAATGATTTACATTTGGTCTGACGCTTCCATTGCTGTAGCCTATCGAGTTCTCTACTGTCATAAATGCCGTATCTGTTGTTACTTGAAAGCCATCAGTATAGTTGCCTGTTAGTTTAGGAGTATTAAATCTAGGGTCAGATTCAGGTTCAGTTGATAAATACCAAAACTCTCCACCTACCGCAGTGGGATTTATCATTTGAACATTATCTATACCGTTAACCACGCGAGAATATCATATATAGTTGGACTTAAGGATTATCCGTAGCATTGAGCGCGGCAGGGCCAGCAGATATAGGCATATTCCTTAGTGGAGGCTCAACTAATACTAACCCCAATAAGAGTACAGGAGGGCCTATTTCTAGCAAGAGAATAGTATTTACTCAGGGTTCAATGACCTTTAACAATCTCTGGAGCGATGTTACAGAGAGACAGAAGAGGTATGGCTTCAAGGATATTCGTATAATCTACCTCAAAAACATGAATCCTAGTCTAACATTCAAAAATGCTAGAGCTTTCTGGAACAAAACCGATAACTTTACATCGATTCAGATAGGCAGGGCAGAAGTCAATCAAACGGAAAACTCCGTTCCTATTGTAGCTAGCCTATTTCCAACCGCAGAACCTATTCCTCCTCCTATGTGGCCCTTTGTTATTGCAGCAGATACTTTTAGAATAATACAAGATTTTAATGATATTAGCACACCAGTTGGATTTCGTCTTCCTGATTCTCCATTTAGAACAAGACGTGGCGTAGGTGTTGAAGATTCTTCTTCGTCATTGGCTGGTCAAAAAATAGCTCGTATAACATTTCTGATAAAACGTATTGGACCTGAACGAGGTAGTGTTAACTGCAAAATATGGGATAGTGTTGGTAATGAAGTAGCTAATTTTGGTTCTATAGATTCCGCAGACCTTGGAGTTCAGGGAGATGGAACTCTCTTTTCTGCGAATATGCGCACATTCACAAATCAAACAAATCAACATGTAATGCAACCAGGAGATGTTATCGGTCTAGAATATCCAGGTGCAGGAATAGATGAGGAAGCAGGAGATGAGGATGATGCAATCCTCATTGCTAAATGGGGATGGGTAGCAGATAGCACCCTTCCTGAGAACAATCCGAATAATGTCGAGAAAGATGTTATAGGTACTAACATATCGATTTGGCAAGAAAATATAGGTCAATGGGTTGTTAGTGAAAATTCACAAACAGAGTTTGTCTACAGAGCAGAAGCATTTGGCTCTACCGCGCCAGGCGAAGACCCTTGCAATCCTGACCCTGGTCCTGGTCCTGGCCCTGGTCCTGAACCTGGTCCGCCGCCTCCTCCTCCGTCTGGCTTTATCGTTATTTCAGACTTTAACGATGTTAATGCTAGTACTGCATACCAGGTTGGCAACGGTGCTCCTAACAATATATTCAGAAGAGCGATAAGTGTAGATAATAGCACAGCAGCTATTCTTAATGATACTATCGCAAGAATCACATTCTTAATGCGAAGAGTAGGTAATCCCCAGGGTTTAGTAGCATGTAGAATCTGGACTACTAGCGGCCAAGTTATGACTACTATGGGACAGGTTGATGCATCTACTTTAACAAATCAGGCAGGCCAATGGACTCAAGTTGCATTTACTTTCCAAAACAACACATATCAAATGAAAGTAACAGACCTTATTGGCATAGAGTTCGCTTCTGGTAGTCCAGAAGACCATATTGTTCTAGGTGGTCATACATTCTCTACTGCTACAGAAATGGCTGATACTGCAGCAGCTGAAGGTGGCTCAATAACAGCAGCTAATGATAAGTTCGGAGTCAGAATGATTTATGCTAACAGTGGCTCATTTCATTACGAAGATGAGTGGGAACTCCCTAGCGATTCTGACTCAATGAGGTGGGACTTTCCAAATCCTCCATTAAATGCAGAGATGACATGCTACTTTTTCAAAAGTAGTCCATCAAGTGATACTATTTCATGTAAGATTAGAGGAGGTAAACATGACGGAGGTGGTAGTGAGGATGGATGTTGTTACATTCCTCAGTTTCCATGCACCGGTGGCACAATGGAGTTTGAGATTGAATGTCCTCATCCAGATAATCACTCATGCCCTACCAGTGGTATAGACGGTACTTCATTATCAATGTCTGCGTGGCATGGCTACAAAGTAGCATGGTGGAATATTGGCAATACAACAGTCCATATGGAAGCCTGGCAAGATAAAGGTACAGCCTCAGGCTCTACTCCACCTAATCAGTGGGAAAAACTACAAGTTCATGAAGATAGTGACGGTAACTGCGGAAATATTGATAATCCTTTGCTTAGACCAAAAGGTTCAACATCACAATGTACATTTAGAATAGACGAAAACTCTGGAACTGATTATAAATGGTTATCAATAGTAGAGATACAGCCAGGCGGTGTCCAGCCACCTGCGCCACCAGGACCTAGCCCTCCTCCTCCTCCAAGTCCAGGACCAGGACCCGGACCAGGACCCAGTCCGCCACCTTCGCCACCACCGCCACCACCGCCAGCAGCTAAAGATGTTCCAGGAACAAGCATCAAAAGATGGAATGGTACAAACTGGTCTGCTGATGATAATGGCAATAGTGATTTAGTGTATAAAGCCGAACGATTCGACCCAGCTGTAGGCGAACCAGAAGAGCCAGATGACCCTATCATTATAGACCCTGGTACAAAGAGAAAGCCAACAAGCTATGACCAGGGCATTGCACTTCCTCCATTAGGACCAGGAGACTACAAAGCTCTCATACTAGAAAGAATATTTCCACCGGTTATTAAAGACCCCATTGAGTTATCCGAAGAGGAACAGCAGTTAGTTATTGAAATGGATACTACCACATCGCCTGAACAGCCAGAAGACCCAGGCCAACCAATACCGCCTCCTCCACCTCCACCTTCACCGCCAGGACCGCCGCCATCTCCTGGACCTCCACCTCCACCGCCGCCATCTCCACCGCCAGCGCCAGGAGGATTAGGACCATATGCCAGTACTGGTAGACAACTAGGTGCTACTACCCGACGGGCCACCAGGCACTACGCCTCAGGCAAACCTGACGATGAGACTATAGAGAAAAACACCGATAATATTACATATCAAAACTACCAATGTATTTACTTTGTTACTATGCATGGCATCGAACATGATGATACTGTCAGTAGTAAACTAGGAGGTACTCATATGGGTACAGGCTGGCATGACCATGGGGTAACATTTAATGCAGGTAAAACATGCCTCGGTACAGAACCCAACCATCCTGACACGAACTCATGCATCAAAACAGGTGCATCAATAGGCAGTCTAATAGAAAAGAGAGTAGGAATATGTACAGTTTGGAGGAGACAAGGTCCTCATACAGAGTTATGGACCAAACTACCAACTCAAACTAACTGGGTTAAACAGTTAGAAAATACAGGAGCATTAGGAGGTTTCACACCTGACCAAGATGGAGACCAAGAAGCACAGTTAAGAATAGATGGATTTGAGGATGGCGACGACCCTACTATTGATACTGCAGTAGTGCAAGAAATAGCAGCTGGAGCACCAACCTCTCAAATGGCTACTCCTGAATGTCCACCAGGACAACATTATGACCATCTCCATAATGTTTGTGTACTGGATGCTGGTTCACCAGGAACTACAGTAGACGGCATAGTATTACCATCACTACTATACGACTCCTATACTCTTGACACAATCAGATATGATATGGAATCAGACCATAAAGCAAACGGTTCATTCAGAGAATACTTTAACAGGACTGACCATGACCTGAACAATGTAATGATTGGTGGATACTTCAAAGTAGACGGTCCTGATGACGAAGAAATATCCGCAAAGTTAGGTGGTGGAATACATTCACCTTCTGACGGTGGTAAAGCAGGTAGATGTTATGAGATTAACATTACACTTGACGGCAACAGTGTAGTAGTGTATAAAGAAGACCCGCATGGAGTCTATAATGTAACAAATATTGTCAATCCCATAAACATAGGAGCTAGACAAGGTCATTATACAGGCGTTATCTTCATGAAGAGCAACATAATGTGGAACGGAAATCCTGCAGTTAGACTGAAAGCTTGGGTTGACATAATAGGAATGGCAGATAATGGTGTATTTACTGCAGCAAATCAGCATTGGATTCAAGTATTAGATGCTATAGATGTAGGCCATTGGTATGATAAGCCGTGGCTGACTGGTGCAGTTCCAGGAAATAGCAGAGCTATTCTAAGAGTAGACCAACAAGACGAATCATCATATGATTGTAAGTTCTGTTTTTGTGCGAGAATAAATGGAGGGCCTGCAAGCCATCATTATCATGACTAGTGCTGAACTATCTCTATATGAAGAACAACGACCAAAAGAATCATTCAAACATTGGCTACTGCGAGAATATTCAAACTCAGAGCTTATGTTTCATCCCTTCTTTGAGCTGGCATTAGAGATACAAACAAGATGGCCTAACTTTCCAGAGAAAGGAACCTACCTTGACTTAGGATTATTTCTTGCAAATAATGGAGCTTGTAATAGATGCAAGAAAGCATTTAGAGATGCATGGAGCAACTACATCAACGATGCCTGAAACAGAGTATGTTAACTGCGCAAGATGCACTAAAAGCATTGGAGTAACAAATACTTACAAAGCTAGAATGGATGCTAAACATATTCCTATACTATGTAATGATTGCAGAAACATGAGTGAGCAAGAGGTAACAAAGCAGTAATGGCAAAGATAGACCAAAAAGACAAGAAGTATATGATTACATTCAAGCGCAAAGACTTAAGACCAAACAAAAGAGATGACAAGTTTGAGTTATTCCGGCATATTGTAGGGCTTGAGGATGTTAGAGATATTCTTGACCTAAGTAGGTATAAAGACAATCATATGACTGAGCCTATACGGAAAACAGTATCTACTGTTACAGATATCAACTCATATGAATGTCCATTTGTTTTTGCTAGATTAACAGAATACCAAGTAGGCAGACTTAGACGCGACCCAAATGTTCTCATTGTTGAAGAGGATGGAATGTGGTATGCTACAGAAGAGCTTCAAGGGTATCAAGTTCCTAAACTGAGAGCTCCTAATGCCTGGGCAGCTCCTCTTAGCTGTAGAGGCCAGGGAGCCAATGTTGCCAGTATAGATACAGGTGTCAATCCACATCTTGATTTGGGTGCAAATCTAAAAATAAATCAGAACTTTACAGCTAGGCCTGGAACAGCGGCAGAGGATGCAAATCATCATGGTACTCATGTAGCAGGGATTACAGGCGCTCTAGAAGGTAACAATGATGGAATACAAGGCATTGCTCCTAACTGTAATATCTGGAATCTCAGAGCAGGCGACCAAAATGGTGGATTTCAACAAACAGATTCAATAGAGGCAATACAATATGCCACTCAGAACAGTGCTCATGTTATCAACATGAGTTTTGGAGGTACTGCAAGTGGAAACTCCGCAGGAGAGCAAGCAGTAACAGCCGCATGGAATGCAGAGATTCTTCTATTTGGAGCAGCAGGTAATACAGGAATACAAGAAGCAGCCTTTTATCCCGCTGCATATCCAAATGTTTTAGGCGTTTCTAATCTCAACGAAACAGGCGATGCTTTAGTTCCAGGAGTTGGGTTTGGGTCTTCGTGGGGAACATATGTTGATTTCACAACACCAGGCCACAATATAGTTTCTCTTGCTGAGAACAATCTGTATAGAACCTTATCAGGAACATCAATGGCATGTCCAGCAGCGTCAGGAGTTGCTGCTTTATGTGTCCAGGCATACAACTCTGCGCCTGCTTGTCCTCCAAGAGACCCCAGCTCAAAAAGAAATGTCGTTATTGCAAATGTCCTTGCACAAACTGCAATAAAAACAGGTCTTTCCGGAGCGGGTCCAGTAGGAACTAGAGATATAAGATATGGTTATGGACTATTACAAGCTGGTACTGCAGTCACTTCGCTAAAGGGTGTATTACCAACTGCATTATCCCGTTAAGTTTCTTTCATTGGCCAGTTTTTAGCATCAGCTTTGCATCCAATACACAAAGTTCTGTCATTGGATTGTTTTACAGGATAGTATTTGTGGCAGTTAACACAGGTAGCCATATCCAGATAGTAGTTGTATGTCTGTTTATTCACACAATATATTACAACAAAATGGTATAAAACCGTTGACTAATGTAAATAAATAAAAAAGGTAGTGTTAGGAGAACTCTACTCCTTCCGTTATTTGTCCATCAACATCCTCTGCAGAAACTTTGAAAGGTTCACATAAGGACTTCCCTTTACCGCTCTGGTCTGTTGTTAAACAGGTTACTCCCTCTCCTTGTGGATTAATAGCTATCCAGGCTAAATCTATTCCAAAGTTGTAGTTATCAGCATCCTCTAGCTCGTTAAAGTCCTGTGATTTGATATCCTCTATTGCGTCATCGATATCGCTACTCCCAGTATTGCCGTTATCGTAGTTCTTGCTACTGTCAGTCTCAATCACTCGCCAGAATGCCTGATTTACCTTTTGTGGGTCCATACCAAAGTCTTGACATTCTATCCTATCGCTATCAATATCAAATGCGCATATCATAGCATCTCCATTTTCTTTAACAGATAGCCCAATGATGTCAACATCTGGAAATCCGTCATGATGTTTTCCTTCGTGAGTCTCCTTGATGATTTTATTGATAATGATAGTAATCTCTTTGTGACAAACATCGTCCTTTTCTAAGTCAAATCCTGGTGGGCATGATGGTTCCGGCTCTTTACATCCTTCTGCATCTGGATATTCTGCACATGCATACTCCTCCTGCAAACAAGATGGTTTTCCTTCTAAGATTAATACATATCCTGGTGAACATGGTACATCATTGGGAATACATTGCCCCGTTTCGTCATCCTCATGGGAATGGTATCCCTCTGGACATCCGTTTGGGTGGTCTGGTACACAGTTGCCGTCCTCATTCTGGAAAAATCCCTCTGGACATATGCCATTATCGCTCGCACACTTTGGTAATGAAGGATTAAACAAACAATCTTCGTCTGGCCCTTCTGGTAGTATAGGCTGCTTCAGTGACGGATGCAAAGGACAGTCGCTCATATCTTCGGCGCATTCACATTCGTGGCCTCCCTGCCCTGCTAAACAAATATCTCCATTAGGAGTTATGCAATCCTGAAATGTTCCATCACATATCGGGAGTGCTGGAGTTGGTTCAGGTTGAGGGCAATCGTCCTCACTTTCTACTAATGTGTTGTCTGCACATTGGAATAGTTTAGGCTCTTCTACTCCTGGCACTACGGGTATTACTGGCTGCTCCTCAATCGGTCCTGCTTCTGTTGGTGGTTCATCTGTTTTAGATGGCTCGGGCTCCGGCTCTGGCTCTGACTCTGGCTCAGATTCATCGTTGCCTTCCTCTCCACCTTCATCTCCGCTATCGCTTTCATTACCGCCTTCCTCAGTAGAGGAAGCAATAACAAAAGTCATACTACTAGCAACAGACGCTAAGGAAATACTTAGCACAGCTAGCAATAGTATACAAAGTTCACACTTAGATTGCAATCTAATGATTCCTCTTTCTTATTCTCTTTTTAGATTCGTCAGGTTTCTTCAAGTAGAATGTTATAAGTCGCTGGATAACACCATCAATCGTTTCATCAATCTCTGGTCTCCTTAAAGCTTTAAGGGCCTTGATTGTTGTCTTTTGAAGTCTTGCGCTCGAAGTTCCTTCTAGATTAGATTCTATCATCTACTACTACCCACTCTCCCATATGACCGCAATCCATACATGAATAAAACTTCCCATCTTTTGACGCTATCAGCCTAATGGAGCGACAGTGAGGGCATTTTTGTACTGTCATTGATTAGATATCTCCTCCACTGTTTGATTTAACTCATCCATCGCTGCGTCTAACTCGGCCTGTGATTGGTCATATTCCATTTGTGCTATTCTTACTTCCTCATTGGCTCTTTGGATATTGGGAATGTGAACTGCTACAAGCATGTATAGGCTCACAATGACCACAATAACCGAAAAAATGAGGATTATTGCTTTATTCATTTTATTTTCTGGTTGGCTGTATGCTGAACAAGTATATAAGATATGCTAAGTATATGTGGTACACTGTATATACCAAAAAGCAGTCTTTATTAGGCACCTTCGCATGTTGTGGCTCGATGTCAAATCATCAAAAACAGAGCTTAAATAAGCTCGAAAAGGCGAAAGCCACGAAAGAAAGGGAAGTAATCCTGAATATGCGAATATTCAGAGGCATGGAGTTAGCAGCCCAGGGACATGTACGTAAGATTGTTCCTAGCACAACTTCTGCAACATTGTACAAAGTGAAATCTGGGAAGCGCGAAGATGTGGAATATAATGTCATAATAGAATCTTCTGGAAAAATCTATTGTGACTGTATAGACTACCAGCACCGTCGTATAACCTGTAAGCATGTATATGCAGTAGTCGCGACTGAACCTGACTTCGCAATCGTAGTAGCTGACAAAGCAGGACACAACTTTGGAGAGGAAGAACAGACACATGAAAAGGTGGTATATGAGCCATGACCGCCCAAGAAGTACAACCATATCTTGAAGCAGTTAAGGCTATTGACCTTCCTTTTGATTTTAAGAATAAGGTCACTACCTGGCAAAAACAGTATGGTATTACGGAAGTCCCATTACATGTAAGAGCCGCAGACGGTCAGCTATATGACGACAAGAAGTTTAAGGGAATATTCAAGGACGACAA
>Ga0081455_10007243_pt1 | contig 11711 bp, 11 predicted proteins | sample TabmetS3T2R1_FD_70207 | JGI IMG/M metagenome (GOLD analysis project Ga0081455, IMG submission 70207) | Tabebuia heterophylla rhizosphere microbial communities from the University of Puerto Rico - S3T2R1 | ecosystem: Host-associated > Plants > Roots > Rhizosphere ...
CCCTTGCGGGGAGGGGTCGGGGGTGGGGGTACCATGGACGCCAGGCCAATAAATTCACCCCCCTCCCCCACCCTCCCCCACAAGGGGAGAGGGTCAGGGCAGCAAACGGAACCGGCATCCGAAACCACGACGCATCCCATCCTCATCGTCCCACCGCCATTCTCAAGGCCACGCTCTGGCGATGATGCGCATGGGTGATGGCGATGGCGAGCGCGTCGGCGGCGTCAGCCGATTGCGGATCGGCCTTCGGCAACAGCACGCCGAGCATGACGCGTATCTGGTTCTTGTCGGCATGGCCGGCGCCGACCACGGTCTTCTTCACTTGATTCGGCGCATATTCGGCGACCGCCATGCCGAGCCGCGCCGGCACCAGCATCGCGATGCCCCGCGCCTGACCGAGTTTCAACGTCGCCGCCCCGTCCTTGTTGACGAAGGTCTGCTCGACCGCGGCCTCCATCGGCGCAAAATCGTCAAGCACGCGCGCCAGGCCATCATGGATGGCAACCAGCCGCTCCGCCAATGGCTTGGTCTCGGTGGTCTCGACGGAGCCGCAGGCGATGAAGATCAGCCGGTTGCCCTCGGCCTCGATCACGCCCCAGCCGGTGCGGCGCAGGCCGGGGTCGATGCCGATAATGCGAATGGATGGGCGAATCGCGGTGGCTAACATGCAGCGATGATAACCGAATCGAGGCTGGTCGTCCGGTCTGGAACTTGCAGCAGAGCCCGAATTTGACGGGCCATGAGAGGCCGCCTTGATTTATGTATCATAAAATGATACATCGCGAACATGATCAAGAGCTTCAGAGATGCCAATGCTCGGAAACTCTTCCAGGATGAGAGCCCGAAGGGCTTTCCGGCCGATCTCGTCAGGATAGCTCGGCGGAAACTCGCTTATCTGAATGCCGCCAGGGATCTCTCCGATTTGATGGCCCCGCCGGGAAATCGGCTGGAGGCTTTGAAAGGCGATCGCGCCGGACAGCATTCGATCCGAATCAACGACAAATATCGGCTGTGTTTCGTGTGGACCGAAGACGGAGCCACCGATGTTGAAATCGTCGATTATCACAGGTGAGGTCTGACCATGAGCAGGAAACTTGCACCCCTTCACCCCGGAGAAATCCTGAGGGAGGAATTTATGAAACCGATGGCGCTTTCCGCCGGAAAGATCGCCAAGATTTGCGGCGTGCCGCGGACCCGGATTGAACGGATCATCCGGGAAGAAATCGGCATCACCGCCGATACGGCGCTGCGTCTGTCGAAGGCGTTCGGAACCTCGCCCGACCTCTGGCTCGGCCTGCAAAACGAGTTCGACATCCGCATTGCGCGAAACCTCATCGGCAAGGAACTTGCGAAGATTGAACCCGTTTCCGATGCGGCGTAACAGCGCGACTGCTCGCTACAACAGCGTGCCGCGCAGGATCATGAGCGCCACGGTGAAATAGATCATCAATCCCGTGACATCGACCAGCGTGGCGACAAACGGCGCCGAGGCGCTGGCAGGGTCGAAGCCGAGGCGCTGCAAGGCGAAGGGCAGCATCGAGCCGACCAGCGAGCCGAAGGTGACGACGCCGATCAGGGCCGCGGCCACGGTGGTGGCGATCAGGATCCAGTGCGGGCCGTAATCATAGAAGCCGAGTTTCTGCCAGAAGATGATGCGGACGACGCCGATCAACCCGAGCATGACGCCAAGGATGATGCCGGTCGGCAATTCGCGCAGCGCGACGCGCCACCAGTCACCGAGCCGGACATCATGCAGCGCCAGCGAGCGGATCAAAAGCGAGGTCGCCTGCGAGCCGGAATTGCCACCCGAACTCATGATCAGCGGGATGAAGAGCGTCAGAACGATAACCTTTTCCAGCTCGCTCTCGAAATATTGCATGACGCTGGCGGTCAGCATTTCCGACACGAACAGCAGACACAGCCAGCCGCCCCGCTTCTTGATCATCTCGCCAAAGCCGACCTGCAGATAGGCGCCCTCGGTGGCTTCCATGCCGCCGAACTTCTGCACGTCCTCGCTGCCTTCCTCGATGATGGTGTCGATGATGTCGTCGACGGTGACGATGCCGAGCACATGGCCGCCGCGGTCGACCACGGGCACCGCGAGCAGGTCATATTTCGAGATCAGCCGCGCGACGTCCTCGCGGTCGGTCAGCGGCGAGGTTGTGATCGGCCCGGTCCTCGGCGCCAGCGACAGGATATTCGCCGACGGCGCGCCCATGATCAGCCGCCGCAGCGTCACCGCGCCGATTAGCCGGCGCGTGACGGGATCGAGCACGTAGATCGCGTAGACGGTTTCCCGGGTGCGCTCGACCTGGCGGATATGCGCGAGCGTCTGCTCCACGCTCCAGGAGGCCGGCACGCTGACGAACTCCGTCGTCATCATGCTGCCCGCGGTATTCTCGGGATATGACAGCAGGCCGGTGATGACGCTGCGCGAGGTCTCGTCAAGCCCGGCCATCAGTTCCGCGCGCGCGGGATCATCGAGCCGCTGCACGGTGTCGGCCGCCATGTCGGCGGACATGCCGGAGAGCAACCCGACCGCGGTCTTGCGCGGCAGGGCCTCGACGATTTCGGCGCCGAAATCGAGTTCGGGCTTGTCGAGGATGTCGACCGCGGTTTCGGTCGGCAGCAGCGCCACGACGGCCGCGGCGTCTTCCGGCGCGAGCTGGTTGATCACCTCGACGCTGTCGGCGACCTCGTTGCGGGCGAGCCGTGAGGCGAACTCCGCAGCGTTGAAATTGTCGGTGTCGAATTGCGGCTCGCGGCCGCCGGCATCCGTGCCGGTGTCGCGCGCCTCGGTGTCGGCTTTGGCTTCGGTCTCGGTCATGAGCTCATCCTGGCGGATCGTGCCGCTGGGCCAGGTCATGAGCTGTGGTGACGCCCGAACCTATCGGCCCATTATTTTTGTGATGCGTCGACTGTCGCTTGGCATGGTTTGAGGTTTCTTCCGCAAGTTCGGGCGATGCGACGAGGCGCACCGGCTGAACTTTCCGTCGCCACGAATGATCCTTCAATGCGCGGGCGTCAAGAAAAAATCACGAGAGGCCATCGCGGCGATGACGAAGAGTCAGGTGAGGGCCTAAACTCTCCCCCCTGCCTGGAGAGGTCGGACTGCTCTTGCAGTCCGGGGTGAGTCACACCTGGGAAACAGGCAGCTCGCTGGCAAATCCTCGTCGTCACCGGGCTTGTCCCGGTGACCTCGATCAGAGACGCAGCACCTCTCTAAGCGAGATGGCCAGGCCAAGCCCTGCCAAGCCAAGCCCTGCCATGACAAGCCCGGCCGCGACAACCCTGCAACGACTACCCCGCCATCTTCGCCAGCAGCGCGTCGGAGACCTCGTAATTGGCATAGACGTTCTGCACGTCATCATGCTCGTTCAGGGCGTCGATCAGCTTCAACAGCTTCTCGCCGGTCTCGTCGTCGACCGCGATGGTGTTCTGCGGCTTCCAGGTCAGCGCCGCCTTGCGCGGCTCGCCGAACTTCGCCTCCAGCGCCTTCGCCACCTCATGGAACGTGTCCGGCGCGGCGTAGATCTCGTGACCGGACTCGCTCGAGACGACATCGTCGGCGCCGGCCTCGATCGCAGCCTCCATCATGGCGTCCTCGGAGGCCTTGGCCGCATCGTATTCGATGGCGCCAACGCGATCGAACATGAAGGCCACCGAATTGGTCTCGCCGAGATTGCCGCCGGACTTGGTGAAGTAGGAGCGGATGTCGGACGCGGCGCGGTTGCGATTGTCGGTCAGCGCCTCGACGATGACGGCGACGCCGCCGGGGCCATAACCCTCGTAGCGGATTTCGTCGTAATTCTCGGCATCGCCACCAATCGCCTTCTTGATCGCGCGCTCGATATTGTCCTTCGGCATGTTCTCCTGCCGGGCGGCGATCACGGCGGCGCGCAGCCGCGGATTCATCGCCGGATCAGGCGTGCCGAGCTTCGCAGCGACGGTGATTTCACGCGCGAGCTTGCCGAACACCTTCGACTTCTGCGCATCCTGCCGCCCCTTGCGGTGCATGATGTTCTTGAACTGGGAATGGCCGGCCATGAGAAATCTCTGCGGTTCGCGGTCGTCGCTGGAACGGCGGCCTTATATGACGGAGGCTCCGGAAATCAAAGCGATATGCTCGCGCGTGCAGACCCTTGGCAGATCCTAATCCCAGAATGCCGGCATCGCCGGATCGAGCATTCCACCGAGACGCACCGGCGCTATTCTGATCGCGCGCCCGGTCTTGTCGTCGGTCTCGACCGCGACGCCGCTCAGCGAGGCCGCGCCTGACGCCGGCTCGTAGCGGCCTGTGGTCAGTCCGGTGACGAAGCGGGAGAGCGGCTCCTCTTTTTCCATGCCGATCACCGAATCATAGTCGCCCGTCATGCCGGCGTCGGTCATGTAGGCGGTGCCGCCGGGCAGGATGCGGTGGTCGGCGGTCGGAATATGCGTGTGCGTGCCGACCACGAGCGAGGCGCGGCCGTCGCAGAAATGGCCCATCGCCTGCTTCTCGGAGGTGGCCTCGGCATGGAAATCGACCACGATCGCGTCCGCCCCCTGCCCGAGCTTGCAGGCCTCCAATTCCCGATCAACGGCCTCGAAGGGATCGTTGAGCGCATCCATAAACACCCGCCCCTGCGCGTTCATCACCAGCAGCCGCGCGCCCTGTTTGGTTTCGATCATGACGGCGCCGCGGCCGGGCTGCGTCTTCGGAAAGTTCAAGGGACGGATCAGCGCCGGCACGCGGGCAATGAACACCAGCGCTTCGCGCTGGCGCCAGGCATGATTGCCGAGCGTGACGACGTCGGCGCCGGCATCGATGAATTCATGGTAGATCGCCTCGGTGATGCCGAAACCGCCGGCCGCATTCTCGCCATTGACGATGACGGCATCGAGCGCCCAGGACGCGCGCAGCTTCGGCACATGGGTCGTGACGGCCGTCCGGCCGCTTTTGCCCACGACATCTCCGATGAATAACAGACGCAAAGCTGCACTCCAAAACTTAGGATGGTCCGGGATCGATGATCTCGCGCTCGGTGAGCACGAGGTCAAGCCGTTCGTCATGGCCATCGGATGGAATTCGCGCGACCTCCTGCACGGCAAACGCAATGCCGATCGCGATGACCGGCCGTCTTTGCCGCAATCCCGCCAGCGTGCGGTCGAAATAGCCGGCGCCATAGCCAAGGCGATGGCCGGCGCGATCGAACGCGACCAGCGGAACCAGCACGATATCGGGCGCGGCGGTGGCAGCATGCGGCAAAGGCTGCATGATGCCATGCGGACCGGCCATCAAGGGCTCGCCCGGCCGCCATTCGGCGAAAGTCAGCGGCATGCCCTTGCTGTCGACAACAGGCAATGCGAGCTGCGCCCCGTTCGCCGCCAGCGCGCGCAGCAAGGGCACGGGATCGCATTCACTGCGGATCGGCGAATAGCCGGCGACGACGGTGCCCGCGCCGATCGCGACCGGAATGCCGCGCCGCGCGATGGCCTGCGCCGCATTCATACGCTGTTCGGACGTCAGCGCATCACGCCGCGCCAGTGCGGCGGCGCGAACTGCGGATTTGGTGATGTCGGATGAAGGCACGGCTGTCTCTGACAAAACGGCGTCATCATCCGCGGACGCGGATGATCCAGTAATCCAGAAAGCCTAACCGCATTCGTCCACCACTGCGATTACTGGATGCCCCGCTTTCGCGGGGCATGACAACAGAGAATCTGAAAATCAAAGCGCGAAGCCGCAAAGGCCGTTGGAGCGCTCGATCCCGGGTTCCCTACGAAAGTAGGTGGGCGCCGTGTGTCCGGACCCACGGGTCCGGTCAGGGACAGCTCCCTGAAGGATCGATAAGGCCCCGGGGATAATGGCTCCTGACGCACCCCGCAGCTTCGCACAGCCAATGTAGCGATGAACCGCGCGTGTTGCTACCGCCTCGTGCCAAGCAATATTCACGGGCGCGGCGAACCCGCTCCTCAGGGTGAGGAGCGCATCTTTGCGCGTCTTCAACCATGAGGCCGACCTTTGCCCGACAACAGGCCTCATCCTTCGAGACGCTTGCTTCGCAAGCTCCTCAGAGCCTGACCGGAAATGCCATTAGGCCTTCAATTTCCATTGTTCGTCATGCCCGGCCTTGTGCCGGGCATCCGCGTCTTTCTTCGTTTCAGCGAAAAGACGTGGATGGCCGGGACAGGCGAGCGAAGCGACGCCGTTCTTCGAACAGCTATGGCCCGGCCATGACGACAACGGGGATAATTCAAAAAGAGTTTCGAGTCAGACCCTCAGGATGAGGAACAGAACCACGGCGCAGAAAAATAGCGCCTAACCCAGCGCGATGCCGCTGCCGACCGGGCGGTTCAGCACCTGCGTCATTTTCTCGATCCGCTCGGAAGCGGCGTTGAGCGCGGCGGCGACGGCGTCCTGCGTCACCTTGCTGCGCTCGACATAGGTCGCGCGCGCGTCCTGCATCTCCGCGACATCGGCCTCGAGACTTCGCACCCTTTGCTTCAGGTCGAACAATTCGTCGGCCAGCGTCAGCGCCGCCATCACGATCAGCCGCTGGTCGCCGACCTCGCCGAACTGGCTGCGCAGGCGCTCGACAAGCTGCTCGAGTTCGCTGGCGAGCTGGGTCAGGCGCATCTCCTGACCGACCTCGCAGGCCATCCGGTATTGCCGGCCGCCGATCGTGACATTGACGAAGTTCATCCCGCTCACTCGCTCATCTCCGGGCCGAGCACGCGACGAATGGTTCCGATGGCCGCATCGATGCGGCCTGCAACCTCCCGATTGGCTTGTTCCAGCGCATGCGTACGAGCCTGGCTGCGATCGAGTTCGTCGGCGAGCCGCGAGCGGTCGAGGCCGAAGGCATGCACGCGCGCCGCGTGCCCCTCGACCTGAACGTCGGTCTCGCGCCGCTGCTCGATCGCCGATTCCAGCGCATCGAGCGCCGCGGATAGTCGCAGCGTCGCCGCCTCGATGGCGTTGTTGTCCTTCCGCACTGGGTTTGGCAGAGCACCCATCACTTTTCCCCCGCCCCAAACTCTCCCCGGTCGAATCAGCAAAACAGCCGACTCAGCAGGTAGTTAGCATGACACTTCGCGCCATATTTGCTGTTCCGGCAAGGTCCCCCACAGGCCCTTGGCCGAGCTATGCACCGACTTGTTGCGAGAGCCGCGACGTGCGCTTGGACTCACCAATTTGCAGGTGCTAATCACCGCGCGATCCCCCGTTCTTCAAGCACCGCCGAGGCCCCCATGCCGCTCGCCAGCGCAATCCCCCAATCCCCGAAACATGGAGAGGCTGCGGCCGTGCCCGCTCAACAGCACGCCAAGATGGCCAACGCCATTCGCGCGCTCGCCATGGACGCCGTCGAACAGGCGAAGTCAGGCCACCCTGGTCTGCCCATGGGCGCGGCCGACATCGCAACCGTCCTCTTCACCCATTTCCTGAAATTCGATGCTGCCGATCCGAAATGGCCAGATCGCGACCGATTTGTGCTCTCGGCGGGGCACGGCTCGATGCTGCTTTACGCGCTGCTGTACCTGACCGGCTCGGCACTTTCGCTCGACGAGATCAAGCGTTTCCGTCAGCTCGGCTCGCTGACCCCCGGGCATCCTGAGAACTTCATCACGCCCGGTGTCGAGACCACCACCGGCCCGCTCGGCCAGGGCATCGCGACTGCCGTCGGCATGGCGATGGCCGAGAAGATGCTTGCTGCGGAATTCGGCAAGAAGGCGGTCGACCACCACACCTATGTGCTCGCCTCCGACGGCGACCTGATGGAAGGCGTCTCGCAGGAAGCGATCGCGATGGCCGGCCACTGGAAGCTCAACAAGCTGATCGTGCTGTTCGACGACAACGGCATTTCGATCGACGGCCCGCTGTCGCTGGCCGATTCCGTCGATCAGGTGAAGCGCTTCAAGGCCGCCGGCTGGCAGGCCGAACGCATCGACGGGCATGATCCGCAAGCGATTGCCGCTGCGATCGCGCGCGCGCAAAAATCCGGCAAGCCCTCGCTGATCGCCTGCAAGACCGTGATCGGCTATGGCGCGCCGAACAAGGCCGGCACCTCGAAGGCGCATGGCGAAGCGCTTGGCGCCGAGGAGTTGAAAGCGGCCAAGGCGAAACTCGGCATCGCAGCCGAGCCGTTCGCGGTGCCCGCGGACGTGCTGGACGCCTGGCGCAAGGCCGGTGCGCGTGGCGGCCTCGCGCGGCAGGACTGGAGCGAGCGGATGGCGACGCTGTCGAACCGCAAGCGCAACGAATTCGATCGACGTATCCGCCATGAGCGGCCGGCCTCGCTCGCCAAGGCCTTGAAGGCGCACAAGAAGGCGCTGCTCGAGACGCCGCAGAACATCGCGACCCGCAAATCCAGCGAACTCGCGATCGAGGCGATCGTGCCGGCGATGCCGGAGTTTCTCGCCGGCTCCGCCGATCTCACCGGCTCGAACAACAACAAGGCGAAGTCGGCCGTGGCCTTCTCCGCCAAGACGCCGAAGGGCCGTTTCGTCCATTACGGCATCCGCGAGCATGGCATGGCGGCGGCAATGAACGGCATCGCGCTGCATGGCGGTCTCGCGCCCAATGGCGCGACCTTCCTTGTCTTCACCGATTACGCACGGCCTGCGATGCGGCTTGCAGCGCTGATGGGCACGCCGGTGACCTATGTGATGACGCACGACTCCATCGGCCTTGGCGAAGACGGCCCCACCCACCAGCCGGTCGAACATCTCGCCGCGTTGCGGGCGATGCCGAATATGCGCGTGTTCCGGCCCTGCGACGCCATCGAGGTCGCCGAGTGCTGGGAGCTGGCATTGCACCGGCTGATCGGCCCGACCACGCTGGCGCTGACGCGCCAGAATTTGCCGCAATTGCGCACCGACGCCGCGGCCAATCGCAGCGCCGCCGGCGGCTACGAACTGCTGGCCGCAGAAGGCGGCGCGGCGCAGGTGTCGCTCTTTGCCTCAGGGTCCGAGGTCGAGATCGCCGTCGCCGCCCGCAAGCAGCTCGCCGAGAAGGGTGTCCGCGCCCGGGTGGTTTCGGTGCCGTCGCTCGACCTGCTGCTGGAACAGCCCGAGGACATCCGCCGCAAGATTGTCGGTGACGCAGCCGTGAAGGTCGCAATTGAAGCGGGCGTGCGGCAGGGATGGGACCAGGTGATCGGCGCCGATGGCAGCTTCGTCGGCATGACGAGCTTCGGCGCCAGTGCCCCGTACAAGGACCTTTACAAGCACTTCGGCATTACGCCCGAGGCTGCTGTTAACGCAGTCCTGCATCGGCTTGGCTGACGGTTGAGGTCGCCCTTAAAAAGGGCTAGCAGTTCCGTCACATCGTCCGTACCCGCCCGGCTGAACCGGGCGCTTTGCCGCAAGACCTCTCGTGGCCGACTCTCGTCGCCGTGCGGAGAGGCTAAGCCATTGAAGGAGAACAGGATATGGCAATTCGGGTCGCCATCAACGGATTTGGCCGGATCGGCCGCAACGTGCTGCGCGCCATTTACGAGGCCAAGCGCACCGATATCGAGGTGGTCGCGCTCAACGATCTCGGCCCGGTGGAGACCAACGCCCACCTGCTCCGCTTTGACAGCGTGCATGGCCGCTTCCCCGGCGAAGTCACCGTCAAGGGCGACTCGATCAGCCTCGGCAATGGCGCCATCAAGGTCACCGCCGAGCGCGACCCAGCCAAGCTGCCGTGGAAGGATCTCGGCATCGACATCGCGCTGGAATGCACGGGCATTTTCACCTCGAAGGAGAAGGCCGGGCTGCATTTGACCGCCGGCGCCAAGCGCGTGCTGGTCTCGGCACCGGCCGACGGCGCCGACCTCACCGTGGTCTACGGCGTCAATCACGACAAGCTGACCAAGGACCACAAGGTGGTCTCGAACGCCTCCTGCACCACCAACTGCCTCGCGCCGGTCGCCAAGGTGCTGCATGACACCGTCGGCATCGAGACCGGCTTCATGACCACGATCCATGCCTATACCGGCGACCAGCCGACGCTCGACACCATGCACAAGGACCTCTACCGCGCCCGCGCGGCGGCGATGTCGATGATCCCGACCTCGACCGGCGCCGCGAAGGCGATCGGCCTCGTGCTCCCCGAACTGAACGGCAAGCTCGACGGCTCCTCGATCCGCGTGCCGACGCCGAATGTGTCGGTGGTCGACCTGAAGATCGTCGCCAAGAAGGCGACCGATGCCAAGGAGATCAACGAGGCGATGAAGCGCGCCTCCGAGCAGTCATTGAAGGGCGTGCTCGGCGTGACCTCGCATCCGAACGTCTCGATCGACTTCAACCACGACAAGCACTCCTCGACCTTCGCGCTCGACCAGACCAAGGTGATGGGCGGAACCTTCGTGCGCGTGCTGTCCTGGTACGACAATGAATGGGGCTTCTCCAACCGCATGGCGGACACCGCCGTTGCGATGGGCAAGCTGCTGTAAGACACGTCTGTGGCCTCGTGGTTCGAGACGCCTCGCTACGCGCGGCTCCTCACCATGAGGCTTAACTCCTCATCCTGAGGAGCGCGGGACGCGCGTCTCGAAGGATGAGGCCGATAACGAGCCTCCGACATGACCCAAAAGTTCCGCACCCTCGATGACGTCGACCTGAAGGGCCAACGCGCGCTGTTGCGCGTCGACCTCAACGTGCCGATGGAACATGGCAAGGTCACCGACCTCACCCGCATCGCGCGGGTGGCGCCGACCATCACCGAGATCGCCGACAAGGGCGGCAAGGTCATCCTGCTTGCGCATTTCGGCCGGCCGAAGGGCCGCGATGCCAAGGAGTCGCTGCAGCCGGTCGCCGCCGTCGTGGCGCAGGTCATCAAGCGTCCCGTCGCCTTCGCCGACGATTGCATCGGCGACGTCGCGGAGAAGGCCGTGGCCGCCATGAAGGATGGCGACATCCTGTGCCTGGAAAACACCCGCTTTCATCCTGAGGAAGAGAAGAACGAGAAGGCCTTCGTCGACGAGCTTGCGAAGCTCGGCGACATCTGGGTCAATGACGCCTTCTCCGCCGCGCATCGCGCCCACGCCTCCACCGAAGGCCTCGGCCACAAGCTGCCGGCCTATGCCGGCCGCACCATGCAGGCCGAGCTCGAGGCGCTCGACAAGGCGCTGGGCACACCGAAGAAGCCCGTGATTGCGGTGGTCGGTGGTGCCAAGGTCTCCACCAAGCTCGAGCTTCTCGAAAATCTCGTCGCCAAGGTCGATGCGCTGGTGATCGGCGGCGGCATGGCCAACACCTTCCTGCATGCGCAGGGCGTCAAGATCGGCAAGTCGCTGGCCGAGAAGGATCTGGCGCCGACCGCGCGGCGCATTCTCGACAAGGCCGAAAAAGCCAATTGCGCGATCATCCTCCCGGTCGACGCCGTGGTCGCCTATCATTTCGAGGCCAATGCGCCGTCGCACGCCTACGGTCTCGATGCCATTCCGGCCGACGGCATGATCCTCGACATCGGTCCGCAGTCGATCCAGCGCGTCAAGGCTTCGCTCGATGACGCGGCGACGCTGGTCTGGAACGGGCCGCTCGGCGCGTTCGAGCTCAACCCGTTCGACAAGGGCACGGTCGCGGCGGCGAAATATGCCGCCGAGCGCACCAAGGCCGGCAAATTGATTTCGGTCGCCGGGGGCGGTGACACCGTCGCGGCGCTGAACCAGGCGGGCGTCGCCGACAAATTCAGTTATATTTCGACCGCAGGCGGCGCGTTCCTGGAATGGATGGAAGGCAAG
>Ga0081455_10007244_pt1 | contig 11710 bp, 11 predicted proteins | sample TabmetS3T2R1_FD_70207 | JGI IMG/M metagenome (GOLD analysis project Ga0081455, IMG submission 70207) | Tabebuia heterophylla rhizosphere microbial communities from the University of Puerto Rico - S3T2R1 | ecosystem: Host-associated > Plants > Roots > Rhizosphere ...
GGGCGGGCGACGAAGGAAAGCTTGGGCGTGTGCTGACGCTTGGCCGTCGCCTCCTCGGGTGTCTTCACCAGTCCCATCGCGACCGCGCCGTGTGCGCGCACCGCTTCGGCGCGCCGCAGCAGATCGGCATTGCCGTTCACGTCGGCCTGCAGCTCGGTGCCGGTCAAACCAAGCCGCGCAGCATCGATGAAGATCGTGGGATTGCCGGCGGTGATCATCGTCGCCTCGACCTTGCCCACGCCAGGCACGTCGAGCGTGTCGAGCCGGTTGCCGGTCGGGAACATGGCGCCGCCTGCGCCATCCTCATCCTCGGCAGCGGGGTCGAGGAACTCGAGCCTCACCTCCGCTGCCGGAAAGGTGACGCCGTCCAGCTCGAACGATCCCAGCTCGACCACCTCGCCATCCTGCATCGGCACATGGCTCACGATCTTGCGGGAGATGTTGGCCTGCCAGATCCGCACCGTGGCCGTGCCGTCGCCCGGCCCTTTCACGAGCCCGGCGGCGAGCGCAAATGGCCCAACGGCGGTGGTGAGGTTACCGCAATTGCCCGACCAGTCGATCGCTGGCTTGTCGATCGCGACCTGGCCGAAGAGATAGTCGACATCGCAGTCGGATCGCGTCGACTTCGAGAGGATCACGATCTTGCTGGTGCTGGAGGTGGCGCCGCCCATGCCGTCCGTCTGCTTGCCGTAGCGATCGGGGCTGCCGATCACGCGCAGCAACAACCGCTCGCGTGCTGCCGGATCGGCGGGCAGGTCGTCCTTCAGGAAGAACACGCCCTTGCTGGTGCCGCCACGCATGTAGACGGCCGGAATTCGGAGTTGGGTCATGATTCTCAATCGACAGGATGGGTGCGCGAAGTATCGACGGCAGAGTGGGCCTTGTGAAGATCACAGCCGCAGTCGGCGAGATCACAGGAACGTCCGGGGCCGACGGCTATATCGCAGGGATGCCCATGGACCTGCCTCCGCTCGACGCCGTCAGCACGCCCACTGAACCCCAACGCCAACAGCGGCCCTATCTCTGGAAGGCCTTCCGGTTTGCCTTGGCGGCGGCGTACCTGCTGGGCCTCGCGATCGTCGTGATGCTGGTGGGCAGGATCTTGAGCATGCCCTGACCTCGCACTGCGACAAAGCTGGGGCAATCGCACAGCACTCAGGAATGTCACGGCCGCTCCGTTACCAAGCATCGCAGGGGCGAGTGCGGTCCGCAGGGGTGTGGCGCCGCTTTCGCAGGTTGGAGGGGATCGATGGGTGCGTTGCCAGGCCCGTGGGAGCCTGTGAAACCACAGTTGCGGGTGATCGAGACACCGGCCGTCGAGGTCGTGCGGGCTGCTGCGCCATTGTCGCGCGAAGAACGCGTGTGCATCTGGGTGATCAGGCTCCTGCTGCCGGTCATCCTCGGGCTCTGCTGCCAGCTCATCTTCTGGATGTGGTTCAACGACGTCTATGGCCCGAACAGCTGGAGCATCGTAGGGGGCGTGCTCCTGGTCTTCGTCGCCGCGCCCGTTGCTCTGTGGACCTGGTACAGCTGGCTGCCGCAGGAATAGCGGCAAGCTGATCCGATGCCGACCTGATCCGATGACAGGGACGTAGGTCTCTGCTCATATCCGCCCAACGACAACGCTGGGCAGGAAACGAATGAAGATCCGTAACGAGGCAGACGTCGCCGAGATCGAGAGGGTCCCGGTCGAGGAGCGAATCCGCAACGGCAACATCCTCGAGCTGCTTCAGGCCGCCGCGCGGGACAATACACAACGCATCGCCATTCGCTATCTCGCCGGCACCACCGCCGCCGATCCGGTGCGGGACGTCACCTTCGAGGCATTGCTGCGCCATGCGCTGCAGACGGCGAACCTGCTGCACGCCGAGGGGATCGGCCCCGGCGATACCGTCACCCTGCTGCTGCCAAGCGTGCCGGAAACGTTCTTCGCGCTCTGGGGCGCGGAGATCGCGGCCATCGCCAACCCCGTGAACTACTTCCTCGACGCCTCGCAGATCGCGGGCATCATGAAGGAGGCCGGCGCCAGGGCCCTGATCGCCGCCGATACCTCGTTGTTCGCCGACATCTGGCCCAAGGTCGAAGCGATCCGCGCCGCCTTGCCGGGACTGAAGGTGTTCCGCGTCGGAGGCGGCAAGAGCGCGCCCCTGCCCGGCGTAATCGAGTTCGAGGCCGCCTGCGCCCAGCAGCCGGACGACAAGCTCGTGGCGCCGAGGAAGTTCGAGCGAGAGACCGTCGCGGCGCTGTTCCACACCGGCGGCACGACAGGGCTGCCCAAGCTCGCGCAGCATACGCACGGCGCGCTGGCAATCGCTGCCTGGAGCAATGCGCTCTTCTTCGATCTCGAGCCGGGCACGGTGCTGCTCAATCCGCTGCCGCAGTTCCATGTCGGCGGCTCGATCTTTGGTGCGCTGTCGGCGATCGCAAGTGGCTGGACAGTGGTGATCCCGACGCCGCTCGGCGCGCGCAATCCCAACGTGGTGCGCGACTATTGGAGCATCGTCGAGCGCAACAAGGTGACGGTGGGCGGCGCGGTGCCGACGACGCTTGCCGCCATCATGAACGTGCCGCGCGACGGGCACGACCTCTCGTCGCTGCAGTGCTTCGTGACCGGCGGCTCGACGGTGCCGGTCGAGCTGATCCGACGCATCGAGGGCGAGGTCGGCGTGCCAGTGATTGAGGGCTACGGCATGACCGAGGTGCACTGCTATTCGACCATGAATCCAAGGCACGGCGAGCACCGCCCCGGCTCTGTCGGCCTGCGCCTTCCCTATCTCGAAGTGCGCATCGCCGACGTGGCGCCCGATGGCGCGATCCGGCGCGACAGCGCGGCAGGCGAGATTGGCCATGTGCTGATGCGCGGCCCCCAAGTGACACCGGGCTACCTCAATCCGCACCACAACAAGGGCGCGATGCTCGCGGACGGCTGGCTCGACTCGGGCGATCTCGGCCGGCTCGACGCCGACGGCTATGTCTGGCTCACCGGCCGCTTTAAGGACCTGATCATCCGCGGCGGCCACAACATCGATCCGGTGGTGATCGAGGAGGCGCTGACGCGTCACCCCGCCGTCGAGACCGCGGCCGCGGTCGGCCTGCCCGACACCTATGCCGGCGAATTGCCGATGGCCTTCGTGCAGCTGAAGCCCAACGCGGTCGCCACGCCCGACGAGTTGCGCGAGTTCTGCCGCAAGGAGATTCCCGAACGCGCCGCCGTGCCGGTACAGGTGGTGCCGATCCCGGTGATGCCGGTGACCGGCGTCGGCAAGATCTTCAAGCCCGCGCTGCGCCTCGACGCGGCCCAGCGGGCGTTCGATGCAGCGCTGGCGCCGTTGAAGGCCGAAGGCGTGAAGACGGAGGTGACGGTTCGCAACGATGCGACCTACGGCACGCTGGCTGAGGTGCGGGTTGCGGGTTCGTCCTCACGCGAGGCGATCGAGAAGCGCTGCGCCGAGCTTTTGGGCGGGTTCCAGATCCGGCACACGGTCGCTTTCGATTGACGTCAAGTTGATGCAAGCTCGAATTGCACTAAAGCTATGGCCTACCTTGAAGTTCTGGCCGCAATATATTGGTCTGCCACAAAAATGATTCCGCTGGCACAGGTTTGACACTCGATAGCAGTAGGGGTCGCCGGCAGCATGGTCTCACCATACCCAAGCGTGAGGCCACGATGTCGCAGAAGAATTTCAAATCGATGAGTGACTTCGATCCCAGTCGTCCCGCCCTGGTCCATGACCGGCTGAGCGACCGGGTTATCGAGTGGTCTCCGTCTTGGGCTACCGACTATACGGAATGGCACCACGAGCATACGCAGGATGGCGCCGTCGCCTTCAACGGCCTGCTCCTCGATGGCTGGCTCAGGGAAACCGACCTCGCCTCTCCTCCGGCGTAACACCGGAGGAGAATCACTCAGGCGCTTTACTTTTAAGCCTTAGACTTCGCTTCCAACGCCTCCAGCACCTTCGGCGGTGACATGGGCAGGCTGTAGAAGCGCGTGCCGAGCGCGTTGTAGACCGCATTCGACACCGCCGCGAGCGGCGGCACGATCGGCACCTCGCCGACGCCGCGTACACCCTGCGGATGTTTCGGATTCGGCACCTCGATGATGACCGAGTCGAGCATCGGCAGGTCCGAGGTTACGGGCATGCGGTAGTCGAGGAAGCCCGGATTATCGAGCTTGCCGTTCTTGTCGTAGATGTATTCCTCGCTCAGCGCCCAGCCGATGCCCTGCGCCGCGCCGCCCTGTATCTGGCCCTCGACATAGCCCGGATGGATGGCGCGGCCGACGTCCTGGAATGCGGTGTAGCGGATCACGCGCGCGATGCCGAGCTCGGGATCGACCTCGACGTCACAGAGATGCGTGGCGAAGCCGCCCTCGGCGCCCGTCGTATTGAGCTGCTTGCCGGCACCGATCGGGCCGCCGGTCGCGTTCGCCTGGGCAGCGAGCTGGGCCAACGTCAGCGGCTCGAACTTGCCGGCATTGTCACCGGCCGGACGAGCCTCGCCGTTCTCCCAGCTAACGGCATCGGGATCGATCTTCCAGATCTTGGCCGCGCGTTCCTTCAGCGTCTTGATCACCTGCTCGGTCGACTGTGTCGCCACCATCGCCGAGGCATAGGTGACGCGGCTGCCGCCCGTGAGGTTGCTGAAGCCAATGACGCTCGTGTCGCCGATCAGGACCGCCACCTTGCGGTAGTCGATGCCCAAAAGCTCGGCCACGATGTTGGCGGTCGAGGCACGCGAGCCGCCGATATCGGGATGGCCGGTGATCACAACCACCGTGCCGTCCTCGTTGACGTTCACCTGCGCGCTCGACTCGCCGCCGGCATTGAACCAGTAGCCGCTGGCGACGCCACGGCCATAGAGCATGCCGTTCTTGGCCTTGGGCAACGGCGTCTTGTAGTGCGCATGATTGATCGCGCCTTCGACGGTCTCGATGTAGCCGATGCGCGGGAAGACGGGACCATACGCAACCTTGGTGCCCTGCTTGGCAGCGTTCTTCAGCCGGAACTGAAGAGGATCCATCTTGAGCGCCTCGGCCACTTCGTCCAGCACGCATTCCGCGGCATAGGCACCAAGCGGTGCGCCAGGGGCGCGATAGGCTGCGACCTTGGAACGGTTCGAGACGACGTCGTAGCCGACGGCGTGCACGTTCTGGATGTCGTAGGGCGAGAACGCGCAGCCCGCCGCACCACGGATGGGCGAGCCCGGAAGCGCGCCGGCCTGCAGGCAGAAAGTGCCCTGTGCGGCGACGATCGTGCCGTCCTTCTTGGCGCCGATCTTCACCTTGCTGTAGGAGCCGGAGGTCGGACCGGAGGCGCGGAACACCTCCTCGCGGGTCATCGTCATCTTCACCGGCCGGCCCGATTTCCGGGACAGGATCAGCGCCAGCGGTTCGAGATAGATGATGGTCTTGCCGCCGAAGCCGCCGCCGATCTCCGCCGGAATGGCGCGGATGTCATTCTGCGGCAGGCCCGTGAGGTAGGCGCTCATGGCGCGGACCATGAACTGGCCCTGGCTCGAGCTCCACACCGTGGCCTTGCCGTCCGAGACGCTGACCAGACAGGCATGCGGCTCGATGTAGCCCTGGTGCACGGGCTTGGTGCGGAAGCTGCGCTCGATCACGACATCGGCTTCGGCGAAGCCTTTCTCGACGTCACCGAGCTTGTGCTCGAGCTTGCCCGCGATGTTGGAGGGCTTGCCCTCGAACTTGATGAAGTCGTGCAGGATGGGGGCGTCAGGCTTCATCGCCTCCTCGACGTCGATCACCCAGGGCAGCACCTCGTAATCGACCTCGATCAGCTTGCAGGCCTCGGCCGCGATCTTCTCCGACATCGCGGCCACCGCCGCGACCGGATGGCCGGCGAACAGCGCCTTCTCTCGCGCCATGACGTTGCGGCACATCCAGCGCATGTCCTGGATGCCCAGCATCACCGACTTGTCGATCGGGAAGTCGACGATGTCCTTAGCCGTCATCACCGCCTTCACGCCCGGCAGCTTCTCGGCCTTCGAGGTGTCGATCGAGCGGATGCGCGCGTGCGGATGCGGACTGCGCAGCACCTTGCCCCAGATCATTCCGGGCATGGTCGTGTCGGCGGCATAGGCCGCGCGGCCGGTGACCTTCTCCGCGCCGTCGGGCCGGACGGTGCGCTGGCCAATCCACTTGTTGTCGGAGCGTTCTGAAACCGGAGCGTTCATCGTACTGCCTCCCTCATGTCCTTGGCCGTTTCCATCACCGCGCGCACGATCTTGTCGTAGCCTGTACAGCGGCAGAGGTTGCCGGCCAGCCAGAAGCGGACCTCATGCTCGGTCGGGTCGGGATTCCTGTCGAGCAGCGACTTGGCCGCCATCAGCACGCCTGGCGTGCAGATGCCGCATTGCAGGGCCGCCATCTCGAGGAATTTTTGCTGCAACGGATGCAGCCGGTCGGTCGTGGCCATGCCTTCGATCGTGCCGATGCTCTTGCCCTCGGCTTCGGGCGCCAGCACCAGGCAGGAACAGACGAGCCGGCCGTCGACCGTGACGCTGCACGCGCCGCAGTCGCCCGAGGCGCAGCCTTCTTTGCTGCCAGTGAGCCCGAGCGGCCCGCGCAGCACGTCGAGCAGGCTCTGCTCGGCATCGCACAGGAACTCGTGCGGCTCGCCGTTGATGGTCGTGGAAACATGCACTTTGGCCATGGTCAGCTTCTCCCGGCGCGCTCGGCGGCAATGGTGGCGGCGCGCTTCAGGAGCACGCCCGCGATCTGGGTGCGGTAGGCGATGGTGCCGCGCTTGTCGTCGATCGGCTTGCAGGCCGCGCGGCAGGCGTTGGCGGCCTTGTCGAGCGCCGCGGCATCGAGCTTCGAGCCAATCAGGGCCTTGGCAGCGTCCTCGACCAGGAGGACGGTCGGCGCCACCGCCCCCAGCCCGACGCGGGCCGCGGTGCAGGTGCCCTTGTCCAGCGTCAGGCTGACGCCGCAGCCGACCACGGCGATATCCATCTCGGTGCGCGGGATCATGCGCAGATAGGCGTCGCCCGAGCCTTTTGGCCGTGGCGGCAAGGTGAAGCTCACGACGATCTCGCCCTTGGCGAGGGTCGTGCGACCCGGTCCCGCCGGAACCTTCTCCACGGCCAGCTGCCGGCGGCCGTTCGGACCCTGCACGGTGACCGTGGCGGCAGCCGCCACCATCGCCGGCACGCTGTCGCCGGCCGGCGAGGCATTGCAGAGATTGCCGCCCGCCGAGGCGCGACCCTGGATCTGGGTCGAGCCGATCAGGTTCGCGGCCTCAACCACGCCCGGCCATACCGCCTTCAACTTTGCGTGCTCGCGCAGCGCCGCCCCCGATACCGCGGCCCCGATGCGGAAGCTGCCGTCAGCTCCCTCCTCGATGGCCGTCATCTCGGCGATCTTCTTGATATCGACGATCAGGCCCGGGCTAATCGCGCCCGAGCGCATCTGCACCAGAAGGTCGGTGCCTCCGGCCAGGATCCGGGCCGCCCCCGAGGCCGATGCGAAGACACGCACCGCTTCGTCGAGCGTTCCTGGCGCCACGTATTGAACTTCCGTCATTGTCCCTTGGTCCTTTCCTGTCCCTCGTGCCGCAGAGCGGCTGATTTCCTCCGGCGGGGGACCGGTTTTGGCAGCTGGCTGTGCCGTGCAGCCCGCGCATTTCGTTGTCCCAGCGTAGGGCAACGCGTCGGCCGACAGCAAGAGCCTGCTGCTAGATGACGTTTTGCTCTGCGCGATATCTGCCCTCGGATTACTCCGCCCGTGCCGTCGCAGGGTGCGATGGCTCATCGATCCGGCCCCTCGGCCACCATTTCCGCACTGCGCAGTTGCAATTGTCGGCGGCGGACTCCATTGGTAGGTTCGACCGTCGCGTTTGCCTGTAAGCCTGTCGCAACCTTGGGGGATTGGCATGAGGCGACGGCAAATCCTAACAACCGCAGGTATCGGGGCGACGCTGCTGTCCGTCGGACTGCGCGCAGAGCCCAAAGAAAGCCGAGTCGGCGTCCTCGTCGCTGTCGGCCAGACACCCGAGTATCTCGCGAGCGTCGCGGCCTTTGAAGCGGTTCTGACGCAGAATGGCTGGCGCAAGGGCGACAATCTTGCGATCGATGTCCGCTGGTCGGCCGCCTCGGCCGACCACACGCAGCAGGCGATCGCGGAGATCCTTGCCCTCCGGCCCGACGTGATCCTGGCGCAATCCGAAACGGTGGTGAAGGCGCTGCAGGCGGCCAAGCCCGCAGCCCCAATCGTGTTCGTGCATGTCTCCGATCCGATCGCGAGCGGCGTGGTGAAGAGCCTGTCGCGGCCGGAAGGGAACATCACGGGCTTCACCAATTCCACGCCCTCGCTCGGCGGTAAATGGCTGCAACTGCTGAAGCAGATCGCCCCCTCAGTGAAACGGGCCGCGATGCTCTTCAATCCCGAGACCGCAGCGACGCGCGGCGCGGTCTATCTCGAGCCCTTCATGGCCGCGGGGCCATCACTCGGCGTGGAGACGTTTGCGGCCGAAGTCCACGATCCCCGAGAAATCGAGGCCGCATTGACGGCGCTGGGAAAGAGCAAGGACAGCGGCTTCGTCGCGATTCCGGATGCCTTCCTGGCCAGCAACAGCAAGGAGATCGTAAGCCTCGCCCGGCAACATCGCTTGCCGGCTGTTTACCCCTATCGCTACTACGCGGCACAGGGTGGCCTGCTGTCATACGGTGTCGACAACAAGGAGCTGTTCGAGAAGGCAGCGACTTATGTCGATCGGCTGCTGAAGGGTGAAACTGCGGCAAACTTGCCGATCCAGCAGCCGACCCGGTTCCGGCTCACGATCAACGCGCGAAGCGCCAGGACCCTTGATCTTGATGTCTCGCCGTTCCTGCTCGGCGAGGCGGACGAAGTCCTGGATTGATCAGCTCCGTCGGTCGGCCAGCTACTCCGCTGGCGCAGGCCGCACGCGTGCATCCATACGCTCGCTCCGGAACACCAGCCAGGCGAACAGCAGCATGCCGGCCAGCGCGAGGAGCGACCCGCCCGCGGCGAAAGGCTCACCGCTGTCGTGGCCGGTATGAACGAGGCCCACCCCGACGGCCTGGACGGCGGTGCCAACAATCCAGAGCCCGACCTGCGTCATTGCAGATTTTTGGTGATCCAGCGAGGGATGCAGCCGGTAGTAAATACCGAACAGAAAGAGCGACACCCAGCCCAGCAGATTGAGGTGGGCGTGCGCGGGCATGGCCGAATGGTCGCCCGAGATTGCCATGATCAGCCCCCAGACCATGCCGATGATGACGAACACAACCGCCGCCTGAAAACCAACGGACGATGCCTTCATTGTTCTGATCCTCCCCGTCCGACTATTAGTCATCGGATCATCCGAATATGCCACGGCCCTGCAGGAAGGGCGCGCCGCGTCTACGGCCTCTGCCTGTGTGTCAAAGTGGCACCAGCTGCAGATTTCCCACGAATGTCACAGCTTATGCCCATCGAGGTCGCATAGCGTGTGACTGCTGATTTTCGCGGATTTTTAGGGAGCTCCTCTGTGGGTGCAGAGCGCTCCGATTTAACGTGTGGGTCGCGCGATGACCGATTTTTCAAGCCAAGGAACGGCTGCAGAAGCTCGTCGCCTTGTTGGCAACAGATATTTGGCCGCTCCCCCCGAAATGGCACGCGATGAACGGGCCTGGACCTGGCTGCTGCGCCTGATCCTGCCGGTCGTTCTCGGCCTTTGTGTCCAGTTGATCTCGTGGATGTGGTTCAACAACGTCTACGGTCTCGACGCCTGGAGCATCGCCGGCGGCATCCTCCTTGCCTTCGTTGCCGTGCCGGTCGCTATCTGGATGTGGCACAGCTGGCTTCCCCTGGATCGGGAAATCCCGGCGACGCCGACCGCACGCCGGCTGCAGCTCCGGCATGTGGTGCTCGTGCTGCTGGCCTGCGCGATGGTCGCCGGCTACGCCGGCCTCAATTCAGGCAGCGACGGTTCGGACGGTCGCCCGCCGCCCTTGTCATCCGACGTCTGATCGGATCCGGTGATCTGATCCGGCGCCCGATCAGATCCGGCGCCACAGCGGGAATGTAACAGCGACGGCAAGCAGGCCGAGCGCGCCGGTGATTGCGGTCGCGCCGGGTGCGCCGATCTGGTCCGCGAGCCATCCCAGCCAGACGAACCCGATCGGGCCGGTGCCGATGCAGACCGAGAGCACGCCGAGAACGCGGGAGCGCATCTCGGGTGGCGCGGCGAGATAGACGATGGTCGCCTGGAGCGTGGCATAACCCGCGCCGCCAAGGCCGGTGACCAGCAGCGCCGCACCCGCCACGATCGGATCGGAGGCCAGTGCGAACACGATCAGCGCCGCTGTGTAGCAGGCGAGGCCGCCCACATAGGCATGCGCATACCAGCGCGGCGTCAGCAGGAACGCGAGCAGCAGCGCCCCCACGAAGGCACCGACGCCGTCGAGGCCCGCGAGGATGCCAATGCCTTCCGGCCCCAGTGCAAGCTGATCGCGGCCGATCACCGGGATCATGCTGGTGAAGGGCCACGCGAAGAGGTTGTAGATGATGGTCACTACCATGGTCGCGGTGAGGCGCTTGTCGGCCAGCACCACGGCGAAGCCTTCCAGTGTACGGGCGAGCACCGGCCCGGCACCGACAGTCGAAGGGCTATGCGCGCGCACCGCAAGGCTGGCCCCGATCGCGGTGGCATAAAGGACGACGCTCAGCAGGAAGGCGCCTTCGATCCCGATCCCGGCCAGCAGCACACCGCCCACGATCGGGCCGATCATGCGGCTGGCATTGCTGGCGCCGACATCGAGCGACATCGCCCAGCTCATGCGGTCGCGGCCAACGACGTCGCCGATCATCACGCGCCGCAACGGACTGTCGGCCGCCCAGCCGAAACCATTGACGAAGCTCGCGAGCGCAAGATGCCAGACCTCGAGCCGGCCCATCCAGGCAACGCCGGCCAGCAGGGCCGAAGTCGCCGCCATCATCGCGACAACGCCGATCAACGCGAGCCTGCGGTCGAGCCGCTCCGCGAGCTCGCCGATGAAGCCGCCGAATAGCCCCATGGGAAGGAGGCGCAGCATGGTCATCATGGCGACCAGGAAAGCCGAGCCCGTGAGCTGATAGACGACGACGCCAACCGCGACCGTTTCCAGCCAGCGCACGGTGAAAACGACGAGGCCTACATACCAGAGGCGCCAGAAATCCGCGGCGTTGGCACGCGCCTTCCGAAATGGAGGTGCAACGCCTCTGATCTCTGTCACGGCGTCGGTTTGGTCATTCTTGGCATTTCACTCCCGACCCGAACCTTATCCCGGATCGGGTTGGGAGCGGTACCGACGCGGCGGCGACCGCCGCGCGCTGCGCTCACACTGCGAGATTGAAGGCGATGGAGATCCGCTCGGCCATCCCGTAGTAGGGCCGCACCTGATGCATGAGCCAGGCTGGAAAGACCACCATCCGACCTGCCTTTGGACGGACCTTCTCGGTCGTGCCAGCGGTAAGACTGCCCGACATGCGCAAATGGGGCGCGTTCATCAGCGGCAGTGGACCGCGCGGATCCATGAGCTCGAGCTCGCCGCCCAGCGACGGATCGGCGTCGATGCCGCCATCGTCGACGTAATAGACGCCGGACCAGAAGGCGCCGGGATGGGAATGAAATTCGTTGCCGTGGCCGCTGCGGTTGACGTTCGCCCACATGTTGCCGTGCCAGGTCACGGCAAAGTAGCCCGGATG
>Ga0081455_10007245_pt1 | contig 11708 bp, 10 predicted proteins | sample TabmetS3T2R1_FD_70207 | JGI IMG/M metagenome (GOLD analysis project Ga0081455, IMG submission 70207) | Tabebuia heterophylla rhizosphere microbial communities from the University of Puerto Rico - S3T2R1 | ecosystem: Host-associated > Plants > Roots > Rhizosphere ...
GCACATCGTTCTTGGTCACGATCATCATCGGATTGCTGGCGATCATCGCAACCGGCTCGAAACCCTTCACCAAATCGAAAGTCAGAGGGTAAATCGCGCCGTTGACGACGTGTGTTCCGAGGTGCCCGATGCTCAGCGTGTACCCGTCCGGTGCCGCCTGCACCGCGCGGGCGACGCCGATTGTGCCGCCTGCACCGGTGACGTTCTCGATCACGATCGGCTGGCCGAGCGTCTGCCGCATGCGATCGCCGAGAGTACGCGCGAGCGCATCGGTCGGGCCTCCGGCGGAGAACGGCACGATGATGGTGATGGATCGCGACGGAAAGGTATCCGCGCCGGCTATCCCAATACTCGCAAGTGCCGTGACAAGGGCGGCAATCAGTTTTTTCATTGCTTCCTCCCAGGACGGCGTTTTCTGCGCACGCTTGGCAGGAAGCATCCGATTATAAGGACGCAAAATCAATCGGCTTGTGCCGATCCAGCGTGCGGCGCACGGGCGGAAGCGGATGTTTCAAGCCGCTGGCGCAATTGAACAGGACGACCTGATCGGTGCGCTTCACACGCCCATCCGCCAGGCTCTGCTTGTAGGCCGCATACGTTGCAGCGCCCTCCGGACATAGGAGGAAGCCCTCCTCGCCCGCCATTTCGTCGAGCGCTGCGCTGATCGTTTCGTCCGACACTGCAATAGCGAAGCCTCCGCTTTCCCGCACGGCGCGCAAAATGAGAAAGTCGCCGATGGCCTGCGGCACGCGGATGCCTGCGGCAATGGTGTGCGCATTCTCCCAGCGTGGCGCGTGTTCCTCGCCGGCCTCGAAAGCCTTCACCATTGGCGCACAGCCGGCGGCCTGCACGGCGATCATGCGCGGACGCTTCTTGCCGATAAAGCCGATGGCTTCCAGTTCTGCGAACGCCTTCCACATGCCGATCAGCCCGGTGCCCCCGCCCGTTGGATAGAAAATCGCGTCAGGCAGCTGCCAGCCGAATTGTTCGGCCAGTTCAAGTCCCATGGTTTTCTTGCCCTCGATCCGGTAGGGCTCTTTCAAGGTCGATGTGTCGAACCAGCCGACTTTCGCCTTTCCCTCGGCGACGATCTTGCCGCAATCATCGATCAGCCCATTCACGCGATAGACAGTGGCGCCCTGCAGCGCGATCTCGCTCACATTCACTTCCGGGGTGTCTTCCGGGCAGAAAATCGTGGTCTTGATGCCGGCACGCGACGCATAGGCTGCAAGCGCGGCGCCCGCGTTGCCGTTGGTCGGCATGGCCATATGCTTGATGCCGAGCGCTTTCGCCATCGAGACGGCCATGACAAGGCCGCGCGCCTTGAATGAGCCGGTCGGCAGCCGACCTTCGTCCTTTACAAGGATTTCGCCGCCGCCAAGCTTTGCGGAAAGGCGAGGCATCCGCACGATGGGCGTCATCATCTCACCCAGGCTGACAATGTCGTCAGCGTGGCGCACAGGCAGCATTTCGCGATAGCGCCAGAGATCGGCCGGACGCTCAGCCAGCATTTCTTTTTTCAGCGCGTTGCGAATCCCCGCGAGATCGTATCGCACCAGCAGCGGTTTGCCCGCCCGCGACAAATTATGGACCTGATCGGCCTCATGACGCTCGCCGGTCATCGCGCATTCGAGGTGCGTGACAAAACTGGGACGATCGACCTTCAGATTCTCGTCGTGCTGCATGGTCCGGATCCGGCTTGCGCGTGCCTTATCGGGCATCTCCCCGCGGCCGCCGCGGGCGGAACACCACGAAGTGCGACAGGGAGAAGTTGACCGCGAAGCTGACCAGAATCGACACCAGCTTCGCGAGCAGAACGGGAACGAAATAGGACAGCGCGAACAATGTCGCGGTGCTCGACATCATCCCGGCAATGCCCGAGGCGGCGAAACTCGCATAGTCGCGCCAACGCAGCACGCGGCCGGATTCGGGGCCGAACGTGATGAACGAATTCATCGTGTAGGAAAACGTCACGGCCACGATCCACGCCAACACGTTCGCCGGCACGAGGGGCCAGTGCAGGTAGGTAACCGTCGTCCAGAAAACGCAGAAATCGATAGCCGTATTCAGGACGCCGACGAAGGCAAAACTGACCGCCTTGAGCGCAATGGCGCGCTCATGCCAGGCCAGCGTGAGACGGTCTAGGACATTTTGGAGAGGGGCCGGGATCATCGTCGGCCTTCGCTTAGCACGGCAAATCATATCCCGGTAGGCCGGGCGCGACAGTGCCGCTCGGGTGCGGTATAGATCGCGGAAACGGCGCGACAGGCTGGACAGAGATGGCAGTAAAAGCGACGAAAGGAACCTCACGCGCGCGAGCGTCGCCGTCCGAACCGACGTTGTCGGTGGTGGTGCCTTTGTTCAATGAGGCGAAAAGTCTGCCCGGCCTGCACGAGCGGGTTGCCGAGGTCGCGCGCTATTTGCAGACCAGGCGTGGCCTGAGTGTTGAAGTCGTGTACGTCGATGACGGCAGCAGCGATGACACGGCCGACATCGCAAAATCACTGCCCGCAATCCCGCTCGACATCCAGGTTATCACCTTGTCGCGAAATTTCGGCAAGGAAGCCGCGCTGCTCGCTGGCCTTGATCACGCCCGGCCTGGCGCCGTGTTGTTCATGGACGGCGATGGACAGCATCCGGCTGACTTGATCGATACGCTCGTCGCCCGCTGGCTCGATGACGGTTATGACGTCGTCTACACCGCCAAAGCTAATCGCGAGAATGAATCCTGGCTCAGGCGAATGGGCGTGCGCTCGTTCTACGCGCTCCTGAACTGGGGGGCACGTCACAAAATTCCGGAAGACGCCGGCGATTTTCGCTTGCTGTCGGCGCGCGCCGCTGCTGCGCTGCGCCAGATGCCGGAGCGCAACCGCTTCTTCAAGGGCCTTTCGAGCTGGATCGGTTTCCGCCAGGTTCGCGTCGACTACGAACCTGCCGTCCGCGAGCACGGCCGCAGTAGCTGGAACCTATGGACGCTGATCGGGCTGTCCATTGAAGGACTCACGTCATTTTCAGTGGCGCCCCTGCGCGTCGCCAGCCTCCTTGGCGTCCTTCTGGCGCTGACAGCGCTGTTTTTCGGCAGCTGGATCGTGCTGGAAACGCTCTTGTACGGCAAGGATGTCCCCGGCTACCCGTCGCTCGTGGTCAGCGTGATGGTTATTGGCGGCGTTCAGCTCATTCTGATTGGGGTGTTGGGCGAATACATCGGCAAGCTGTTGTCGGAAATCAAAGGCCGGCCGGTCTATTTCGTCGCCGAACACAGCGTGAAGCGCGCGAGTGAATCCGCCAAGCCCCGGCAGATGACATCTCGCGCGGCCGAATAAGACAGACTATGCGCACGCGCCACATCTGGCTGTGCGCCGATGACTACGGAATTTCTCCGGGGGTCAACGCCGCCATCCGCGAACTCATCACTGGCGGACGCATCAACGCTACATCGGTCATGGTCGCCGCGCCTCATTTCAACAGCGGCGAAGCAGCGGCACTCGATGGGCTCAACGCAAGGGAAAAACGCGCCGCTATCGGATTGCACGTGACCCTTACGTCGCCGTTTCAGCCGCTGAGCGCGGGTTTTTCGCCTCTGCGCAACGGGCGGTTTTTGCCGGTCAACGACCTTCTGAGGGGCGCAACCGCGCGCCGCTTGCGGTCGGAATTCCTGATTGCAGAGATCGCCAGCCAGCTGCGCGCGTTTGCCGACATCTTCGGGCGACCGCCTGATTTCCTTGATGGGCACCAGCACGTTCATTTGTTTCCCCAGATACGCGACGCATTTTTGCGGGTTGTGGCGCATCAAGCGCCAAACGTCTGGGTGAGACAATGCGGGCGCGCAAAATCGGGCCGACGCCTTCACGATCACAAAGGCCTTACCCTTGACATCCTGAGCATCGGCTTTCGTCGAAAGGCAAAAAGGCTGGGAATCGCAACCAATCCGGCTTTCGCAGGAACTTATAGTTTCAGTTCAAGAGCGAATTTCGCCAAAATCTTCCCGCGCTTTCTCTCCGGGCTACCGGACAGGGGCCTCATCATGTGTCATCCGGGCTTCGTCGATGCCGAGCTAATAGGGCTCGATTCGCTCACCGCACTGCGGGAGCAGGAATTCGCCTACTTCAGTTCCGATGCTTTCATGAAAGTGTTGGCGGACCACGGCGCGGCTCTTGCGCGCCCCCACTGGTAAAGCCCGCCGCGTCACCTAAATAACTTCGCCGACGGTCATGGGAGGATGATATGACCCCGCAAGAACGCCAGTTGGTTGACGACTTGTTTGATCGGCTCGCCGGGCTGGAGAACGCGCCTCGCGACCCAGAAGCCGAGCGTACGATTTCAGAGGGGCTGGCGCGCGCGCCGCACGCGATCTATCCGCTTGTTCAGACGGTGCTTGTCCAGGACGAAGCGCTCAAGCGCGCCGATGCGCGCATCCGGGAGCTTACCGGAGAGGACACGCCCGGGGCTTCTGGCGGATTTCTCGACAGCATGCGGCAGGCGATGACTGGCCGCGGAACGTCTGTGCCCAGCGTGCGCCAAGGCGCGCCCGATCCGCGCTGGAACACCGGCGGTACTTTTACAGCCGCGGGTCCATCGCCGGGCGGCTCATTCCTGGGCACCGCCGCAGCCTCTGCCGCTGGAGTGATTGGCGGCGCGCTGCTTCTGAATTCGATCAGTTCGATGTTCGGCCGCCATGGTGCAAGCGCGTTTGCCGGGGTGCCCCCCGAAGGCTCGCCATGGGACAACAAGGCCGCTGGCAGCGACCTCGCTCGCGAGGCGGGACTCAACGACATAGGGACGGGCGGGCGCGGGAGCTCCGAGCGTGCCTCCCTGTTCGGGAACGATGACGATACAGATTCGTCCGATCTCGAGGACGATTTCAGCGACGATTCGGGCGGCGATTTCGGCGGCGGCGACAGCGCCTGAACAGGGCTAGAGCACGACGACTTTGGTGCCGACCTTCACGCGCTCGTAAAGATCGATGATGTCCGCATTGCGCATTCGGATGCAACCCGAGGACACGTTTCTACCGATTGTCCACGGCTCATTCGAGCCGTGGATACGGTAAAGCGTCGAACCAAGGTAAAGCGCGCGCGCACCCAGCGGATTATTCGGGCCGCCGGCAACAAAATGCGGAAGATAAGGCTGGCGCTTGATCATTTGATCGGGCGGCACCCAATCCGGCCATTCCTTTTTTGCCGAAATCGAATGCTTTCCCGACCACGTGAAACCGGGGCGGCCCACGCCTATGCCATATCGGATTGCGCGACCCTCGGCTTGGACCAGATAGAGATGATGGTTCGGCGTGTCGATGACGACAGTGCCGGGCGCTTCTGTCCCGTTATAGACGACCTCCTGGCGCAAAAGACGCGGATCAGTCCGATCGTCGGATCGCTGCTGGTCTGTCAGCGGATCGTCCGACGACGCCTTCGCATAGGCCAGCCGCCCGTCCTGTTCGTCTCGTGAGTCCTGCCGCGGTGGGGCCCCAAACCACTGTTGCGATCCGCGCTGTGACTGTCGTCCGGCGTCGCCGAACAGAAATTCTATGAAACCGGCAATCGGGTTGGGTTGCACTTCCGTCGCCGCCGCGACGACGACAACGGATCCGGTTTCCGGTGCGGGATCGACCGCAGAAAACAGCGACTGCGCGCGCAACTCGGCGTTAATGCCGGTTCCGGTAATAGCAGACGCCGAAATGCAGGGCACAGGGCGTGCAACGCAAAGTATTTCGTATCGAGCAGATGGAAACGCTTGTCAACGGGCCCCGGCTCGACGGCGAAACGGGCTACGCCAGCCAAGGCGACATCGACGTGATGTTTGCCTAGTTTGGCCTGCGGATCGCGACGAAGCAGATCAGCGCAACCAATGCGAAGCTGGCCGCAAGCGTCAAAGCTACCGCATCGGACGTATACTGAACCACAAAGGCCATGACCAAAGGCGCCGCGGATTGCATCAGCAAGAACGGCCCGGCGAGCCGGCCTATCAGGCGCCCGTATCCGGATGCGCCAAACAATGCCAGCGGCACTGCGCCACGTGTGATGGTGACAAGGCCGTTAGCACCTCCGAACATCAGCGCGAACGCGGCTGCCGTTGGCGCTGACACGCCCGCGAGCGCCAGCATTACGAAGGCACATAAAAGCGTGCTGAGCGCGAAACGTACGACCCAGAGAGGATGCAGATTGCGCCCGAAGGTAAACTCCAAAAGCCGGGCGCCGACCTGCGCTGGACCGAACAAGGCGCCAATCCAGACAACCGTTCCGGCGTCGATACCGGCACGCGCAAATATTGCGAGCAGATGAGCCGAGAGTCCCGAAGGAACGAATGCATAGCAAGCAAATGCTGACGCAACGAGGACAAACGGCCAGCCGCGAGACGGCAGCAATTTTGCTGGCTCTTTTTGGCCGTCCAGAACCTCGACTTCAGTTTCGAAGCGTCCGCGCGGCAGAGCCAATGCATGCAGCGGAGCCGCTATAACGGCAAGCAGCGCGGCGTACACAAGATAGGTGTCTGACCACCCGACACGCTCGATGAGAACTTGCGTGGCAGGCCAGCTCACCGTCGAGGCAAAGCCGCCGGCGAGCGTGAGCGCCGTAATCGGCCGTCGCGCGCCGATGCCGAAGATACGGCCCAGCGTTGCAAAGGCGGCATCGTACAAATTTGCCGCCATGGCCACGCCAAGAACCATCCAGACCGCGTAGTAGGCGAACTGAGCTTTCGCGTACACGATCAGAAAAAGCCCCAGTGCACCAACCAGCGTTGCAAAGGCGGCATCGTACAAATTTGCCGCCATGGCCACGCCAAGAACCATCCAGACCGCGTAGTAGGCGAACTGAGCTTTCGCGTACACGATCAGAAAAAGCCCCAGTGCACCAACCAATGAGCCGATCGTCATGACGACGTGGCCGCCATATCTATCAATCGCGCGTCCGACATAGGGGGCGACCAGTCCGGCGGTCAAAAGGCCTATGGAGAATCCGCCCATGGCGAAGGAGATCGACCAGCCCCGATCAGCCGCGATCAGAGGGACAATCAGGACCGGTGTGTAAAAGATCGTGCCCCACGAAAGTATTTGGGTGACGCCAAGCACCGGCACGGCGCGCCAGGGGCCCGCAATGAAGTCACGCGGAGCGATCATGGAGCAGCCGTTGCCGCGCTGAGAGGTCGCCGCAGAGCGTGTGCCCCACTCCACCACGACGAGCCATGGCTCCTCCGTTGAATGCCGCCGCCCTCTGAAAACATTAGTGAATTTGGCTTCGTTCTGCCAAAATTCTTTTCGTGTTAGGATTATATTCCTTACTGGATCGCTGGCACCGGCCCCTCGCGGCTTCAGCGAAGGTCGGCAGACTATACATCGCCACCGTCATGCCGCGTAAATACGCGGGATTTACGCGGACTTGCCGATCCCAATACAAGTGCAGCGCGCTTTGTACTGCTCGGGAAGGCCAGCTTCCATGCGCAGGAAGGCTTCAACAATGTCTTCCCGTTCATGCTCCCAGCTCACGCCAAATTTTTTCTAAGAGTTTGACCCTCGCTAGGCGGTCTCTCTCATAAACATCCGGATCGTTGGCATCCCGGGCCTTTCGAAATTCATGCGGGTTCGGATATCCCAGTGCCCGCCCGTAGGCCGTTATAGGCGCTTCTTCCGGTGTCGGAATGCCCAAATAATAGGCCATGGCAAACACTAGGAAATTCTGGCAAGTCTGCACATTTTTCTCTTGCTCAGTCGGCTGCGGCGGTACCTAAGATTCGAGCTTTCGAAGCCTCCGTTCAATGTCGCGCGTCATGGGCGTTTCTTGATCTGCGATTCAATCGCGGCGATGCGAGTGTCGTGGTCATATATCGCGAGAGCTTTTGCATAGCTATTGAGGACGTGCACCAACTGACCGGCCTCCTCGGCGGTGAGGCGGCCATCGCAGCGACGAGATCGTGCGTGTCGTTGACTGCCGGTAACGTGAAGTCGACCGGTCGGTCGGTGCGCCGCGGCAATAGTCGGTCAAGACACAAGTGAAGGCATTTCACGTTGCCGTCCAAGGCGAGCTCAACAGCTTTTTGAGCCAGTTTCCCCGCCTCCCCGGCCACGAGCTCCTCGAGCAACCGAGTCGTTCGGTTTTTTGACCCGAGGAGTCGACCGGGATTCCCGGGTTGGAAGGGTCGACCGCGAATCTTTTTTGGCGCTGGGGTTAGGTGGTCGCCAGTCCGCCCGAATATGAGGACGCACTCAAGGACCAGTGAACCCGGTCTCAGCATTGTGGACCGGACAGGCTTAGCCCGCGCTCGGCGCGAAAGATATTGCTTTGGAGATTGGCGATCCATCGACGCCCGTTTGACGTGACCTTGAGGTAGGGCATGGCGCTCTGGATATGCGCCGATGCGCTGCTCCAATAAAACTTCGGATATAGGTCGGTGAGATCGGCCGGAGAAGTGTAGCCGAATTGCTTATTCCTTCCGACTTCCTCGAACTCGTAATAAAGCGAATTGGCTTTGCGCAGATATTGCGGATCGCCGAGCTGGCCGATGAGATTGGCGGCACGTACCAGCGCGCCCTCTTCGCCGTCGCTGTCGTCGGCGCCATGACGCGTGCACTCAATGGCGTTGGCGATACGGCCGGCGTCGAGCGATTTGATCTTGGCCACGCGATCCATCACGAACAGTTTTGACCGATCAACGCGGTACGGCATCAGTGCGGCGTCGGACGAGCCGCGAGGCAGCTTGGCCTTGTTACCTTTCCCGTCAATAATGTAGCCGTCGGCGCTATCGCCTTTAAGAATACCGCGGACGTAACCAATGTCGTGAAACAGACAAGCGACAATAAGGTGCTCGAAATCGCTGGCACTTGTCTCAATTAAAAGCTGCCGTCCCCTCAAAATATCGACACCGACGAGCGTTACCAGCATCGTATGCTCGACGTTGTGATAAAGTGCGTCACTGTTGCCGATACACTCGATAGCAAGTCGGGCAGCCGACTGGATGCGTTCTATTAAATCCGCATCCGTCGAGCCGAACTGACGACCCATTTGCTCGGCAACGTGAGACCCCAGAGCCTCAGCCGCCAGTTCAGGAATGGTAAACATTTAGCCCCTTCCGCAGCGCCCCGGGGTTTCATGGCTGCCCCTTTCGCCGCCTTAGTCATAATACGGATATTCCGTTAGCGCGCTGTGCTGGACGTCACAAAGCCGCTGCTGGGCTATTGGCCCTTAGCGGAAATTCCATATGCCGCATTTGAGGTCGCTTTCGGGGTAAAGCGGACATCCCGTTGTGCAGCGAAATGTCTGCTTTTGACCCAAAGCGGACATTTCGCATTTAACGACGCGCCTATCAAATACGTAGTTCGTAGAGGATCATCGACTCGATATAGAACGAGCGCTCATAGGCGAGGTGGGTGCGGAAGCCGGCCTTATTGATCAGCCGGCCAAGCAAGTCGAGATCGGAATGCGACGAGAGCATGATGTAAACGCAGCCGTCGGGTTTGAGGCGTTCGCGAGCCTGCTCAAACAGGGCTGCCACGTCCCGGTAGTGCGGGCCGGCGTGCCAGCCCCGGTCCGCTAGATCGCGGGGCTCGCCCGCATGCTTAGGAGGATTCGATAGGATCACATCAAAGAGCGGCAGAGGCGGAAGTGCAGCGAGAAGGTTCATGCAGGCAACGGTCACGCGGTCGCCAAAGCCGTGCGCGCGCGCATTCTCTAGTGCCGAAAGCGCCGCATTAGGATTGATGTCAAGCGCCAGGACTTTAGTGGCACCGGCGCGTGCTGCCGCGAGAGCGAGAATACCGGACCCGGTGCCAATATCAGCCACGCTCTTACCGCTCAGGTCGAGCCCGTCGAGGTATTCCGCGAAATACTCGCTGCTGAGAAAGAAGCTCGGGTGGAACACGGTCGGCCGAACACGCAGGTGGAAGCGCGCTGCTCGGATCGTCCGGATGCTGCTGCTGCTGAGGATAAGGTGATAGGAAAAGAAATGAATGAAGGCACGTAGAAAGCGGCGGAGCGGCCCGTGAGTTCCGCGCTGAACGAGACCGCCTACCGAGATTGCGGGTACGTCGAGAGCGTTCGAGCCTGAGGTTTGGTCCATTTGGAAAACGCTCTGTTCGACGAATTCGGCGGCTACGCAAGAATCGCTGGGAGTCGTAGTTAATATTTGCAATTATTTCCCACTCGCGGCAGTGGGCGATCGCTGAAAAATCGTCGCAGCTTAACAACATCGAGCCTGCCAACGCGACGCAATGACCTGATGTCCGGTCTTGGCCCAAAGCGCTTTTGGGGGTGAAGCGGACATAGATCGGAAATTCGAAAACGTCCGCTATTGGCCCTTAGCGGACATGGCCTAATGCACCGCACATGTCCGCTTTCGGGGGTAAAGCGGACATCGTTTTCGTGGCGCAGAATATCCGCTTATGACCCAAAGCAGACATCGGGAACCTACAGCACCTCCCACTTGGTATGCTAATTTGCGCCAGTGCAATGCCCTGTGTGAGCTTTGGGGGCCGCAATGCGGCGGCGCGAGTTCATAAGCCTAATCGGTGGTCCGGCCGCAATTCCGCTGACTGCACGGGCGCAGCAGGCGGCGATGCCTGTGATTGGGTACATCAGCGCCCACTCGCCCGAAGAGGGCGAACCCAGGGCAGCTGCATTTCGTCGGGGCCTACAAGAAGTCGGCTATGTCGTGGGCCAGAACGTTGCGATCGAATACCACTGGGCGGAGCAACAAATTGATCGGCTGCCCGCGATGGCGGCGGATCTGGTTAAACGCCGTGTGACTGTGATTGCTACGGGCACTACTCCGGCGGTACTCGCGGCACAAGCGGCGACCACCACAATTCCGATCGTCTTCGAAGTGGGAAGCGACCCGGTCCGGCTTGGTCTCGTCGCCAATCTAAACCGGCCGGGCGGCAATATTACAGGCGTGACCAATTTGATCGTAGAGCTCGGCCCAAAGCGGTTGGAATTGTTGCATGAACTTCTCCCAACCACGGGCGTCATGGCCTTTTTGGTGAACCCAGACGATCGTGTTTTGGCCCAATCCCAAGTGCGCGAGGTGCTGTCGGCGGCCCGCAACCGCGGGCTAGAGCTACATGTCCTCAATGCCAGGAGCGAAGGTGACTTTGACGCGGTCTTCGCAGACATAAAACGGTTGCGAGTGGGCGGGCTCGTGATCGGCGCGGGCTCAATCTTCGTTCGCGGCATCAATAAGCTGGCTGCCCTGACTGTTCGCCATGCCGTGCCCGCGATTTACCGACTTCGTGACTTTGCTGCGGCCGGCGGTCTGATGAGCTACGGATCGGACATATCGGAGAGCTACCGCTTGGCCGGCGTTTATACCGGTAGAGTTCTCAAGGGGGAAAACCCTGCTGAATTGCCAGTCCTGCAGGCGACCAAATTTGAATTGGTCATCAATCTTAAGACCGCCAAGACGCTTGGCATCAACGTGCCTCCGTCGATGCAGGCGCGTGCGGATGAGATGATCGAATAGATTATTGATGTCCGCTATTGGCCCAAAGCAGACATGCCGAAAAACGCAATCGATGTCGCTATTGGGGGTAAAGCGGACATGGGCTGGTGCACTGCAAATGTCTGCTTCTGACCCATAGCGGACATTCGTTTTTGCACCGCATATGTCCGCTTTTGATGCTGTGGACGGCTCCTCCACCGGCGCGCGAGTGCCATGAATGTGGGTGCTGTTAAGGCCCCCACAATTGAGAGGAGCCTAACATGCAAGCAGTCAAGACAATC
>Ga0081455_10007246_pt1 | contig 11707 bp, 9 predicted proteins | sample TabmetS3T2R1_FD_70207 | JGI IMG/M metagenome (GOLD analysis project Ga0081455, IMG submission 70207) | Tabebuia heterophylla rhizosphere microbial communities from the University of Puerto Rico - S3T2R1 | ecosystem: Host-associated > Plants > Roots > Rhizosphere ...
AGAAAAAATCTGCGCCGACACGGTCCATTTTATTGACAAAGGCGATGCGTGGCACCCGGTATTTGTCAGCCTGGTGCCAGACAGCCTCGGACTGTGGTTCGACGCCTCCGACGGCGCAGAAAATCGCCACTGCACCGTCGAGCACACGCAGCGAGCGTTCAACCTCGATCGTGAAGTCTACATGGCCGGGGGTGTCGATGATCGTGATCGTATGGCCACGCCATTGGGTGGACACAGCAGCGGAGGTAATGCTTATGCCACGCTCGCGCTCCTGTGGCATCCAGTCGGTGATAGCTTCCCCATCATGGACCTCGCCCAACTTATGCGAGAGACCAGTGTAGAATAAAATACGCTCAGTGACCGTGGTCTTGCCGGCGTCTATGTGTGATATGATGCCAATATTGCGAATGGTCGTCAGCGGATTTGCTCTGGCCATAGTCTGTCAGGATACGGATAAGCCCCGGTGCAGACCGAGCCCACGGGCCATGTCCACGACGGCGCGATGTTCCGCCGGCGTCGTGCGGCGCGCGATCTCTGGAGATCGTCCAGCCTGGAAACAGGGGCGATACTGGTCCATGATGTTCACATATGTCTGGGGGGACAGCTCGTCGGCGATGAACCGCACAATCGCCTGACTATCCTGCGTCAACCCGGGCATGACCAAATGTCGCACGATGAGGCCACGCTGGGCGATGCCATGTGCATCAAGTTGCAGGTCACCGACCTGGCGGTGCATCTCTTGCACGATCGTGCGCACCACCTCGGGGTAGTCAGTTGCCCCATCCAGGTAGCGCTCGCTGGCAGCAGGATCAAGAAATTTGATGTCGGGGAGATAAATATCGACGATGCCGTCGAGGAGCCGGATCACCTCTAAGGACTCGTAGCCGCCACAATTATACACCAGGGGCAGGCGAAAGCCCTGCTCAATCGCCAACGGCAGGGCGGCAATCAGTTGCGGCGCGTAATGGGTAGGCGTGACGAAATTGATGTTGTGGCAGCCTCGACCTTGCAACTCAAGCATGATCTCCGCCAGCTCCCGCGCGCTCACGGGCTCGCCTTCACCACGATGGTTGACCTCCCAACTCTGGCAGAACTGGCAAAGCAGATTGCACCAGGAGATAAAAATCGTTCCAGACCCTAGCTGCCCAGACAACGGCGGTTCCTCCCCGAAATGGGGAAAGGCCGCCGCCACGAGTAACTGGTCGCCAGCGTTGCACCGGCCAAGTTCGCCGCTGCGCCGCTGCACCCGGCAATCTCGTGGGCACAACGTGCAGGGGCTCCTAAGCCGCTCCAGCGCGGCAATGCGCCGCTGCAGCTCACCTGTTCGGTGTAGGACTACATACGAGGGGTTGGCTCCCATATGTGACTCTCCTGGAACGACTATACGGCAATACCAAGGGGGTGTCAACGGCTTGATTACCAGGCAAAGGGCCGTGGTTTTGAAGCCGAGACCTTCCGCTGGGATGGTTGGGGTGATACTTGCATCCGCACAATGTCCCGCCCCCTACTCGGCGATGGGTTTGACTCCAGAGCACCGATTTCGATCGGCTCCCAGACCCACTGGCGCTCCTCGCCGTCCGACTCCGACATCAGAATCCACGAGGTACCCGTTTCGCTGTCCAATAATAAGGGGGGATACGTCGAATGCCCGGCGATCTGAAACCTTCCACGCCCCTCTGGAGCTGACGTGGGGAAGTGTTCCTCCTGAGAGGTCGCTACCTGACCGCTGAGCAAGAAGCCGGCTAGCAACCCAATGAGCAGACCAATGATCAACAACGTACGCATCCTAAGCCCTCCGCTGTAAGGCCTTGCCGCCGTTATCCTGCACCCGAATTGCCTCCGCAGGGCGGCAATCGTCATGGGGACATGTCCTGTAGCATGAGACTTGATAATATAATAGGAGATGTGTCAAGCGATGGGCCAGTTTAAGCGCTGACGCCGTGAAGGAGTTGTCTCCAATCTTTGGAATACTCGTGGGAATGACCAGCTCGGCACGCCGCCTCTCGGAGGGGCAACCCGGGACGCCCGTTGCTGGGAGAGGCTAGGCTGTTGTTGCACCCAGAAAGGGGGAGCAATGGATCGCCTGTGGGGGTTGTACGAGCACTGGTGTATGGAAGAGCTCATCAGCTTACGCGAGTTCATTACACGTCTGAAAACGGGAGAGTTCGGTGCGTTCAACCGAGACGATGTGGTCGGCCTTCTCCGGGAAATTGAGGCAAGTATGCTCGAAAATATCGAGCTCAAAGCCATGGAGAATCCCATGCTCGAAGAGTTGAAAGAGGAACGTATGGCTGAGACCAGCCAAGAGATCGACAAGCTGATCGCCGATTGGGATTGCTGAAAGAATCCACACCCGCCAAGTGCGCGGGGGCCAACAGGTCCAATACCGTCTATCGACATGCCGAGAGGAGGTCCGCCCATCTGACTCGGGCTCTCTATGGTTTATTCAGACGAATGCGAATAGCTGTGGGGCGTTTCTCCCCATCTCTGGTAATGCCAGCATTCTGAAAAACAATTGGTGTACCACTCACATATAAGTCTGGATTATCAAGGATATTCAGCAGATCGGGATCCTCCACGTGATCCCGACTGAACCAAAAATCGGGTGCCCCATCCCACCCGATAAACCCAAACCTTTCGAGGCGTTTATAATAATTGATACGGCCTTCAAGCCAGATCTGCTGTCCATCAGACTCTATTCGGAAAGACTTCGCACCTTTCAAATTGTCTTCGATGTCAAACATCTCGAAGGAAAAATCCCGGTAAATACGCACCCCGATGACCCGCCTGTCGCGATTGGAACGGTCGAAGATACATGCCCCCAATGCCACAAAGACCGCGTATTCACCGCCACCCTCGACGTCTAATTGGCTGTCGAGGGCCAAATAGATGCTCTTTTGTACCGGGCGAAGCCGTCGCTGGACTTCGAGAAACTCCCGCTGTTTGTCCAGATCGTCCGTATCCGCTGTGACCTGCACGCCCACCGAAATGGGTAGGGGCTTCTCGAAGCCTGCAAGTCGATACGCCATGAAGTCTAATTTGAACTCATGATCGTATTTTTCCTTGGACTCGATAAGGCAGCCCATCTCCTTCAGTCGTGATTTGAGGCGATCTTCAAGATCCTTCCCGCTGATAAAGGGGCTCATGCGTCGCTTCCTCCAAGCTGCCCCCCGACCAGAGGCTACGGCGCCACTCTCTCGGCAATTCCGCGTTCGATTGTCAAAGAACGAGGCCATCCAAACTGCGGCTAACTATAGTCAAGACCGTCAACGAAGGCAAGAGAAATTCAGGGGCGGACAGCCTGTGTGATGGCCTAAGACGTGCCTGGCAGCGTCTGCCGGGGGGGTACTTTTTGCCCGGTCAGAGGCGGGCCGGGCGTCGGCCGGTGCGGCGGCTGTCAAGGCGAGTCGATACAAACGCCACGAGCGGGTACGCACATACGGCGTCGGTTCTAGCAAAATAACCAGGGATGAGGCGTGGCATAGCGCTTGCTTCGTCACATAAGTGCACGAGGAGCCCTAGCGCTGGGCGCAGCCCAAGCCATTGGGGCATCGCCTGGTGTCAAGTAGAAGCATTATCATAGCCGCGAAGGAGATCACAGTGAATGGTTTTTTGTTTTTTTCAGGAGCGTTGGCATTGCTTATCGGACTGGTGGCAATGATCGAGGGCAACCTGCACTGCTTAGGGCTCCTGCGGCGCAAAAAAGGCCGTCCGTGATCGCTGCGCTATGCCCTGCAGCACCAACGAGCTATAAGACTTTCCCCACACGTTCTAATATTGATTAGACTGATTCGCTCGAGAGCAGACACCGCTGGATGAATAGATCGAGCCGCCGATTGAAACGCTCGTGATCTTCCAGAAAGGGGAAATGGCCCGTATCCTCCCAGATCTCCAATTCTACCTCTGCTAGGCCTTCAGCAACCCCTCGCGCCAGATAGGGCGGTGCGAACAGATCATTCAACCCGGCGATAATCAAGCAGGGAGCTTTGATCTGTCCGACCTCCACCCGCAGATCGCAGGCGAGACATGCCACCCAGGTATACACCACCGCCCAGGCGTTTTGCTCGAGAATCAAGCTACGCAGTCGCTCCATCTCGACCGCATGCAATGCTGAAGCGGTGGTTGGGAAGCTATAGCGCAAAAATAGGTCGGCATGGGCGGCCATGTCACCCGCTTCGGCAAGCCGGAAAAGTCGATTGATCAGACTTTGCATATCCCCACTAGCATAATTCCAAGGACTGACGAGGCCTAGTCCACGCACCAGCGCCGGAGCTTCGAAGGCCATGTGCATCGCCACTGCAGCACCCATGGAAACCCCAATGATAACAGCTGGGCCTGTTCCCAGCCGTTCCATAAGCTGCTCGACGCGGCGGGCTGCCTGCGCGATGGCGATCTCCTGCGGGGGCCATGCCACCTGGCCATGTCCCAAGACGTCGACGGTAATGGCCCGATACCGCTGACGAAAAAATGTGCGTTGGCGCTGCCAAATGCGTTGATTGGTTGCCACTTCGTGGATGAAGACGAGGGAAACCCCCTCACCTACCGTTTCATAGGCTATTTCGAGGTCATCAATTTGCAGTGTGGCCAAGCTATCACCCAGGACTAGGTGAGTCGAATGCCTCTATGAAGGCGAAGTCAATGACGCATCGCGGAAGATGAGTTGGAGAACGGCTGAGGGGAAACCTGCATGCAATTCTCCACAGGAACGGGTGGATTGGTGAATTTCGCTCTATATCATACGCTGACGCGGGGGAAAGTCGCAAGTGTCACCGTAGGGCGCGACCTAGACCCCGCCACTAGTGCGGCTTTTGTTGATCTTGGATAGTCGGCGTGTGCCGGTTGGGTCGATCATTGCTGGTTGGTTATGAGGAGATAACGACATGCACAAGAGGTACAGGGGAAATCACGGCCCGGTGTTCGCCGCGATCTCCGGATGTATGAGCGCTGTGAGTGCCAGGTGGGGCAGGGCGGAATCGAACCGCCGACGCCAGCCTTTTCAGGGCTGCGCTCTACCGACTGAGCTACCGCCCCATTTCCGAACCTACAAGCAGAGGCGTTTAGGTAACTTCTGGGTGAACTGAGTGTAGTCGACGAAGGGGAAAAATGCAAGCGCATTCTTCTGCATAGGCGAGTGTTAGGTCGTGCCGAAGGAGTGTGGCGCACAGCCTCTTTCCCTCACCCTGGCCCTCCCCCCTCGGGAGAGGGCGTGCAAGAGCGGCGAGGAGATTAGGAGGTGATCGGCAACGGCCAACTCCTCGCCTGACTTACACCGTCTCGCTCAGCGACCTTCCCAGCGCTACATGGGCGGCGGCAAGGCGGGCGATGGGCACTCTGTAAGGGGAGCAGCTGACGTAATCCAGGCCGGCGCGATGGAAGAAGCCGACGGATTGCGGCTCGCCGCCGTGCTCGCCGCAGATGCCAATCTTCAGACTGGGACGAGCGGCGCGGCCTTTCTTTACCCCGGTCTCCACCAGTTGGCCTACACCGAGCTGATCCATAACCACAAAGGGGTCGTATTTCATAATCCCCTGCTCAATGTAATAGGGCAGGAATTTCCCCGCATCATCGCGGCTCAGCCCCAGCACCGTTTGCGTCAGGTCATTGGTCCCAAAGGAAAAGAACTCGGCCTGGCGCGCGATCTCGTCGGCCAGCAGCGCCGCGCGCGGCAGCTCGATCATGGTCCCCACCTGATATTCGACCTTGACGCCATACTGCGCCATCATATCCTGGGCGGCATGATCGACGATCTTGCGCTGATGCTCCAATTCGCGAACGTCAGTGATCAAAGGGATCATGATCTCGGGGACCACCTTACGCCCTTCTTTGGCGATTTCGCAGGCCGCGGCGATGATGGCGCGTGCCTGCATTTCGGTGATCTCGGGATAGCTAATGCCCAGTCGGCAGCCGCGATGCCCTAACATGGGATTGGTTTCATGCAGTTCCTGCGCCTTATCCCAGATGCGGTCGGCCGGAACACCGATTTTGTGGGAGAGTTCCTCGGCCTCCTCGCGGGTCTTCGGCAGGAATTCGTGCAACGGCGGGTCGAGGGTGCGGATGGTTACCGCATAACCCTCCATTTCCTTGAAGATGCCATGGAAATCGGACTTCTGGAACGGAAAAAGCTTGTCGAGGGCGTGCACGCGCGCCTCGCGGTCCTTGGCCAGGATCATCTCCTGCATGAAGGGCAAGCGTTCCTCGGCGAAGAACATGTGCTCGGTGCGGCACAGCCCAATGCCTTCGGCACCGAACGAACGGGCCACCTGGGCATCGATGGGGGTATCGGCGTTGGCGCGTACGCCCAGGCGACGATACTGGTCGACCCACTTCATGAACGAGGCGAAGTTCCCCGAGAGTTCGGGGACCACGAGCTTAGCGGCGCCGAGGATGACTTCACCCGTGTTACCGTTCAGGGTGATGATGTCGCCGTGCTTGACGTGTACCGTGCCCACCCTGAACTCGCCGTGTTCCTCATCCACCAGAATCTCTTTGCAGCCCACGACACAGCATTTCCCCATGCCGCGGCCGACCACCGCCGCATGTGAGGTCATGCCACCGCGCGCGGTGAGAATCCCCTGCGCCGCATACATGCCGCCGACGTCATCGGGCGAGGTTTCTGGCCGCACCAGAATGACCTTGTCCCCTTGCCGACCACGGGCGATAGCCTCTTCTGCGGTGAATACCACCGCACCCACGGCCGCGCCGGGAGACGCGGGCAAACCTTTGGCAATGGCCTGCACCTGACTGTCGGGATCGACCATCGGGTGCAAAAGCTGCTCGAGCTGCTCCGGATCGACGCGCAGCACGGCGGTCTTCTCATCGATAAGCCCTTCATCCACCATCTCCACCGCGATGCGTAAGGCCGCCACCGCCGTGCGCTTGCCGACACGTGTTTGGAGCATGAAGAGCTTACCGTCCTGCACGGTGAATTCCAAGTCCAGCATATCTTTGTAGTGGCGTTCCAGACGCTGGTAAATGTCGACTAATTGGCGATAGACCTCGGGCATTTCCTGCTCTAATTGGTCGATGTGCTCCGGAGTGCGGATGCCGGCGACCACATCCTCCCCCTGGGCATTGATGAGGAATTCTCCGAAGAAGCGGCGTTCGCCAGTGGACGGGTTGCGGGTAAAGGCGACGCCGGTGCCGGAATTGCTGCCCATATTGCCAAACACCATCGCCTGGACGTTGGCGGCGGTACCCCAGGTCTCGGGGATGTTATATATTTGTCGGTATTTCACTGCGCGCTCCACATTCCACGAGCTAAACACGGCTTCGATCCCCATCCGCAGCTGGTCCATCGGCTGTTCGGGAAATGGGGTTGGACTGGCCTTGCGCACGAAGTCCTTGAAGATGCCGACGAGAGCTTGCAGATCCTCCGCTCTGAGGTCGGTATCGACGAGCGCGCCGACCTCTGCTTTCTTCTGGGCCAGCAGCCCTTCAAATTCCTCGGACGGCACGCCGAGGACGACGTTGCTGAACATGGCGACGAAGCGCCGATAGGCATCATAGGCAAACCGTGAGTTACTGGTTTTACGGATGAGGCCCTGTACGGTGTCGTCGTTGAGGCCGATGTTCAGTACCGTGTCCATCATACCAGGCATGGATACTCGGGCTCCGGAGCGCACCGAGACCAGCAGAGGATTGCTGGCATCGCCGAACTTTGCCCCCATGGCCTCTTCGACCTGCACCAGTGACTCCAGCACCTGATCCCACATGCCCTCTGGAAAGTGACCCTCATTATTGAAATATTCGACACAGGCCTCGGTGGTGATGGTAAACCCTGGCGGTACCGGGATGCCGAGGTTGGTCATCTCCGCCAAGCCTGCCCCTTTCCCCCCCAACAGGTTCCGCCACGCACCTTGCCCCTCAGCCTTCCCTGCGGCGAACAGATAGACATATTTCTTGGTACTCATGGCTCCTCCCTCATGCGCTCTGCCTGCATGTCTGACCCAACACTCAAGGGTCCTATGCCTCTTTCCCCATCGATATCCTCCTCCTGGGGGAGATGGAAAAGACCACTAGCGCTCTGCGAGTTCGTCGTCCCGAGGATTCCCCAGGCCAAATGCGTCGTGTAAAGTACGGATAGCCAATTCCCCATACTTCTCATCGATGACACAAGAGATCTTGATCTCCGAGGTGCTGATCATCAGGATGTTGATATTTTCACGGGCAAGCCCGGCAAACATGCTGGTGGCGATGCCCGAGTGGCTGCGCATCCCGGCCCCGATGATCGATACTTTGGCGATTTTCGCGTCGAGCTTCACAGCGTGCGCGCCGATCTCGGGCAGCACTTCCTCTACCAGGGCAAAGGCCTTCTTGCCATCGCCGCGAGCCACGGTGAAGGAGATGTCAGTGAGCTCCTGCTCGCTGACATTCTGCACGATCATGTCGACGACGATATGGGCATCCGACACCCTGCCGAAGATTTTGGCCGCCAGGCCCGGCCTGTCGGGTACCCCCAGCACGGTGATGCGTGCCTGATTCTTGTCCAGCGTCAGCCCCGAGACCACCACCTTTTCTAACTCGGCATCTTCGCTCGTCACCAACGTTCCTTCTCCCTCTTGAAATGTGGATTTCACCAGCACGGGCACGTGGTAGATTTTCGCCACTTCGACGGAGCGTGTCTGCAGTACTTTAGCCCCCAGACTGGCCATCTCCAGCATCTCATCGTAGGAGATTTTGCGCAAGCGTCGGGCATCCGGCACCAGGTTGGGATCGGCGGTATAGACGCCGTCGACGTCCGTATAGATCTCGCACACCTCGGCACTTAGAGCAGCTGCTAGCGCCACTGCGGTGGTATCCGAACCGCCACGGCCCAGCGTAGTCATGTCCTCCCTCTCATTGATCCCCTGAAAGCCAGCGACCACGGCGATTTTCCCCTGATCTAGGGCTTGGAAAATACGCTCGCCGTCGATCTTCCGGATACGGGCTTTAGTGTGCACGCTGTCGGTCAGGATGCCCACCTGCCGACCCGTGAAGGACTCGGCCGCATAGCCCATATCGTTGAGGGCGATCGCCAGCAGGGCACTCGACACCATCTCCCCGGTCGAGAGCAGCAGGTCGAACTCTCGTTCATCGGGGTTCTCGGAGACTTGAGTACCCAGCTTCACCAGGCGGTCGGTGTCACCGGCCATGGCCGACACGACGACCACCACCTTCTCACCGTGGCTGCGGGCTGCTGCGATCTTTTTGGCCACTTCGAGAATGCGGTCGATGTTGCCGACCGACGTACCGCCGAACTTTTTGACCACGAAACGCATCGGTGCCTCGCTTCTATTCCTTCTCCCTGTGGGCATAGGCGCCAGGATAAGCAGAGACAGTAATGACGCGCCCTTTGCCCCCTCTCCCCCTCGGAGAGGGTGTAGACGTCACGCCAGCAGCAGCCGCATCAGCTCCGTTCCTTGCCGCACATTCAGCGATCCTTGCTCGCGCACCGACTCATCGAAAGTCTGTCCCGCATCCGGCTCGACCCCGCTGCCGTAGAGTGCGATCGGCACCGGCTCACGCACATGGGTCTTTAGGGCGATCGGGGTTGGATGGTCGGGCAACAGCAGCACCCGGTAGGCCTCGAAGTGCTGTTGCAGGCCTGCCAGCATCGGCCCCACCACTTTCGCATCGAAATCCTCGATGGCTTGCACTTTGGCTTTCACATCCCCTTGGTGACCCGCCTCATCTGGGGCCTCGACATGCAAAAAGACGAAATCCTTGTCCTGCAGGGCCTTGAGGGCGTGCTCGACCTTGCCAGCGTAATTGGTGTCGAGCCAACCGGTAGCGCCAGGCACATTGATCGGCTCTAACCCGGCATAGATCGCCAGCCCCTTATGGAGGTCGACGGCGGAGATCACCGCCCCAGTCAAGCCGTATTTGGCACGAAAACTCGGGATTTGCGGTCGTTTTCCTGCACCCCACAACCAGATGCTGCTGATCGGTGGTTCCCCGTGCTGGCGCCGCTCTCGGTTGAGCGGATGCTCACGAAAGATTACTTGCGAGGCATCCATTATGCGCTGCAGTTCGCCTGCCCCGTCTCCACTGGGCAGATATTCGGCAATGGCTCGCCCCGTGATGTCATGGGGTGGAGTAAGCTTCGTGCCCAGAAGGCCTTCACGCCATACCAGACAATGGCGGTAGCTGACACCGGGGTAGAATTGAAAGGTGTCGCTGCCCAGTTCGTCATTGAGGGTGTCGATAAGCTGGCGTGCCTCCTCGGTAGTGATGTGGCCGCCGCTGAAATCGGCCATGGTGTGCTGGCCATCCGCCTCGCCGAGGACCACCAGATTGCATCGGAAGGCCACATCGGTGGGCTGTAATTGAATGCCGATACTGGCGGCTTCGAGAGGCGAGCGGCCGGTGTACAGATGGCGCGTGTCGTAGCCGAGGATCGTTAGGGCCGCCACGTCGCTGCCCGTTGACATGCCTTCCGGGATGGTCATCGCTTGCCCTGTCTTGCCGAGACGCGCCAGCTCGTCCATATGCGGCGTGTGCGCGGCCTGCAGTGGCGTCTTGTCCGCCAATGCCGGTAACGGCCAATCCGACATGCCATCCCCCAAGAGAATCACATATTTCATCGACAGGCCTCCTTCGCTATACACCATTTTCCACGCGGATCAGCACGGTTTTGGCGGTGACCTCGGAAGCGATCTGATCGATCTCACGCAATGCCGCTTGCATATCGCGTTCGCAGGCGTGATGGGTCATCATCACCAGTGGTACCGTTTCTCCCACTCGGCGCCCTTTCTGAATGACCGAGGCGATACTGATGTTATGGCGACCCAACACCCCGGAGATATTCGACAACACCCCTGGCTGATCGAGAACAGAGAAGCGTAGGTAATACTCTGACAGCACTTCGTCCATGGCTTTCATCCGCAGCTCGACGTGATGTCCAGGACGGTAGGCGGCAGGTGGTACACGACCGCGACCGCCGGTCGCCAGGTTGCGAGCGATGTCGATAATGTCGCCGACGACGGCGCTCCCGGATGGTCCGATCCCCGCCCCTCGGCCGATAAACGTGTTGGCGCCGACCATATCGCCGATGACGGTGATCGCATTGTACACGCCATCGACGCCGTAGAGCAAATTGCCCTCAGGAATCAAGGTCGGGTGGAGGCGCACCTCGATCTCGCCATCCTGGTGTTTGGCGATGGCCAGCGACTTCACCTTGTAGCCAAGCTCTCTGGCATAGCTGATGTCCATGGGGGTGATGCTGGAAATGCCCTCGACGAATACCTGCGCGAATGGCACCCGATAGCCGAAGGCAAGCGTAGCCAGGACGGTGATCTTGTGGGCGGAGTCGATGCCTTCGATGTCCAGCGTAGGATCGGGCTCGGCATAGCCCTGCGCCATGGCTTCACCGAGGACGGCATGGAATTCCTCACCAGCGTCGGTCATACGGGTCAGGATATAGTTGCTGGTGCCGTTGACAATGCCATAGATCGACTCGATGCGATTGCCTACAAAGCCCTCGCGGATGGCCCGAATGATGGGAATGCCCCCGCCGACGCTGGCCTCGAAGCCCAAATCGACGCCATGGCGTGTGACGGCAGTGAATACCTCATCCCAGACCTCTGCCAACAAGGCTTTGTTGGCCGTGACCACTTGCTTGCCCTGAGCCGCGGCTTCGAGGATCAGGCTCCTAGCGGGCTCGATCCCTCCCATCAGCTCGACGATGATGTCGATGTCGGGATCGCGCACGATCGCCCAAACATCGGTC
>Ga0081455_10007247_pt1 | contig 11707 bp, 13 predicted proteins | sample TabmetS3T2R1_FD_70207 | JGI IMG/M metagenome (GOLD analysis project Ga0081455, IMG submission 70207) | Tabebuia heterophylla rhizosphere microbial communities from the University of Puerto Rico - S3T2R1 | ecosystem: Host-associated > Plants > Roots > Rhizosphere ...
TAAAAAATGGACGGGTCTGATCCAGGTTGGATCAGACCCTACGGAACAAAGCCCTCAAAGATCATCTGGTCGGCGTGACGCACAGCGCGCTGGCGCTGCTCCGGCGTGCGTACCGTCCAGGTTAGCAATGGGCAGCCAAAAATGTTGCGCGCGATCCATGGCGCGGGCGCCGGCAACTGATTGACCCAGTAGGCGACAAAATGCGGCTCGGTGCGAAAGCCGTGGCGCAGATAGAGCATGCTGTCACGCTGCTCTTTGGTCAGTTTCTTCCAGTAATCGTCGTCATAGTCGCGCTGCGCGACGATGCCGCGCGGCAGGTTGGGCGCGAGCTCGCGCAGCGCCAGCACCTGGTCGGGATCGAAGGACATGCCCACCACAGGACCGGAATAGGAGGAGAGCACTTCCGCCATCCGCCTCACCAGCTTGCGGTCGCCGTCGAAATGGCTCTTGACCTCGATCACCAGCGGCACGCGGCCGGCGACGAGGGTGCAGAGATCGGCAAGCGACATCATGTGCTCGCCGGTGTCCCTGAATTTCACCGACTTCAACGCCGCTGCCGTCTTTTGCAGCAGCGCGCCCGAGCCTTCGTTGAGCCGGCCGAGCGCATCATCATGATGCACCATGGTTTCGCCATCGGCGGTGAGCTGGATGTCGACCTCGACGGCAAAATTGCGCGCGATTGCCGCTTGCACCGCGCCCGGCATGTTTTCCACGATACCGCGAGAAATGTCATGCAGGCCGCGATGGGCGACCGGCCGCGCCGTCAGCCAGGCGGGAGCGCGCATGCGATCAGACGACCTCGAAGACGGCCTCGACCTCCACCGCCGCATCTGCCGGCAGCGAGGACACGCCGACGGTGGTGCGGGCGTGGCGGCCCTTGTCGCCGAAGGCCGCCACCATCAGGTCGGAGGCGCCGTTCAGCACTTTCGGCCCATCGAGGAAATCGGGCGCAGAATTGACGAAACCGCCGAGCCGGACCACGCGGGTCACCTTGTCGAGATCGCCGAGCGCGGCCTTCACCTGCGCCAGCAGATTGACAGCGCAGCCTTTTGCCGCCGCATAGCCCTGTTCGACGGTAACGCCGGCACCGAGCTTGCCCTTGGCGATCAGTCCGCCGTCGGGATTCATGCAAACCTGGCCCGAGACGAACAGCAAATTGCCGCTGCGCACGAACGGCACGTAATTCGCGATGGGGCTTCGCGGTTCGGCGAGAGTGATGCCTTCCGCCGCCAGTTTCTGTTCAACCGTACCTGCCATGTTTCGTCCCCAAATGAATGCGCTGCTATCCGACCGCTTGGGATCGAAGCGCACCTTGTTTCGCGCAGGATGTTAAGACATGCAAGCGACGGCTGGTTGCCGAAACGCACGCGTTTTTTTGGCGGGTAAATCTACATTTTCGTGATGCCGCCCTAGTTGCGGCGCAATAGGACGGCCAGTATTGTTGCGAATCTTCCACAATCAAGGGAATGCCATGGTCCGCCTGCTTCCGCCGCGCGCCGTGCTCACCGTAGTTGCCGCCGTTGCGGCTGGATCGGGTCTGGCGGGCGGGCCGGCGCAAGCCGCAGGGCCGGGTTTCCTCTCCCACCAGGCGCTTTACGAGCTGAGCCTGCTCAAGTCGCGCGGCGCCAACGCCATCAACGCCGCCCGCGGCCGCATTCTCTACAATTTCACCGGCAGTGCCTGCGAGGGTTACACGTCCGAATTCCGCCAGGTGTCGGAACTCAACAGCGGCGAAGGCAAGTCCACCCTCAGCGATCTGCGCTCGACCTCCTGGGAGGACGGCGAGGGCAAGAGCTACCGCTTCAAGATCGACACAAGGATGAACGATTCCGACTCGCCGCCGGTCGACGGCCTGGCCGAGCGGGTCGGCGACCACATCACGGTCAAGCTCAAGCAGCCGGTGGCGAAAACCTTCAACCTCGAAGGCAACGTCGTCTTCCCGACCGAGCAGATCCACAAGATCATCGACGCCGCCCGCGCCGGCAAGCCGGTGCTGGAACTCACCGTCTATGACGGCTCTGATAATGGCGAGAAGGTCTACAACACGCTGTCGGTGATCGGCCAGCCGATCTCCGGCGACCGCAGCATTGCCTCTCCCGATCCCTCGACCGCCAGCGACAAGATGAAAGCGCTGACCCGCTGGCCGGTGACGGTGAGCTATTACGACCGCGACGCGCAGGCCAAGGACGGCGAGCAGACGCCGGTCTATGCGATGTCGTTCGAGCTGTTCGAGAACGGCGTCTCGCGGGCCCTGGTGCTGGACTACAATGACTTTGTGATCTCGGGCGCGCTCGGCAAGTTCGACGCCAAGGATTCGAAGCCCTGCAAGTGACGGCCTGACCCTTACTCCTGCGCGGGCTTCTCAGGTCTTTCCGGTCCCTCATAGGCGATGCCGCGGATCACGGCGGCATTGCCGAATTTCTTCCGCAAATCATCCATCGCGCGCTCGGCATGCGCCGAGCGGCGGTCGAGCATGTCGGAATCATCGGCCGCCGAGCCCGGCTTCAGCGCGCTGACGCCGGTACCCATCAGGCGGAAGGCGGTGCCGTCGATTTCCTTCGCCAGCATCTCGCGCGAGATGGCGAAGATTTTTGCCGCCAGCTGCGTCGGGGACTGGATCGATTGCGAGCGGGTGCGCTGGCGGAAATCCGCGGTCTTCAGTTTCAGCGTGATCGTGCTGCCGGCGAGGGTGCTGCTCTTCAGCCGCGCCGAGACCTTTTCCGACAGCTTCCAGAGCAATTTCTCCAGCGTGGCAAAGTCACGGATGTCGTTCTCGAAGGTGGTCTCGCTGGATATGGTCTTGGCGCCGCGATCGGGCACCACGCGCCGCTCGTCCATGCCGCGCGCCAGACGCCACAGCCGTTGGCCTTCGCCGCCGAACTGCTTCATCAGATCATGCTCGTCGGCGCGCTGCAGGTCGGCGATCAGGCGGTAGCCGCGCTGGACCAGCTTTTCCTGCGAGGCGGGGCCGACGCCATAGATGAAGCCGACCGGCCGCTCAGCGAGCATCTCGCGCGCCTCGTCCTGGTCGAGCGCGGCAAAACCGCGGGGCTTGTCGAGGTCGGAAGCGATCTTGGCCAGGAACTTGTTGACGGACAGCCCCACCGACACCGTGATGCCGATGTTGCGCTCGACGTCCCGGGCAAAGCGCGCCAGCACCCTGGCCGGGATCATGCCGTGCACCCGCTGCGTGCCCGACAGATCAAGAAAGGCTTCATCGATCGACAGCGGCTCGACCAGCGGCGTCAGCGCCTGCATCGCCTGCCGCACCTCGCGCCCGACGCGGACATATTTGGCCATGTCGGGCCGGATCACCACTGCCTGCGGGCAAAGCTCCAGCGCCTTGAACATCGGCATTGCCGAGCGCACGCCGAAGGTGCGCGAGATGTAGCAGGCGGCCGACACCACGCCGCGCTTGCCGCCGCCGATGATCACGGGCTTGTCGGCGATGTCAGGATTGTCGCGTTTCTCGACGGTGGCATAGAACGCATCGCAATCGATATGGGCGATCGCGAGCGTCGCCAATGCCCGGTGGCGCACGAGCCGCGGCGAGCCGCACTGGCCGCAGCGTCGCGCGGCAAATTCGAGGTCAGAAAGGCAGTCGCGGCAAAAGGCGCGAGGGCCGTCCACCGCAGGGAGCGCCGTGCTCACGGCACGTCGCGCTCCCAGGCCGGATCGCACAGTGCCTGATGCGCGGCGGCCACATTGGTCGGATGCAGCTGCGAGGCCTCCGCAAACGCCTTCACGGTCGCATCGTCGCGCATCACGAAATCGAGCACGCTGGCCAGAAATTTCGGGTCGGACGCCGATTTTCGCAGCGTGTCCGGGCCGATTCCGGTCTCGGCCAAAAATCGGCCCAGCCGGGCAGGATCGCCTGCAATAAAGGACAATGCCTGAATCGCAACGATTTCAGCGACTTCCCGAGGGTTGTGAACAGGCTTTTTCAATCCTGCCGTTTGCCTTTCCGTTAACTTCTGGGCTCTAATCATCATGCCCGAGTCTGAGGACGGTGTTCAAGAAGTGCAAACCACTTCAAAGAAAGACGGCCCCCGGACTTAAGGGGTTAGAGCGATTCTGGCGCTAGTTTGAAATCACTTTTCGACACGCCCGGTGGCGGCGGCCGATGCGCCGTATCCGCGGGGCTGTCGCCTCAGGGAACGGGGAGGACGGGATGGCCAAGACCGTCCTGATCGTCGAAGACAACGAGCTCAACATGAAGCTCTTTCGCGACCTTTTGGAAGCGCATGGCTATCAGACCTCCGGCACCAGCAATGGCTACGAGGCGCTCGATCTCGTCCGCAAGATGCGTCCCGACCTGATCCTGATGGACATCCAGTTGCCGCAGGTGTCCGGTCTCGAAGTCACGAAGTGGATCAAGGATGATCCGGATTTGCGCGCCATTCCCGTCGTCGCCGTCACGGCCTTTGCCATGAAGGGTGACGAGGAGCGGATTCGCGAGGGTGGTTGCGAAGCCTATTTGTCCAAGCCGATCTCGGTCGGAAAATTCATTGAGACGGTGCGTCGTTTTATCGGGTGAAGGTAAGTTTTCATGTCCGCGCGTATTCTGGTCGTCGATGACGTTGCCGCCAACGTAAAGCTGCTGGAAGCGCGCCTGTCGGCCGAATATTTCGACGTCGTCACCGCGTCCAATGGCGCCGAGGCGCTGGCGATCTGCGCGCGCGCCGAATGCGACATCGTCCTGCTCGACGTCATGATGCCCGACATCGACGGCTTCGAGGTCTGCCGCCGGCTGAAATCCAACCCGGCCACGCATTACATCCCGGTCCTGATGGTGACCGCGCTCGACAGCCCCGCCGACCGCGTGCGCGGGCTCGAAGCCGGCGCCGACGACTTCCTGACCAAGCCCGTCTCCGACGTCGTGCTGCTGGCGCGCGTGCGCTCGCTGACGCGGCTGAAGATGATGACCGACGAGCTGCGCATGCGCGCCATGACCTCGCTCGAGATCGGCATGGAGGCGCCGGAACGCAGCGCCGTCGCCGACACCGGCAAGGGCGGCCGTATCCTCCTGGTCGACGACCGGCCGGCCTCCTATGAGCGGCTGGCGCCGATGCTGGCGGCCGAGCATCATGTCGACGTCGAGAGCGATCCGTCGCAGGCGTTGCTCCACGCCGCCGAGGGCAACTACGATTTGCTGATCGTCTCGCTCAGCCTCGACAATTTCGATGGCCTGCGGCTGTGCAGTCAGGCGCGCTCGCTGGAGCGCACCCGCCAGGTGCCGATCCTCGCCATGTCAGACGCCGACAACAATGCGCGGCTGCTGCGCGGGCTCGAGATCGGCGTCAATGATTACCTGCTGCGTCCCGTCGACAAGAACGAATTGCTGGCGCGGGCGCGCACCCAGATCAGGAAACGCCGCTATACCGATCATCTGCGCGACAATGTGCAGAACTCGATCGAGATGGCGATTACCGACGCGCTGACGGGTCTGCACAACCGCCGCTACATGGAAAGCCATCTGGCGACGCTGGCCGAGCAGGCTTCGGCCCGCGGCAAGCCGCTGGCGCTGATGATCCTCGACATCGACTTCTTCAAGGCGGTCAACGACACCTACGGCCACGACGCCGGCGACGACGTGCTGCGCGAATTCGCGGTGCGCATCCGCAAGTCGATCCGCGGCATCGATCTGGCCTGCCGCTATGGCGGCGAGGAATTCGTCATCGTGATGCCGGAAACCGACCAGCACGTCGCCGGCATGGTGGCGGAGCGCCTGCGCCGCTCCATCGCGGCCGAGAAATTTGCGATCAACGAGGGCGCCAAGCGCGTCGACGTCACGATCTCGATCGGGCTCTCGGTCCTCGAGCGCAAGGGCGAACCGGTTGCAGATCTGCTCAAGCGCGCCGACAAGGCGCTCTATCGCGCCAAGCACGACGGCCGCAACCGCGTCGTATCCGACGCAGCGTAAGGGTCAGGCCGCCTTGCGGCCGCGCCCGATCGCATCATAGGCCAGCCGCTTGAACTCGAACGAGAACGGGTGGGTGAAGGACATGTACCGTTGCGCCATCATGACGCCGGCCATGTTCCGCCGCGGCGAAATCCACCATTGCGTGCCTCCGACGCCGCCCCAGTAGAATTCGCCTGCTGCATCGGCGTGATCGAACGGTCCGGGCTTCAGAATGAGGCCGCCCGCAAGTCCGTGCGCCCTGCCGGGCTGCTCGCCCAGCGTGGCAAAACGAATCCATTGGCTCTCCGGCAATTGGTTGGTCATCATCTGCGCGATCGTCTCGGGCTTGAGCAGCGTCGGGCCGCCGGGCAGCAGGCTGCGGATCAGCGCCACCATGTCCGGCATGGTCGTGACCAGGCCGCCGCCGCCACTGAGCCGCGTAATGGGCTTGAGATAGGCACCGGGGAACGGCGAATTGTCGATCCGGGTCAGCCCCGGTTTCATCGGGGCCATGATGTCGGCGCCGGCATAGTACGCAACGAGACGGCCGTGATCCTTCTCCGGCACGAAGAAGCCGGTATCGACCATGCCGAGCGGATCGAAGATGCGCGTCTTGATGAATGCGTCGAAGCTCTGGCCGCTGACGACTTCGACCAGCCGCGACACCACGTCGGTCGCAAGCGAATATTCCCATGACGTGCCGGGCTGATAGATCAGCGGCATGTCGGCGAGCACGTTCACCATGTCGGCCAGCGTCGTCATGGGATTGTGCACGCCGCGCTCATTCAGGGCCTTGTAGATCGCGGTGCCGGGATCGAAGAAGCCGTAGCTCAGCCCGGAGCTGTGGCTGAGGAGTTGGCGGATGGTGATGGAGCTCTTGGCCGGCTCCGTGTCATCGAGCGACGTTGTACCGGGCCGCAGGACTTTTCGATTTCCCAATTGCGGAATGAAGCGCTCGATCGGATCGTCGAGCCCGAGCTTGCCTTCCTCGTACAACAGCAGCGCCGCGCAGGAGGTGACCAGCTTGGTGTTGGAGAACGCGCGGAAGATATGGTCGGTGCGCAGCGGTGTCTGCGCTTCCCTGTCAGCCCAGCCGAGGCAATTGACATCGATCAGGTCCCCGCCGGAAAGCACCGCCCAGGAAATGCCGGACAAGAGGTCGTTGTCGAGATAGCGCTGCATGGCGGCCTGCGCCGGTTTGAAATCATGGCCGGCGGCGGTGACCGTCAGATCATGCATGCTCTTTACCTCCACGCCGTCAGGCAATGCCGCCAGACGGAATACGGTTGTCTTGATTGACGTGTGCCTAGCAGTTTTGGATGTCGTCAGGGAAGGGCGTCAGCCATCGACCTTCACGCCTGCGTTCTTGAGCAAGACCCGCGCGGCTTCCCTGGCGGCGCGCGCCATCGACGGGTCGTTGCGCACGAGATCCTGCGCGATGCAGCCGTCGACCAGCACGGCAAGCTGTGTCGCCAGCCCCTCGGCATCCGCGACGTCGAGCTGCTTGAGCAGATCGCGAAACCACAGACGGCGGCTCTCCTTGAAGGCGATCGCGATTTTGCGCACCGACTTGTCCCCGGCGCCGAGTTCGGCGACCGCGTTGACAAAGGGGCAGCCGCGAAAATCCTTCGCGGAGAAGCGTCGCTCCAGCGAATCGAAGGTTGCGAGAATCTGCGCGGCCGGCGGCTTGTCCGATGCGCGCGGCTGCACGAAGCGCCGCTCCAGATAGGCCGTGATCAGGACATCCTTGGAGGGGAAGTGGTTGTACAGCGTGCGCTTGGAGATGCCGATCTCGGCTGCGATGGTGTCGACGCCGATCGCACGAATTCCCTGCAGATAGAACAGCTTGTCCGCAGTCTCGAGGATCCGCTCCTTCATATCAGGCTTTTTCTGCAGGGATGCCATGCGCAGGTCCGGCCACGCTTTTCTTGACGGCTGAGCATAGCCCAATTACACAGGTCTGTGTAATCGAAATTTCGGGAATCGCAGGTCGAATCTGTCGATATGCGGCCTCTAGGAAGAACAAGAACAATGCCGCTGCTGCAGGTCCTGCGTCCCACGCTCCCCATTCTGATCGGCGCCTCGATGATGCTCACGCTGAGCATGGGCCTGCGGCAGAGCTTTGGCATCTTCATGCAGCCGCTGACGCATGACATCGGCATTTCGGTGTCGCAGTTCACGCTGGCGCTGGCCGTGCAGAATCTCGCCTGGGGGTTTTTGCAGCCGGTCGCCGGTGCGCTGTCGGTACGCTGGGGCTTCAAGCCGATCATGATCGTGGGCTCGGTGATGTACATCGTGGGCCTTGCGCTGATGGCGACCGCGCAGGGGATGATCCCGATCCTGATCGGTGCGGGCGTCCTGATCGGCACCTCGCTGGCGTGCACGGCCAATGCGATCGCAATGTCGGTGTCGGCCCGTGCGGTGCCGGCGACCGTGCGCAGCACCGTGATGGGCATGGTGTCGGCGGCAGGCTCCCTCGGTGCGCTGATGGCAGCTCCGATCGGGCAGTTGCTCAATGAAGGCTTTGGCTGGCGTATTGGCGTTGTCGGCTTCGTCATCCTGTCGCTGTTCATGCTGCCGGCCGCCTGGTACGCGGGCAGGGCGGACAAGATCCCGCTGCCGCCCAAGACCGCCGAAGATATCGGCGATGCTTCGGCTGCGACCGCCGCGAAGATCGCCTTCGGCAACGCCTCCTTCATGGTGATGACGCTGGCCTATTTCGTCTGCGGCATGCAGCTCGTTTTCCTGACCACCCATCTGCCGTCTTACCTGCTGATCTGCGGCCTCGATCCGATGCTGAGCGCGCAGACGCTCGGTATGATCGGCGGCTTCAACGTGATCGGCAGCCTGTTCTTCGGCTGGGCCGGCCAGCGTTGGAACAAGCTGGCGCTGTTAGGCGCGATCTACATCCTGCGCTCGCTGGCGCTGGCCTGGTATTTCATGCTGCCGGCGACACCCGAAAGTACGCTGCTGTTCGGCGCGATCATGGGCTTCCTCTGGATGGGCGTCGGCCCGCTGGTCGCAGGCGCCGTGGCCGAAATGTTCGGCCTGAAGTGGCAGGCGATGATCCAGGGCCTCGCCTTCATGAGCCATCAGATCGGCTCATTCCTCGGTGCCTATGGCGGCGGGCTGATCTATGACTCGCTCGGGTCCTACACCATGGCCTGGCGCATCGGCGTTGCGCTGGGACTGGCCGGCGGCATCATCCAGGTCGCGTTTGCGCTGATCCGACCGAGCCAGCCGCCCCTGCCGAGAACGGCATAAGGTCTTGGTCCGGCTGGCGCATTCGAACTAGTACTATCGGATTATGCCAGCTTCGCTATGCACGATAGCGTGCTTTTCCTCAGACGCGCGCCGGCGGAGCCTCTGCCGGACTCGGAAATCCAGTTTTTTCAATAATTACAATATCTTATCTTCTGACCCGGCAGGTTTTGGGCCCTCTTAACAGTAACCGCAGTCGTCTCCGCAATTCACCTTAGGAACGAAGATTTTCGCAAAAAGTTCATCCAAGGCGGCCGCCGCATCTACGGTTTCCCTCGCGATTATCGCAAGTTAACACAAACTGCGCGGGTTGTTGTATGGTGTTGCGGGGTTTGAACACTGGGGGGATGCTGGGAGAATTGACGAAGTATTCATTCGGAGCGGTTGCCTTAGTATGTCGTTAGAGCCCGCTGTACCGACATTTATTCTGCAAAGAGATGGCCTCTTCCGCGAGGGCATCCGGCTAATACTATCCGCGACCCGTTTCCACCCGCAGGGTTGCGCGATCGAGTTGCGTGATCTCGGCGAAATTCCCACCGACAGGCCGGTTTTGTTCATCGTCGGTGTTGGCCCGAGCGACCCAACGATTTGCAGCAGAATCCGCGAGCAGTATCCGCTCGCTGTAGTTGTGGCTGTCGCAGACGAAAGCGATCCCGAATCCCTCGCCAACGCATTGGAAGACGGGGCGAGTGCGGCGCTGTTCACGACGGTCAGCCCGGACGCATTCGTCGGCACGCTTCAGGCCGTGATCAATGAAGGGCTTGTGCTTATCGACGCGCGGCTCTGGTCGCTCGAGATGCAGCCCAAGAACGAGGAGCGGCTGAGCCCTCCGCTCCAGAATGAAATCTCCTGGGTGCCCGGCGACGAAGTCCAGGTGACGAAGCAACTGTCTTCGCGCGAGATCGCCATCCTGGAGCGCATCGTTCAGGGCGACTCCAACAAGCACGTGGCGCGGTTCTTCAACATCGCAGAACCGACGGTGAAGGCGCACGTCAAAGCCATTCTGAGAAAGATCGGCGCCAGCAATCGCACCCAGGCCGCCATGTGGGCGGTGCACCATCGGCTGTTCGAGCAGCCGAACGGAGCGATGAGCCTGCCGGCCTTGCTGGACAACAGCTCGGAGCACTAGGCTCCCGGAACTGCCGGCGCTTGCCACAATCGCGGTCTTATTGCTGAACCTCGTCAATGAGGCGGCGCAGATCCTCGCGCGCGGCGCGCCGGTCGAGTTCACGAACCAGCGCGTCACCGGCCCTGCTGTTCGGGTCGGAATAGTAGCCGGTGCTGACGACCGGATCATTCGTAGTCCTCGTCATCGTGCAGCCGCCAATCAGGATGGTCAAAAGCACGATGGCGGGCGGCGCCGCTACCACAAGGTATGGCACCACCCGATAGACGATCATTTCTTCGCCTCGGCTTCTCTGACGGCGATCTTGTCGCGGAAGGCCTCGCACATGCGGCGGACCTCGTCGGTCGCGCTCGAACAGGACTCGATTTCGGTGAACATCCGCTTGCCTTCCTTGCGGTAGCGCGCGGCCGTCGCCTGGATTTCCTTGAGCATGGAGGAGGCATTTGATGTGAGCGCCTCGCAGCGCTGCATCATCTCCTTGACGACATCGCCCATCGTCTCGATTTCCTTGGCGGTTTCCTCGTACTCCTTGACGATTGCCTCGGCCGAAAGTCTGCCGATCTCGCTGACGTCTTCGCGATGGCTGACGTAATCCGGCACCGGCGGCGCCAGAAACGTGCGTGGCACGAACTCCAGCGGCTGGACCTGCGTTTGGTGACTTTGTTGAACTACTTCCCGAACCTCGCCCTCGAGCCGGCTGGCATCGAGCTGCTTCACTGCGCCGGTCTGTGCTCTCATAACAATTTACTCCCCTGGTAACGATCGGCCCTAGGAGCTGGACCATCCTGGCCAGCTCCTCGATCGTCAGGTCATGCATCCCGGGATTGAGAGGCATTTCGACCCGACAATTTCGAGAACATCCTTCTGCGACAGGCAATCCGCAGAGCGCCTGTGGAATGCCTTCGCAAAGATCTGTTGCTGAAAACTGGGTCCCCCGTGCGAGGTCACTGCAGTCTCGCGAGTATTTTCGGACTCTCTTCCCAAATGCGCTTGCCGCACCCGATGCACTGGAACACCTGAATCGTGGCGCCGTGCCGGGTATCGAGAAGCGAATGGGTGAGGCGGGAGAGCGCTGTGCAGTGCGGGCAGCGCCGCCGCGGTTGATAGGTAAGCGGTTCGTACGAAATTTTGCTGATTTCAGTCATGGCCTGCCACCCCAATTGCCTCCAGCCAGAAGAGGAAAGGCCGATGATCGTGGCGAAGCGGGTGGAAATGCGTCTTTTCGCCGGAGCTTTTTGACTAGCCCCAAGGGACTAGCCCTGCCGTGGTAATTGCCAAATAAAAACGGGGCCGCGAGGGCCCCGTTCAGTCAGAAACATTCCGCAATCTTTACTTGATCTTGGCTTCACGGAATTCGACGTGCTTGCGCGCGACCGGGTCGTACTTCTTCTTGACGAGCTTGTCGGTCATGGTGCGCG
>Ga0081455_10007248_pt1 | contig 11706 bp, 5 predicted proteins | sample TabmetS3T2R1_FD_70207 | JGI IMG/M metagenome (GOLD analysis project Ga0081455, IMG submission 70207) | Tabebuia heterophylla rhizosphere microbial communities from the University of Puerto Rico - S3T2R1 | ecosystem: Host-associated > Plants > Roots > Rhizosphere ...
TGGCCCAAACCGCATATTTGCCCGGCGTCACGATCCTCAGATGAAACTCCCCGTTCGGCTTTGATGGCTCGCCAAACGCCAATCCGCCCGCGAGTTTGCCATCCTGAGTCAGGCCGCCAACACTTAGGTCCACGCCCGGGACCGGTTGTCTCGTGGCGGCGTCCACGACTCGCCCATAAACGTTGTAAGTCTTTTTCGGATCGGGAACGGTTATATCAATATTCGTGGCTTCCGAACCTTCAGTGACTTCAATCACCTTCGCCGCAGCTTCACTGGACACATTCGGGTAAAAGGCGCGCGGATAGAATAGTTCGCTCCAAACAAGATTGACCGATCCTGGCTTCTGGTCCTGCCCGACACTGATCCGATACCGTCCCTGAGGCAATCCGTAGACGCGGTAATCGCCTAGATCATCCGTCCGGTACATCTCGTGGTGCGGGCCGTTGGGCGAATAAATCATCGCAGCGCCGCTCTGGTCGAGCTTGTGAAGGGTGACGGATTCTTCAATTACAGGGCGGCCCTGCGAATCGGTGATTCGCCCGGCGATTACGCCGCCGCGTTTGATTTCAAGCCCGATGTTTTCAACCTTCTCGCCCTCGGCGACGTTGAGGGCCCGCCCGCGCCTGCCGTAACGGTCATCATCCGGCGAGGTATAACCCGGCGTGATCGCGTAAATCGAATACCTTCCGGCGGCGACGCCAGTGAATTGGAAGCGTCCATTCTCATCCGTCCTGGCGCGAAGCGAACTGATCACATCGGATTGCTGCCCCTGCAACATAACGGTCACGCCGCGCGCCGGTTCGCCTTTCAAAGTGACGTTGCCCGAGATTGTGGCGGCGCCTGGCTTCGCGGCTCCCGTCTGAGCCCCAATTGAAATGTTGAGACAGAGCCAAAATATCGTGACGAGAACCCCGAGAGTGAACCCTGCTTTTGGCATATGTCCTCCTCATTATTGATCTCACGCGCTAACGCTAACGAGCGAATCGTAAAATATAATCTTTCACGCGCCCGCAGGGCTGAAGTTCGATTTCATTCTTCGCGGCCGTCGCTTCACGGCGAAGCTTCGCTCGTTCGGCCGCGTCCCAGGCCGCAGGGCGAGACTGATCATCACTCGCCTCTTTCTCGGCGACCTGCCGCGCAAGGAGCAGGTATTTGCCCGGCGCGACATGTTTGAACTCGAACGTGCCGTCGCCTCGAACATCCGCCTCGGCGTAGCGGATCACATCGTCCGCGCTCGTCGCTTCCGCCGGGACCAAATGCCCGCGCAGCGGTGAAGGCAATTTCATCCCGTCCTTTGACGGGACGACGCGCCCGTTGAGCGTGCCAGCGTCTTCGGCGACGGTCACCTCGACGCCGATGAGTTTCTCGCCGGGCTTGATCGCGACGCCGTCGCGCGAAATATCAGCGTTTTTTTTCGTCGCCCCGGATAATTGTTTTCCCGCTCCCGCGACGGATTGAGTGATTGCGCGGACGCGCCAGCCCCCGTCGGGAAGGTTCGTCGTGATGCGATAACGGCCCGCTTCAAGACCCTTCATCGCAAACTCGCCATTCTCGTTCGGGGGCCGCCCGTACCTGTCAAATCTAAAGAACCCGGAAATGCGCGGGCGCGGATTGGGATCGTCATGAACGGCTTTGAGAAGCATCTCTTCGACGACGGCCCGGCGACCGGTCTGTCCCTGAACCTGTCCTGGAGTCTCGGCCTGTTCATTACTGGTTGCGCATCGCTTCGACGCCTCGGACGCTTCGATAACGACGCGGCCCGCAATCGAACCGGTCGGCGCGAGCTTCAATTCGATTCCGCTCACATCGGCGCCCCTCACCGATATCTTGCGGCGGGCCGAGCTGGTTATTTCGGCGGCGTCGTTTCCGCGCTCTGCGATCAATTCATATTCTCCGTCGGGCGCGCCGTAGAACACGAACCCCCGAGTGTTGTCGGGCACGGTCATAGCCTCGAAGCTCCCGCCCTCGACCCCTTTCAACGTGATTCCAACCGGGTTGTGTGGCGACGATTCGACTTCCCCGGTCGCCACGCCGCTGACGACGCGGCCGCGGTCGCCGCGATGGCGGATGTCAATGCCGGAGACCTCCTCGCCGGCGCGCAGATTGATTTCGGTCGCCGTGTCGCGCGTGGCCGAAGGGTAATAAGTCGGAGCGTCGTTCCTGACCTGCGCGTCATAGGCATGGCCGCCAATGCTGACGATGTAGACGCCGGGAAGCAATCCGAAGACGCGATAAATCCCGCGATCATCCGTAACCGCGTCTCCGAGGTAGAACAAATCACCCTCTGAGAGCGCCGATTTGCTTTCCAGGTCGCGCAATCGGTGGGTCTTCACGGTCACACCGACCAGCGGTTCGCCTGTTTCGTCCGTCACCCTTCCGGTGATAACGCCGCCTTTGACCATACGGACCGTCACGTTTTCGCCTATGCGATGAACGAGGTCTTCGATCGGCAGATCAGCGAAGACATATCCCGGCGCGCGAGCTGAAATGACATAAGCCGTTGGCGAGAGACCGATCAGTTTGAAATTTCCGTCGTCGTCAACCATCGCCGAATGGCCCCTTCCGAGCCTTTCGCCGATCGGGTAGGCGAAGACTCTCGTGTCCGCCACCGGCTGACCGTCGGGGCCGATGACGCGTCCTGTGATTACGTCTTCGCGCTTCAATCGCCGTCCGGTTTGATCCGCAGACGTCGTCCTGGCCGGCGGCTGTTGCGCGGGCGTCATTTGCGCGAACGCCGCGCAAAGAAGAATCAACATCGGGGTCATCACGTGTTTCATTGCCAGGAAAAGAGTAGGGCAAACCGGCAGTTTGCCTGGTTTTTCGAAAGACCGCATTCAAGGAGTCAGGGCAAACTGCCAGTTTGCCCTACCTGCGCGCCGGATCGAGAGTGAATTTAACCGTCGTCTCGGCGCCATTGCTTACAGTGACGCGCTGCTTGACCTGGCTGGTTCCCGGCGCGCTGTTCCATTCGCTCTGGCTCACTCTCACCATCGGGATGAGCGTCAATTCGTATTCTCCCGGCGCCAATCTCTCGATTACGAATCGTCCCTTCCCGTCAGCCCTCGCGCTTCCACCGCCCGAGCCAAAGGCCGGCTGAGATTCATTGTCCGCCGTCGTACTGATTGGATTGGCCCAGATCTGAAATTCCCAGCCTTCGGGCGCCTTGCCGCCGGTGACTTCAACCTGGCCACGGATCGTTCCATCGGTGTTGGCAACGACGATGCGAACGCCGGTGATCTGTTCGCCGCGCCTGATTTCAAAGGCGCTTCTTATCTCGGCGCCATCGCGCTCAATGCGTATGATCGAAAACGCCTCAGCCTGATCGCCGTGGAGATTGAACCTCATAATTCCGGGCGGCGCTCCGGTTAAACGAAAGCCGCCGTCGACGCCGATCTTCGAGTTGATGTCGCTGAAATTCTGTCTGTCCGACCCGTTGCCGGGGGTGACGAAGACGCCGACCTCCATCTGTTGCAGTTTCGCTTTAACCGCCGGATCATTGGCGCCTTCGAGAACAACCACCCCGCTGATGGTCGAGCCGCGAATCGCCTTGACCTCCAAACCGCTTACGTCGGAGTCGCCCAATTCAAATACGGTCTTTTCGCTGTAATATTCGTTGGCCGCCGTTGACGCCGAAGCCTGGTCGGACATCCTCCCCCGGGTCCACATATACAGTTCGTATCGTCCCGACGGCAATTCGCCGACTCTGAAGATGCCTTCAGAATCGGTTATAGCGCCCTTTCCGCTTCGCCTTCCATCGTTCGCTTTGTCCGGCGCTTCCCAGCATATCACCTCGGCTTGCGGCAGAGGCTTTCCGGTCTCGGCGTCAACGACTCTCCCCGTGACTTCGTATGTGTCCCTCCCGGCGCCGAGCCGGATGTTGATATCGACGGCCTCCGCGCCCTCTTTGACTTCGATGATCTTAGCCTGGTTCCGATCCGTCGCGTTGGGGTGGAAGGTTTCTGAGTATTTTCGCTTCGCGCGACTGTAAGACCATTCGCCGCCCGCGCTGATTATGTAGCGCCCGGCTGACAGGCCGTAGATGCGATATACGCCGCGATCATCCGTGCGCATCATCGGATCGTCGTTGAAATCGAATCTTCCCTTCGGATTTCCATTTTCATCCACGGGCAGCAACTGCAGGTAAGTCGCGATGACGGGCCGGCCTTCGTCGTCAACCACACGCCCCGTAATCACTCCGCCGCGAACGAGCGCGATGTCAACGTCATCGCGCGATTCCCCCTCGTCGAGCGTAACCGATCTGAAGACCTCCGACATGGACGAACTCCTGGAAGACACATAGGCTTTTGAAAGCGCTTGGATCCTGTAATCGCCTTCGGTTAGTCCCCCAAAGCGATAACGCCCATCGCTGTCAGTCCGGACCTTGACGAATGCGCGCTGCCACGACTCACCCCTGAGCAATGAGCCGCCCGACGGCGGATCCACCTCCGTCACCATCACCAATGCGTTCGCCGCCGGGGCGCCGCCGACAGTCACACGACCGCCGATCGAGGCCGTGCGCGGGCGAGTATCACGCTGCGGCGCTTGCGCGTTGGATTGCGCCGCAATCAGAAGCAATACTGACGAGATTGGAAAGAGATTGAGCAAGCCGGGTTTCATCTGGCGCCTCCTGGCAATTCGTTGCGCAAACTGTCCGGCCCAAATCCACGGTTAAGAAACGGATCGGATCGACCTTAACCGTGGCGCGGACTTTAGTCTGCGACTGCCTCATACCCTCGGATCGCGCGGACTAAAGTCCGCGTCACTATTCACCGGGTATGCGCGACTTCCATCAATGAGCGAGTAAATCAGCGGCCCAAACCGGACAGTTTGAGCTACGGCTGGCGCCGCAGAACATGATCTTTCACGCGCTCGCAAACTTTCAGTTCGATTTCGTTCTTCGCGGCCGCCGCCTCTTGGCGAATCTTCGCGCGTTCGACCGCGTCCCAGGCGGCGGGGCGAGACCGGTCATTGTTCGCATCTTTTTCCGAAGATTGCCTCGTGTGCAACAAATATTTTCCCGGCGCGATATGTCTGAATCCGAACCCGCCGTCGGCGCCAACCGCGGTCTCGGCATAACGAAGAACGTCGTCCGCCGACGAAGCTTCAGCCGGGATCAAATGAACGCGTAACCGCGAGGGCAATTTGGAACCCTCCTTCGCAGGAACGACGCGGCCGCTCAAACTTGCCGCGCCCTCGGCGATTACCACTTCAACGCCCGACAACTTTTCGCCGGCTTTTACGGCGACGCCATTGCGAGAAGCGTCAACCGGCTTTTTCGCCGCGCCGGGAGCCGGTTGCGTAATGGCGCGGACATACCAGCCTTCGTCGGGCAAATCGGCTTTGATTCGGAAGCGACCAGCGGCCAAACCGCCCAGGGTGAATTCGCCCTTTTCATCCGGCGCGCCGCTCATCGCGCCCCCGAAGTAACGAAACTGAGGCATGATCGATTGTATTGACGGCCTCGACTCATCGTCGGCGGCCGCGATCAAAAGAACATCTTCAATCACGGCGCGATCCTTCGCCTGCGCCCCAACCTCGCAAGGACTTTTTCCCGCGCCGCCCACTTCGATCTTCACCCTCCCGAAGATCGAAGCGGGCGGCGCTATCTTCAGCTCGATTCCCGACACGTCGGCGCCTCTCACGACAACGCGGCGGGGCGTCGAGCTTGCAAAATCGGCTTCTCTGGAACTCACCCGGAAAGCGACTATTTCGTATTCGCCGTCAGGCGCGCCGAACATCGCAAAGCTTTTCGTCCCGTACGCCCCCGTCATCCCGACCAGTTGCCTGTCGGCGCCGCTCGTCAGCATGATGGTTACGCCTTCAACCATCGAACCCGACGCGACGTCGCCGACGACTGTTCCGCTGATCGTGTGGCCGCGCTCTTCGCGATGGCGGATGTCGGCGCCGGCGGCCTCTTCGCCGCTACGCACGGCGATCTCCGTAGCCGTCGCGCGGGGAGAGGACGGGTGCCACGTCATTGCCTCGCGTCCGGCGTAAGAGCCGCCGTACAAGCCTGCTTGGTCGTTTGAAACGCCGACTACGTAGATTCCCGGCTCCAGGCCGTAGATGCGATAGACGCCGCGATCGTCCGTCAGCCTTCCGTTCATCTGCATAAGGCCGCTCGAGTATTTCTGCCCGCCTTCCAGTTCGCGGGCTTTAAACGCCTGCACGCGAACGCCGACCATCGGCTCGCCATACTGGTCTGTGACGCGCCCGGTGATCACTCCGCCTTTGATCAGATTGACCGTGACGTTCTCGCCCGGGCGATGGTAATCGCGCTCGAAATCGGTCTTGGCGGCGACATATCCCGGCGCCCTCGTGGAGATCATGTAAGAGCCGGGCCCGAGTCCGGTCGCCTTGAAATTGCCTTCATCATCGGCGGTCGAAGTTTGAAAGCCGCTCGTGATCTTGACGCCGGCTTTGATGACGAGAATCGGCGCGCCCGCGACGGGCCGCCCCGCGTCGTTGATGACGCGACCGGTGATCACACCGTCGCGCCGCGCCTGGTTCATCGCTTCCGCGTTCTCCGCCGCCCCGGTTTGCGCGGTCGCCATTCGAACCGGCGTCACGCAGAGAAGAATCAACGACAATGCTTTCATCACCTTCATCGCCGATCCTCCTGATTGTTGGGCTGATTTATGCGGCTAATGTCGAGAGTGAGCGTGACCGGAGTCTCAACGTCCTCTCTGACGTTGACGCGCCGATTCGCCCCCGGCAAACTGACCACCTGCCGGTTTCCATTCGCGCCCAGCTTTACGAGAGTAATGGAAAAATCATATTCGCCGGACGGCAATCCCTCGATCACGAAGCGCCCCTTCTCATCAACTAAGGCGGACCCGCCTGGCCTTCCAAGCGACGCTGGCGCCCTGGCGCCCGGCTTCGACTCGTCGGTGGACGCCGGTTGCGCGGCTTGAGCCTCCAACCGGCGCCCGGTAGGCAGCTCGCCTCCGGCGATCTGAACCTGGCCGCGAATCCGGCCTTGCGCCCGATAGGCCACTATGCGAACGCCGGGGACCTTTTCGCCGGGCCTCACCTCGAGCGCGTCTTTGACTTCAACGCCGTCGCGCTCGATTCGCTTGATCTGCAGTCCGCCGGGATTACTCGATAGATAGAAACTGACACTGCCGGCCTGAAGCCCCTTGAGGACGAAGCTGCCGTCTGCGTTAACAATCGCAGGCCTGGAGAAGTGTGTGCCCGAAGAGCGTTCATTGGCGTCGCCTGTCGCATCGCTTAGCGGCGCCACGCTGGGAATGACCGCCATCGATCCAGGTTGGTTTCTGGCCGCGGCGTCGGCGCCCTCGATGACCACGAAGCCACTGACGCTCGCGCCCAGAAAGGCCTTCACCTCGACGCCGCTCACGTTGTCGTTCGTGATTTCAAACTCCGCCACGTCGCTCGTATAACCCGCCTCGCCCATAACGTCCATAATCATGGCCTGGTAACGTCCGGGCGACAGTCCGGGGAGCGTGAAGGCGCCCTGCCCGTCAGCGATGGCCATCGTCGAATAACCTGAGCCTGACCCGTCCTTCTCAGGTATTGAACTGCACGAAACATAGAGTCTGGGAACGGGTTTGTCTGTTTCTTTATCAACCACGCGGCCCGCGGCTTCATAGGTCTTCCTGGCGCTTCCGAATCTGATGTCTACGTCTGTGACCTCGCTCCCTTCTTTGATTTCGATGATCCTGGCCTGTTTCTCGTCTGTCGTGTCGGGATGATAGGTGCGCGGGAACTTTCCGCCACCGCCGCTAAGCAGGTCGCCTCCTCTTTCGCCGCCAGCGCAGATGACGTATCGCCCCGGCGGCAGGCCGTAGATGCGGTAAACGCCGCGATCGTCCGTTTCCGACATCTCGTACATAAAACCCTGGTAGGGCTGCTTCTGACCCTGCTCATCCACAATGTAAAGCTGCGCGCGACTGGCGATGAACGGCGCGCCCTTGTCGTCCATAACTTTGCCGGTCATAACGCCTCCCCGGATCAGAGCGAAATCTATCTTCTCGCGCGCCTCGCCTTCATCGAGGGACACCGTCCGGCTCAGCGACGGATCGCCGGAACCGCCGGCGGCGACGAAGGCCTTCAACATTGCGCTGACGACGTAGCGCCCCTCGGCCAGGCCGCCGACCAGATAACGGCCGTCGCCGTCAGTCCGCGTTTTGGCCTGGAGGGGAATGCGCAGGTCCGATTCGCCCGCGCCGGGCTTCAGATCGGTCTCCACGACGGTGATCACCGCGTTCGCCGCAGGTTTTCCGGCAATGGTCACGCGCCCGCTGACCGAAGCAGTACGTGGGCGGTTGTCGCGCTGCGGCGTCTGCGCGCTTGCCCTAGCGCCGGATTGACCGGCCGCGACCAGAAGCAATATTGACAAGGTTGAAAAGAGAGTGAGCAGACCGGGTTTCATCTGACGCCTCCGTTGCATTCGTAGCGCAAACTGTCCAGTTTGCGCCGCCCGTTCACTCGCCCATTGAGGGAAGTTCTACAGGCCCCGCGATTCGAAAGTTTTCTTCAAGAGTTCGGCAATCGAAGCGGCGCAAACTGGACAGTTTGCGCTACGGTCGCCAACGCAAAACATGATCTTTCACGCGCTCGCAAGGCTTCAGTTCGATTTCATTCTTCGCGGCTGCGGCCTCACGGCGTAGTTTCGCGCGTTCGACCGCGTCCCAGGCAAGCGGGCGAGACTGATCATCGCTCGCGTCTTTTTCCGAAGCCTGCCGCGCGCTCATCAAATACTTGCCCGGCGCGATGTGTTTGAACTCGAACGAGCCGTCGCCCTGGACTTGCGATTCGGCGTAGCGAAGCAGGTCATCGGCGGCGGTCGTTTCAGCCGGGACCAGGTGGACGCGAAGCCGCTTCGGCGATTGCGCGCCTTCACGCGATGGGATGACACGGCCGCTCAGACTTGCCGCCCCCTGGGCGATTATTATTTCAATTCCCGAAATTTTCTCGCCCTGCTTGAGCGTGACGCCGGCGCGAGCAAGGTCAATTGGCTTCGGCGTCGCAGCCTGCGTGATCGCGCGGGCGTACCAGTTTTCATCAGGCAGGTCGGCGCCGATCCGATAATGGCCCGCCTCCAGGTTCTTCACTGTGAAGCCGCCGTCCTTCTCGGGCGCGTCGTCGCCTAAAGACATTCCGGCCTCCATCGGAAAAAGTCCGGAGGCGAAAACGCCGGGCGTCCGATCGTCGCGCTTCAATTCGATCAGGGTCTCTTCGACCTTGAACTGATCGGAGGCGGCCTTGCACTCAGCTTTCGGCGCCTCTATAACGACGCGGCCGGAGACCGAGCCGAGTTTCAGCAGTTTCAATTCAATCCCGTTGAGGTCGGCGCCTCTCACCGCGACGCGCCTTGGCGCCGAGAGGGCGAAATCCATGCTCTCGCTGAATCGCGTCGCCACCAATTCGTATTCGCCATCTTCCACGCCGCGCAACGAAAAGTTTTGGACGCCGATCAGAGCGGTCATCCCCGCGAGATGTTTGTCGGCGGCTCCGTAGAGCATTACGGCGACGCCGCTGATTAACCCCTCGCCTTGCGTCTCTCCCGAAACCGTCCCGCTGATCGAGCGTCCCCGCCCGCCACGCGCGCGAATGTCAACGCCGGACACCTCTTCGGCGCGGCGCAGATTGACCTCTACCGCAGCGCCTCTGGGCGATGAGGGGTGATAGGTCGGAGGCTCACGACTTGTCCGCCCCTGGCCGGCGAAGCTCGGAGATGCGACGTTGACGCCAACCACATAGGCGCCCGCTTCGAGGCCGTAGATGCGATAAACGCCACGATCATCCGTCATCCGGGACGAATACATTTCACTCATCGTCGGGGCGCCCTTGTCGGGCTTGCCTTCGGAATCGGCCACCCGGTCGGCCGAAACATGGACGCCGACCATCGGTTCGCCGAACTCGTCGGTCACGCGGCCCGTGATCACGCCGCCCCTGGCCATCCGGATTATCACGCTCTCGCCGACGCGGTATTTGCGCGACTGATCCTGAACGGAAATGTAGCCAGGCGCCCGCGCAACGATCGAATAGACGCCGTGCGACAACCCTGTCACTTTGAAATTCCCGTTAGCGTCGCAGTTGGTCATCTGCGTCTCGCCCATGACAGCCGATCTGCCGAGGCCGACGGCTATCACCTGCGCGCCCCCCGTCGGTTGGCCGTCGTCCGCGACCACCCGCCCTGAAATCGCGCCTTCGCGCTTCGGTCGTGTTTCCTGCGCGGTAGCCGTCCAGGACGCCGATATGAAGAGGAGAGCGGCGAGCGTCAACCACGATTTTTTCATTATTTCTCCTCTCGATTTTTCTTGCTCAGATCGAGCGTCATCGTGACCTGCGCTTCCTGGCCTTTTGTGACAATCACTTTTTGGGTGACCGGCGCCGGGACGCCGTCATCGGGCCTGGACGGCGAATTCGTATCGGCCCTTGCCGTCGCCATCAAAGTCAACATGTATTCGCCCGGCGATAATCCTTCGATCACAAATCGGCCTTTGCCATCAACCTCCGCGGAACCGCCGAAATCGCCGAACAACGCCGCGCCGCCCTCTTTTTCGCGGCTGGCCGTCACGGACATACGCCAACCTTTGGTCAATGCGCCTCCCGTCACCTGTACTTGACCGCGAATCACGCCCGACCTTTTTCCGAGAACGATCCGGACACCGGTGATGTCTTCGCGGCCCGTGACGACGATTCCATCGTTCATCTCGACTCCGCCGCGTTCGATTCGCATGGTGTCGAGCATGCCGTCGGTCATGCTGATAGCCTGTATCATTACCTTGCCCGGCCGAACCCCTTTGAGCGCGAAGCCGCCGTCACTTCCGATTCGAGAAGTCGCAGGCGCCATTGCAAACGCGTTTTCAACGGCTTCATTCGGTTGAGGCGGCATGGGCTGCATCATGATAATTGTCTGCGAGAGGCTAGATTTTGCGGACTGATCGGCGTCCTCGATTACGACGACGCCGCTGATCGTAGCGCCGCGTTTCGCTCTGATTTCTATGTCGGCCACGTTGCCGCCGTGAACCTCGAACTTCGCCATGTCGCTGTAATAACTACTGCCGCCGCCCGTCAGAAACGATAAGTAGTCGGCGAGACTCGCGTTGTACTGTCCCGGAGTGAGGCCGTTGAGCCGGAAATTGCCCTGCTCATCGGTCTTGGAGTTTCCGCCGAATCCACTGAACTCGGCGCCGGCAATCGCCGCGCCCTCGTCGACGCCCTTGACTTTGATACAGGTCACACCGGCGCCTGCAATGGGCTTACCCGTCTCGTCATCAACGACGCGCCCCAACGCTTCGTAAGTCTTCTTTGCGGCGCCGAGCCTGATGTCGGCGCCGGCGCTTTCGCCGCCCGTGGCGACTTCGATGATTTTCGCCTGATTTTCATCAGAGGCGTCCGGATGCCATGTGCGCGGATAAAAGACATCTGACTCTCCGCCCGCGCTGACCAGATAGCGACCTGCGCGCAGCCTGAAGATGCGATAGACGCCCCGATCATCGGTTTGAAACATCTCAAACGATGTCATCAAGTTCGTCAGGTTCGGAAAACTGCGGGCGTCATGTTTCCGCCCCTCCTCGTCCACGACCTGCAGAATGACGCCCCTTGCTATCAATGGACGCCCGTCCGCATCAGTCACGCGTCCGGTGATGACGCCGCCGCGCACAAGCGCGAAATCAACGTTCTCCCGCGATTCGCCTTCGTCGAGCGAGAATGACTCGACGAGTGAATTGTTTG